>ULWB01039260.1_pt1 | contig 11095 bp, 7 predicted proteins | sample 1959891 | NCBI WGS metagenome assembly ULWB01 (sample SAMEA4835799, study PRJEB28245) | human gut metagenome | biome: gut microbiome; material: fecal sample | place: Denmark | collected 2008 | reverse complement strand
CACCGCCCGCGCCACCTGTGCCGCCTGCACTGCCCGTACTGCCCGGCCCGCCCGCACCTCCCGCACGGCACGGACTGCTCGCACCACCCGCGCCACCGGCTCCACCCGCACCGCCGGTCTGCCCGCACCACCCGCACGGCCCGGACCACCCGTACCACTCGCACCACCCGAGGCCCCTTCGGCACGACTTTGGCAGTGTCGCGAGTCGGTCCGGATGCCGCAGGTCCGGCCGCTTTGCTTTGTTGCGCTTTTATGACACTTCAATTACATTTTTTGAAAGGGAAATTTTGGATTTATCCAAAAAAGTTGTAACTTAGTTGTGTAGAAATATCAACTTAAAACCAACTGATATGATAATCACATTTAACGAGCTGCGCCGAATCAAAGACAAACTGCCCAGCGGCAGCTCGCAGCGCATTGCAGATGAATTAGGACTCGACGTGGAGACGATTCGCAATTATTTCGGCGGCAAGCACGAGGCGAAGGAGTGCGTTGGCGTTCATTTCGAACCCGGACCCGACGGTGGCATCGTGACGTTGGACGATACGACGATTCTCGAACATGCAATGCGCATTCTGAACGAGAACAAATAGCCGCGCTGCGGATTTGTCATTGAGAGATGATTCAGGCCCCTCCCTGCGGAGGGGCTTCTTTTTTGCCTGCCGTTTGGTGAAGTGCCGGAGGGCTGCCGCGGCGCACGGTTTTCTGCCAAAATAACACGCTCCGGCAGACCCTTTCCCCGCGGTGCATTCACAGCCTGCCAATATTCTGCCAATTTGGCAGGACGTGTCGTTTGGTACAACCTTTGTTCAAGAAGGGGGCGTAACGCGCCGGTTGAGGCCGGCAGAGAAACCGAATAATAACAATTAAAACATATACGACTATGGCAAAGATTATTGGTATTGACTTAGGTACGACGAACTCCTGCGTAGCAGTGATGGAGGGCAACGAGCCCGTGGTGATTCCCAACTCCGAGGGACACCGCACGACCCCTTCCGTCGTAGCCTTCACGAATGACGGAGAGCGCAAGGTGGGTGACCCCGCAAAGCGTCAGGCCATCACCAACCCGAAGCGCACGGTCTTTTCGATTAAACGTTTCATGGGCGAGACCTTCGACCAGGTTACGGCCGATGTGGCTCGCGCGCCCTATTCGATTGTCCGCGGCGACAACAACACGCCCCGTGTCGACATCGACGGACGTCTCTACACGCCTCAGGAGATTTCGGCCATCATTCTGCAGAAGATGAAGAAGACGGCCGAGGACTATCTGGGCCAGGAGGTAACCGAGGCGGTCATCACCGTGCCGGCCTACTTCTCCGACTCGCAGCGTCAGGCCACGAAGGAGGCGGGCGAGATTGCCGGTCTGAAGGTTCGCCGAATCATCAACGAGCCTACGGCCGCAGCGCTTGCCTACGGTCTGGACAAGAAGGGCAAGGATATGAAGATTGCCGTATACGACCTCGGTGGCGGTACGTTCGATATCTCCATCCTGGAGCTGGGCGACGGTGTCTTCGAGGTTAAGTCGACCAACGGCGATACGCACCTGGGAGGTGATGACTTCGACCACGTGCTTATCGACTACATGGCCGAGGCGTTCAAGGCCGAGCACAACATCGACCTGCGTCAGGACCCGATGGCTCTGCAGCGCCTGAAGGAGGCTGCAGAGAAGGCCAAGATTGAACTTTCGTCGTCGACTTCGACCGAAATCAACCTGCCCTACATCATGCCTGTAAACGGCATTCCGCAGCACCTGGTCATGACGCTTACGCGTGCCAAGTTCGAGCAGCTGTGCGACCATCTGATTCAGAAGACGGTCGAGCCCTGCAAGCTTGCGCTGCGTGACGCCGGTCTGCAGGCCAGCGATATCGACGAGGTGATTCTGGTCGGCGGTTCGACCCGTATCCCCGCCGTGCAGAAGATTGTCGAGCAGTTCTTCGGCAAGACGCCTAACAAGAGCGTAAACCCCGACGAGGTGGTTGCCGTGGGCGCCGCTATCCAGGGCGGTGTGCTGACGGGCGAAGTGAAGGATGTGCTGCTGCTTGATGTGACGCCGCTGTCGCTCGGTATCGAGACGCTGGGCGGTGTGATGACCAAGCTCATCGACGCCAACACGACGATTCCTACCCGCAAGAGCGAGGTCTTCTCGACGGCAGCCGACAACCAGCCTTCGGTAGAGATTAACGTATGCCAGGGCGAGCGTCCGCTGGCCCGCGACAACAAGTCGATTGGCCGCTTCCACCTCGACGGCATTCCGGCCGCTCCGCGTGGCGTGCCTCAGATTGAGGTTACGTTCGATATCGATGCCAACGGTATCCTGAACGTATCGGCCAAGGATAAGGGCACGGGCAAGGAGCAGAAGATTCGCATCGAGGCATCGTCGGGTCTGACCGAGCAGGAGATTCAGCGCATGCGTGACGAGGCGAAGGCCAACGAGGAGAAGGACCGTCAGGAGAAGGAGCGTATCGACAAGATTAACGCTGCCGACTCGAACATCTTCGCCACCGAGAAGCAGCTCAAGGAGTACGGCGACAAGCTGCCTGCCGACAAGAAGGCAGCCATCGAGTCGGCCCTCGGCAAGCTGAAGGAGGCGCACAAGAACGCCGACGTTGCGGCTATCGACACGGCCATCGCCGAGCTGAACGCCGCATGGCAGGCCGCTTCGCAGGACATCTACTCGCAGCAGCAGGCTCAGGGTGCTGCCGGTGCTCAGCAGAATGCCGGCCAGCAGGCTCAGGGCAATGCAGGCGCACAGGGCGGTGCCAACAACGGCCAGCCCGAGGACGTAGAGTTCGAAGAGGTGAAATAGTTCACGGCCTTGCATAAAGGCTGACGACGGGTCGGGTCCGGATTTCCGGGCCCGACCTTTTTATGCCCCTCCGAAGCCGCATGCGCGGCGCCTCACGCAGGGAGGCGTGCGTGCGGCGGAGGGGGAGACGACGAAGCGGTTCGAACCGGAGGTCGAACGGGTTGTGGAGCGAACAGGTTCGGACCGGAGCCCCCTCGGGGGCGGGTGGGATGGTGGGTTATGACGAGCGACGGACGACCGGGAGTGTACCATGGGTACGGACTTCCGGCCGCCCGTCGTTTTTTTTGTGCCGGGGAGTGGGGAGGGCGCGGAACGAATCGGCGGCCGTGCGGCTGGCGCGGAGGAGCGGAGGAGCGCGGCTGGAGCGTGACGGCGTGTGACGGAGTGCGGCAGGGAGCGGCGGTGTGTGTCCGGTCCCGGAGCCTTGACGGGTGGCGGCCGGCTGCTCGGCCGATGCTTTGGCCGGGGTGCTCGGCCGATGCGGTGGCCCGGCGTGGCCGGGCAGCGGGGGCGCGGCGGCGTGCAATCCGGTATTTTGCCGGGGCCGGAGGGACTGGAGGGGCCGGGCGTTGTGCTGTCCTGCAATTTGCCGGGGCAGGCGATGCAGCGAATCCCGCCGGTGTATTATCTTTGCCGGTGAAACGGAACAAGATTGCTTATGGCGTGGTTGCTGCTTCTGCTGGCCGGCCTCTTCGAGATGGGCTGGCCGCTCGGATTCAAGCTCGCGGGGAGTTCTCCCCGCTATCACGGACTCTTTCTGGTCCTCTCGGTGGTGTCGATGGCGCTGAGCGGATGGCTGCTCTATCTGGCCCAGCGGAGTATCCCCATGGGTACGGCCTATGTCGTCTGGACCGGCATCGGCGGCGTCGGCACGGTGGTGCTCGGGGTCCTCTTTTTCGGCGATGCGCTCACGGTCGGCCGGATGTGCTGTCTGACCCTCATCCTCGTCGGTATCGTCGGGCTGAAGCTGCTGCATTGAGGCGCCGCAGCGCCGCGGGGGGGAGGCCTCTGCCGGAGGCACGGCCCGGCGGGGCCGATGCGGGCCGGCGTGGCTGATGCAGCCCGAAAGGTCCGGGCGCGGGGCGATGGGGCCGGCGCGGCCCGAAAGGACCGGACGCAGAGCGAAGGGACCGACGCGGCCCGAAAAGTCCGGGCGCGGAGCAATGGGGCCGACGCGGCCCGAAAGGTCCGGGCGCGGAGCAATGGGGCTGACGCGGTTCGAAAAGTCCGGGCGCGGAGCAATGGGGCTGACGCGGTTCGAAAAGTCCGGGCGCGGAGCGTAGAACGCAAAAGGAAAAGCGAAAAAAGAGGCCGTTCCTTCCGCAAGGGAGGGAACGGCCTCTTTTTCTTTGTCCGGCGGCGGAAGAGCCGCTACAACCCTCCGGCCAGCTCGAAGCGAAGCCCCTGGCGCAGCGTGCGCAGGGCGCTCTCCAGCTGCAGCAGCTGGGCGAATTCCCGCTTCTTGACGGCAAAGGGTACTCCGGCGTCGTCCCGGAAGGGGAAGCACTCGGCCGGGCGTTTCACCTCGTTGTTGAACTGCACCTCCGTGCAGCGGAGCTCGACCTCGGCGGCCGCCTCCTCGCGCAGCATCCGCACGCGGCATTCGAATCTGTAGCCGAAGCGCTGGTTCGAGGCCGTGTGGGTGAACAGCATGCGGGCGTGGAGCCGGTTCTCCTCCTCGGTGAGGAGCTCCTCGCTGCCGGGCGAACGCCACGTGTCGTGCAGGATAGTGTGGATTTTGCGGTAGAGCTCCCCGGCCGTGCGGACGCTGTCGGTCCCCTCGAAGCGGGCCCGCCACACGAGGTCGCCCTCTTCGGGGAGGCATTCGCTCTCGCGACGGAGTTCGCGCATGAGCGCCGTTTCACGCCGTTCGTCGGCCAGGGCCGTCGAATCGGCGGGAGGCTGGGGCGATGCCGCCGCGGTTGCAACGGCGAGCCACGGCAGCAGCAGAAGCAGGGTTAACTTGTTCATGGGTCGATGGGTTTTTGCGGCCGGGAAGCGCCCCGCCCGTGCGGTGGGCGCCTCTTCGGCGGCGTGAAAAAAAAGCTCCGGGGCCGACGAAAGCCGCCGCCCCCGGAGCAAGGGGCCGCCTATCGGGCGGTGGTGAGTTCGATGATGCAGTCGGGCGTCTCGGGCCGCTCGGGGAGGCGGAGCGTGATGCCTGTGTTGTCCTGGTGGTAGCGCACCTTCGTCCCGTCGGCGAAGCGCACGGCGCCCGTCACGCGCAGCTGCGAGGCCGGCAGCGGCAGGAAGAGCTCCGTGTCGGGCCAGTCGAGGATGTGGACATAGACCTTCTCCCCCTTGCGCGTGGTGACGCCCCAGCTGCGGGGCTCGACCGGTCCGGCCTGCGTGCCGTAGATGGTCTGCCCGTTGGTGCGGAGCCACGAGCCCATCTCCTCGAGCCGCTCGAGCGCCGCCGCGGGCAGCTCGCCGTCGGGCTGCGGGCCGATGTTGAGCAGCAGGTTGGCGCCGCGTCCGGCCGCACCCGCCAGGTAGCGAATCAGCTCGTCGGAGGATTTGTAGTTCTGGTCCGTAATCTTGTAGCCCCACATGCCGTTCATCGTCTGGCAGGTCTCGAGGGGCAGCTGGCTGATTCCCTGCTCGGAGTAGCCCGCCGTATTCTCGCCCGGCAGGTCGCGTTCGAAGACCTGGGCGTCCTCACCCTCGAAGGGGTCCAGATGGTGGTTGTTGATAATCAGGCAGGCGGGCTGCAGGCGGTGAATCAACGCGTAGAGCTCGTCGAGCCGCCAGTCGAAGTCGGGGTTGCGGTCCTGGTCCCAGACGCCGTCGAACCAGATGGCCCCCACCTCGCCGTAGTTGGTCAGCAGCTCGGTGAGCTGCGCCTTCATGAAGGCGAAGTAGCTGTCGGCGTCCTCCGTCCCTTCGGGGCGTCCCGTGCCGAGCCCCGTGCGGCCGCGCGGGGCATCCTCGCGCCACCAGTCGATGAGCGAGTAGTAGAAGTGGATGCGGATGCCCTGACGGTGGCACTCGTCGCAGAGCTCCTTCAGCACGTCGCGGGCAAAGGGCGTCGCGTCGACGATGTTGTAGGGCGACTGCGCGGTGTGGAACATCGAGAATCCGTCGTGGTGGCGCGTCGTGAAGCAGATGTAGCGCGCCCCGCCTTCGCGGATGGCCGTCACCCAGGCCCGGGCGTCGAATCTGGCCGGATAGAAGCCTCCGGCGAGCTTTTCGTATTCGCGGTAGTTCAGGTCGAGGTTGGTCATCGCCCACTCGCCCTGCGCCAGCATGGCGTAGAGCCCCCAGTGGAGGAAGATGCCGAAACGGGCGTCGGTGAACTGCTGCCGCGAGGCAAGGTTTTCCGGAGTCGGACGGTAGCCGGGCTGGGCTGCGGCCGAGAGCGCGAGCAGCGCGGCGCAGCACAAGGTGCAGAGATGCTTCATTGTCTTGTTCGTTGAGTCGTGACAAGACAAATTTATAAAGATTTTCCCGGATTTCCGCCTCCGGCCGCGAAAGAATTTCCCCGGCGGGGGCCTCGGAGGGGCCTTCCGGGGCCCTTCTGAGGGACTTCGGGGGTGGGAGCGAGGCGCGCTGGCAGGAATGGAGTGGGGCGGTGTGCTGGGCGGAATGGGGTGGGGTGGACGGGCGTGCGGGCGGGGAGCCCCGGCCGGGTTGGCCGGGATGGAGGGGGGCGGACTGACGTGCGGGCGGTGAACCTCGGCTGAGGGGATATGGCGGGAGGTGCTTCGGGCGGAATGGACGGGATGGAATAGGTGCTGGCAGGAATGAAACAGGGCGGCGGGGCGTGCGGGCGGAGCGTTCCGGCCCGGGTGGAATAAGTGGGACGAGGCGCTTCGGCCGGGTTGGACGGGATGGAAGGGGGCGGAAGGGCGTGCGGGAGGGAAGCCTCGGCCGGGGAGGAAATGGGGGGCGGTGCGCTTGCAGGAATGGAGTTGGGCAGCGGGATGTGCGGGCGAGGCGTTCCGGCTCGGCTGGAATAAGTGGGACGAGGCGCTTCGGCCGCCTCCGGGACCGTTACCGGCCTTTTTGGCCGCCGCTTCGGGCCGCCCCTCGCCGCCTCCGGGCCGTTCCCTGCGCCCTTTGCCGCCGCCTCGGACCTCTTGCCGCCTCGGGCCTCTCGCTGCCGCCGGGGCCGTTACCGGCCTTCCTGGCCGCCGCTTCAGGCCGCCCCCTGGGGACGGAGTCCGCGGGTCCGTGCGGCGCGCCGCTCGGCAAGCCACATCCCGCAGAGTATCAGCGCCGCGCCGGCAAGCGCCGCACCGGTGATGCGCTCCCCGATGAAGAGCGCCGCCGTGAGCATCGTCACCAGCGGATTGATGTAGATGTAGTTGGTCATCTTGACCATCCCGATGTGTCGGGCCGAGGCGTTCCAGAGCAGGTAGCAGAGCATCGAGGCGACGATGCCCAGAAAGAGCAGGTTGCCCCAGACGGCCGGCCGTGCCAGAATCTCCCACGTGACGGCAAACGGCCGCAGCAGGAAGACCGGCAGGATGGTCACCACGCCGTAGAAGAAGACCTTGCGGGTGATGAAGAGCGCCGGGTAGCGCTCGCCGATGCGCTTGAGCAGCAGCGAGTAGCAGACCCACGAGAGCGAGGCGCCCAGCGCCAGCAGGTCGCCCTTCGGCTCGAGGTGGAGGATGAAGCGCCCGTTGAGCACCACCAGCGTCATCCCGGCAAAGGCGATGAGCGACCCGACGGCCTGCCGGCGCGACATCCGCTCGCTGCGGTAGAGCGAGCTGAGCAGCAGGGCGGTCCACAGCGGCGCCGTGCAGACTATCAGCGAGACGTTCGATGCCGGCGAGAACTCCAGCGCCATGTTCTCGGTCAGGAAGTAGAGCGAGCCCCCCGTGACGCCGGCCGCGGCGAGCATCGCCTCGTCGCGCAGGCTGTCGGCCCGGAGCTTCGCGTGCGACAGGGCCAGCAGCAGGATGTAGGCCGCGGCAAAGCGCATGAGAAAGATTTCGGCCGGGGTGAGCGAGTTGGCTATCAGCACCTTGGTCGACACGAAGGTGGCCCCCCACACCGTGACGCAGAAGAGCGCCGCGAGGTGGTAGCGGTATCGGGTCGTGAGCTTCATTCGGGGTTTCATGCGGGGCCAAAATTACGGTTTTTCGCGACAGAGTGCAATTCTTGAGGGGGAAATCCCCTTTTTTTATTTCTTTTTTTCTATCTTTGCGTGCTATTGTGTGTAATGACAATAATTACAACAAATAACAACAAATTTTTTTCAACCAAATGCAAAGTAAAGGCTTTATTAAACTCATCGCGGTCCTTCTGGCGCTCGCGTGCGTTTACCAGCTCTCGTTTACGTTCAAGACACGTAGCGTAGAGAAGAAGGCGGCCGAGTATGCCGCCTCGTTCGACCTCGACCACCAGGCCGAGGCCGAGCAGCACTATCTGGATTCGGTGCAGAACCAGCCCGTCTTCAACATGGGATTCAAGTCCTTCACCTACAAGGAGTGCAAGGAGAAGGAGCTCAACCTGGGTCTCGACCTCAAGGGCGGTATGAACGTCATGCTGGAGGTGCAGGTCGAGGATGTGGTCAAGGCTCTGGCCGGCGACAGCCAGAACGACCCCGCCTTCAAGGAGGCCATCGCCGAGGCGAACAAGGCGCTCCACGACGGTTCGTCGAAGGACTACATCGGTGACTTCGTCAAGGCCTACCAGCGCCTCTCGAACGGTGCGCCGCTGGCCGCCATCTTCGTGAGCCCCGACTGCAAGGACATCACGCTCGAAAGCTCCGATGCCGACGTGGAGAAGATGCTCAAGTCGGAGACCGACGCCGCCATCGCCGCCTCGTTCAACGTACTGCGCAGCCGTATCGACCACTTCGGCGTGACGCAGCCCAACATCATGCGTCTGCCCAACTCGCACCGCATTCTGGTCGAGCTGCCGGGCGTGAAGGAGCCGCAGCGCGTGCGTAACCTGCTGCAGGGTACCGCCTCGCTCGAGTTCTGGACCACGTACGACGCCAACGAGGTATTCCCCGCGCTGAACGCCGCCGACCAGCTGCTGCGCAAGGAGCTGACCGCTGCCGCCCAGAGCACCGGGGCTGCCGAGGCAACCGAGACTACCGAGCCGGCCGCCGCCGATACCACCGCCGCAAACGAGGGCCTGCTGGCCCAGGTGGCCGCCGCCGACTCGACGGCCCAGAGCGACGCCGCCGTTGCCCGCAGCCGCTTCACGGCCGAGGAGCACCCGCTCTTCGCGGTGCTCGACCCGACCTATGCGGGCGGTGCCGTCGTGGGTTCGGCCTACAAGGCCGACATGGCGACCGTCAACCAGTATCTGGCCATGCCCGCCGTACGCGAGCTGCTCCCGGCCGACATCATGTTCAAGTGGGGCGTCAAGGGCGACCCGCAGAAGGATGGCCGCTATGACCTCTACGCCATCAAGGTGGCTACGGCCGACGGCAAGGCTCCGCTCGACGGCAGCGTCGTTGTGGATGCCGTCGAGCAGTATGCACAGCGCGGCGCCGAGGCCGAGGTTTCGATGACCATGAACGGCGAGGGTGCCCGCGAGTGGGCCCGCCTGACGGGTGAGAACATCGGCAAGTGCATCGCCATCGTCCTCGACGGATATGTCTATTCGGCACCCGTTGTCCGCACCAAAATCGACAAGGGTACCTCCTCCATCACGGGCGGCTTCTCGATTCAGGAGGCCAAGGACCTTGCCAACGTCCTCAAGTCGGGCAAGGTGCCCGCTCCGGCCAAAATCATCCAGGATACGGTCGTAGGTCCGTCGCTGGGTCAGGCCTCGATTAACGCGGGTATGCTCTCGTTCGTCGTCGCCTTCATCCTCGTGCTGCTCTACATGGGCCTCTTCTACAAGACGGCCGGCTGGATGGCCGACATCGCACTGCTCTGCAACGTCTTCCTGCTGATGGGCGTGCTCGTCTCGTTCGGCGCCGTGCTGACGCTGCCCGGTATCGCCGGTATCGTGCTGACGATGGGTATGGCCGTCGACGCCAACGTCATCATCTACGAGCGCATCAAGGAGGAGCTGCGCGGCGGCAAGGGGCTCTCGCTGGCCATCAAGGAGGGATTCTCGAAGGCCTACTCGGCCATCATCGACGGTCAGCTGACCACCATCATCACCGGTATCGTCCTCTTCATCTTCGGTAACGGTCCCGTGCAGGGCTTCGCCACGACGCTTATCATCGGTATCATCACCTCGGTATTCTGCGCCATCTTCATCACGCGCATGCTCATCGAGTGGGTGGTTGCCAAGTGGGGCTCGATTTCCTTCTCGCACAAGTGGTCGGAGAACTTCCTCAACAATACCCACTTCGACTTCCTCCGCGTGCGTAAAATCAGTTACGTGGTTACCATCGTGCTGATGCTCCTCTCGTGCATCTCGTTCTTCGTCCGCGGTCTGAACCTCGGCGCCGAGTTCACCGGCGGCCGCGCCTATGTGGTCCGCTTCGACAAGGCCGTCTCGGCCGAGGAGGTGCGCAAGAACCTCGGTGAGGTCTTCGCCCGCCAGGCCGATGCCGACGCCGCCTCCATCAGCTTCGAGGTGAAGCAGTACGGCAACGAGAACCAGATGCGCATCGTGACGCAGTACCGCTACGACGATACGTCGGACGAGGCTACGGCCGAGGTAGAGAAGATTATCTACGAGGCCATGAAGCCGCTCTACTCCTACGACATCACCTTCGAGCAGTTCCGCAACACGCAGACCGACCTGAACGGTATCCTGACGGCCGACAAGATTGGCCCCTCGATTGCCCAGGACATGACGTGGAACGCCATCTATTCGGTGCTCTTCTCGCTCATCGCCATCGGTCTCTACATCACCTTCCGCTTCAAGCGCTGGCAGTGGGCCACGGGCGCCACGGTCGCTCTGGCCGTCAATGCGCTCTTCATCGTCGGCCTCTTCTCGATGTTCTACGGCATCCTGCCCTTCAACCTTGAGGTGAACCAGGCTTTCATCGCGGCCATCCTGACCATCATCGGTTACGCCATCAACGACACGGTGGTCGTCTTCGACCGAATCCGCGAGTACATGGGCCTCTACCCGAAGCGCAACCTGAAGGAGAATGTCAACAACTCCATCAACTTGACGCTGTCGCGTACCATCAACACCTCGGGTACGACGCTCGTCACGCTGCTTGCCATCTTCTTCTTCGGCGGTGAGACCATTCGCGGCTTCATCTTCGCCCTCATCGTGGGCGTGGTAGTCGGTACGGTCGCCACCATCTTCATCGCTACGCCGATGGCCTACGACCTGATGCGCAAGCGTGCCAAGATTGACAAGGAGTAACCTCCCGACCGCTCCGCGCGGCTGCAATAAAAAGGACTGTTCCCG
>ULWB01054674.1_pt1 | contig 11117 bp, 5 predicted proteins | sample 1959891 | NCBI WGS metagenome assembly ULWB01 (sample SAMEA4835799, study PRJEB28245) | human gut metagenome | biome: gut microbiome; material: fecal sample | place: Denmark | collected 2008 | reverse complement strand
CCTATTAACTCCGCTCCGCTTCGTGAACAGGGGAGGACACCTCAGGGTGTATGGCAGTCTGTCAAATATTTAATGATTTGGGTTTAGCGGACGCTAATAGCTTCGTATAGGAAACACGGCTTCGCCGTGGGAGTGGGACCACTGCCATATCTGATTCAGCCTCGTGGAGGCTGCGCACCGATGCCTTGATGCCGTGCGCGGCCCCTATATCCCGCGATCGCGTATGGACTCAACCACATTTTATCGGCCATCAATGTTATAATTTGAAAGACAGGTTAATGGGCTGATTGATATGCTTTTGGGTGAATTGTGGACAAAATGTTAAGTTTGCTGGCTTAATTGTTAAATTTTAACACTCTCGAAATGCCTTGACGTGTGGTCTAAACATTAAAAATCGGTGCTTTTTTCTTGCAAAATCTTTTGGTTTGTTAGAAAACCGGCGGCTAAGCCTGACGGAATTCTGTTTTGATACAGTTCTGTTACATTGTTTTTCCGGTGTTACACATATATTATATGTGGCCTTTTTTCTAAGGCGTGAATAATTGTCCGTTTTGCGGGGTGTGACGCTATTCTGCTGTATAGGCGTGTGTTATAAAGCATTATTTTACGGCATGGCAGGCGTTGGGCTCTCTTCGGGTTTAGTATGTAAAAAAGTTTGAAAATATTTTGTGCGATTGAAAAAAGATTCATAACTTAGCATAGTGCTACTGAAAGAATGAATTTTTAAGAAAAAGGTATTGAAAATCGGATACGTTTTTGGAAATTTGTTATTCATGGCAACGGAAAAAGGACGGTTTATTCTTAATTCTCGCTGGAAAATTAACAATAAGGCTGTCAGTGTGGAGTTTCAAATTGAAACTTCGTAGGAAAGGAATTATTTATTGTGTGTTTTTTATAATTTGATGTAAAGTTTTTATGAAACTGAAAAGATTTGTCATTCTGATAACGATGGCCATCCTTTCGCTGCCGGCGTTCGCGCAGATGAAGGTGACGGGTGTCGTTGTCTCCGCCGAAGATGGCGAACCAATTATCGGTGCTACGGTAAGGGTTAAGGGACAGGAAGCGACAGGCACGGCGACCGACTTCGACGGCCGGTTCACGCTCACGGTGCCTTCGAGCGACTCAAAGCTCGTGGTCACTTACGTTGGTATGGATACCAAGGAAGTGAAAGTTTCCTCGTCCGAGATGAAGATTGTTTTGGAAAGTAATTCGCAGGTGCTGGGCGAAGTGGTCGTTACCGGTATGGGCAAGATGGACAAGCGTCTGTTTACAGGTGCCACTACCCAGATTAACGCCGACGACGCGATGCTTTCGGGAGTTGCCGACATCAGCCGCTCGCTGGAAGGCCGTTCTGCCGGTGTGTCGGTGCAGAACGTTTCCGGTACGTTCGGTACGGCTCCTAAAATCCGTGTGCGCGGAGCCACTTCAATCTACGGCGCGTCGAAGCCTCTGTGGGTAGTCGACGGTGTCGTAATGGAGGACGCAGTGGAGGTTTCTGCCGACGAATTGTCGTCAGGCGATGCCGTGACGCTGATTTCATCGGCAATCGCCGGTCTTAACTCCGACGACATCGAGAGCTTCCAGATTCTGAAGGACGGTTCTGCTACCTCTATATATGGAGCGCGCGCGATGGCCGGTGTGATTGTCGTTACCACAAAGAAAGGTAAGGCCGGCTCTACACGCGTAAGCTATACCGGTGAGTTGACTACACGTATGAAGCCGCACTATCGTGACTTCAATATCTCTAATTCTCAAGAGCAGATGGGTATCTACCGTGAAATGGAGCAGAAAGGCTGGCTTGAATTTGCCAACATCGCTTCCGCTTCCAATTCGGGTGTGTATGGTAAGATGTACGATTTGATCGACCAGTATAATGTGTCGAACGGTACTTACGGATTGGCTCATACGGAAGCTGCCATGAACGGCTATCTGCGTTCTGCCGAATACCGTAATACCGATTGGTTCGACGAATTGTTCAGCAATGCTGTTATGCAGAACCACTCGGTGAGCATCGCCGGAGGTACTGAAAAGGGTAATTTCTATACATCGTTGTCGTTTATGAACGACCCGGGATGGTATATTTCAAGTAATGTACGCCGTTACACATTCAACGCCAATGCTTCGTACCAGATTTCCCCAACAGTGCGTTTCTCGGTATTGACTTCCGATTCTTACCGTAAGCAGAAAGCTCCGGGAACATTGAGTCAGGAGACCGACCCTGTGAGCGGCGAGGTGAAGCGCAGCTTCGACATCAACCCCTACAGCTACGCGTTGAATACTTCCCGTACGCTTGACCCGCACGAGACTTACAAACGCAACTGGTCGGATTTCAACATCTTCGACGAGTTGGAAAACAACTATATGGATATCGGCGTCACGGACTTGAAATTCCAAGCTGAATTGAACTGGAAGCCTATCGAGGGATTGGAATTGAATGCTTTGGGAGCTTACCGCTATCAGAGCTCTGTTCAGGAACACCACGTTATGGACCACTCCAACCAAGCCAATGCTTACCGTGCCGGTGTCGATCCGGAGGATGCCACTATCCGCGACATCAACCCGTATTTGTACACGGATCCTGATAATCCTAACGCATTGCCGGTTTCCATCCTTCCGAAAGGCGGTATCTACTACAACGACACTTACACTGTGTCGCAGTACGACTTCCGCGGTACGGCTACATATAATAAGGTGTGGAACAACGAGCATATCTTCAATGCTCTCGTAGGCTTGGAGGTTAACAATACGGAGCGGACAGCTCTCAATTACACCGGCTGGGGATTCGTTTATGACAATGGCGGTATTCCGTTCGTCGATTACAATTGGCTTAAGCAGTTGAACGAGGAAAACGGCTCATATTATGGCCGTGAACTGACATATAAGCGTTCGTTCGCTTCATTCGGCAACCTTACTTATTCATACGCCGGCCGTTACGTTATCAACGGAACTATCCGCTACGAGGGAACGAACAAACTTGGAAAATCCCGCTCGGCACGCTGGTTGCCGACGTGGAACGTTTCCGGCGCATGGAACGCACATGAGGAAAGCTGGTATCGTGACAACGATGCCCTCAACAGGGTGCTGAGCCATGCGACGTTGCGCCTTTCTTATTCGTTGACAGCCGACAGCGGTCCTGACTGGGTGTCGAACGCCACTACGGTTTACAATCCGTACCGTCCTTGGCGTCCTATCTCCGGCGTTCAGGAACTCGGATTGCAGCTTACCGACCTTGCAAACACGGAACTTACCTACGAGAAGAAGCGTGAGTTCAATGTGGGAGTTGACCTCGGTTTCATGCCGGGCAGCCGCATCAATGTGTCGGCCGATGTCTATGTGCGCGACAACTATGATTTGATTGGTGAAATATATACACAAGGTGTAGGCGGTGTGACGATGAAGTATGCCAATGTGGCTTCCATGAAGTCGCACGGTGCTGAGGTTACGATTTCTACCCGTAACATCGATACTAAGGACTTCTCTTGGACCACCGACCTTACTTTTGCGAAGACCAAGAACGAAATTACAGAACTTGATGCCCGCAGCAACGTGATGCAGCTTGTTTCCGGTTCCGGTTACGCTTTGCAGGGCTATCCGGTGCGCGCAATCTTCTCCATTCCTTTTGTAGGATTGAATGAGGAGGGTCTTCCGCAGTTCATCAATGAAGATGGCGAGGTGACTGTCACCGACATCAATTTCCAAGAGTTCGAGAAAACGGATTATTTGAAATATGAAGGCCCGACCGACCCGACAATCACCGGAGGTTTCGGTAATATCTTCACATGGAAGAATTTCCGCTTGAATGTCTTTATGACATATTCGTTCGGCAACAAGATCCGTCTTGACCCGGTATTTGCCTCTTCTTACGACGACCTTACGGCAATGCCGAAAGAGTTCAAGAACCGCTGGACTTTGCCGGGCGACGAGAAATATACCACGATACCGGTTATTGCCAGCAAGCGCCAGAATCAGAATCATTTGTATCTCGACCGCGCATACAGCGCATACAACTACTCTACGGAGCGTATAGCCGATGGCGGTTTCATCCGTCTGAAAGAGGTGTCGCTGACTTATGACCTTCCGAAGTCGTTCCTCGAGAAGATACGCTTCTCTTCGGCTTCCCTGAAGTTGCAGGCTACTAACTTATGGCTGATTTATTCCGACAAGAAGCTGAATGGACAAGACCCGGAATTCTTCAATGCCGGAGGTGTGGCTTCGCCTAACCCGAAACAATTCACGTTCACTTTGCGTTTCAGCTTGTAATTGTAGAAACTTTAAATTTGGATAATGAAAATGAAAATCAAAAGTTTATTATATATGGCGGTTGCGGCGGCTGCGGTGTCGCTCCCTTCGTGTAACGATTTCCTTGACAAGTTGCCCGACAACCGCGTTGATCCGACAACCCCGGACCAGTTGCTGCTGATGCTTGTTGACGGCTATTCGACTGGCAACTACGCAAAGTATTGCGAACTGAGCAGTGACAATATTATCGACAACAACTCGCCGGACGAGAACGGCGTGCGTTATAACCTTGAGGCAGACAATGTGATTGATGACGAAATGTTTGCGTGGGAGGATGCTAAGTCGGATATGGACGTGGACTCTCCGTCCCACGTTTGGGAAGGCGCATACCACGGCATAGCCGTTGCCAACCATGTGCTCCAGCTTGTCGACCAATGGCGTGCCGAAGGCCGTGAGTTTACGGAAGAGGACGAGGCCAAGCTTGCCGCTGCCGAGGCGGAGGCTTATTTGGTGCGTGCCTACAACCATTTCGTACTCGTAAACGTGTTTGCTATGCCTTACGGTAAGAGCAGCGCAACCGATTTGGGCGTGCCTTACGTTACTGAGCCAGAGACAGAGGTGCTTGTCCATTATCAGCGCAACACTGTGCAGGAAGTGTATGACAAGATTGAGGAAGATATGCTTAAAGGTCTTGCGGGTGTAGTCGATAATTATTATGATGTGCCTAAATACCATTTCAACAGCAAGGCCGCCAATGCTTTCGCTGCGCGTTTCTATCTCTATAAGCGCGATTATGAGAAGGTTATCCAGTATGCCGATGCCGTGTTGGGACAAGGAGTAGCCACAGCCCCGACGATGATGCGCGACTATTGGGCGACCAACTATTCCAATGTTGATGCAAATAAACAGGCGTTCATCAGCGCCGAGTCGCAGAGCAACCTGATGTTGGTGGCAACCAATTCGGGATTTTGGCGTACAATTGGTACAGGTACTCGTTACGGTGTCAATCGCGATGCCGCGAGGGCGACTATTTATGGCAGCGGGCCATCTTGGCCGGGTGTTTGCCCTCATCCATGTTTTATGGGTAAACTTTATATTAACGGCGAGCAAGAGTACGGACTGTATTATATGAAGCTGGGTGAACTGTTCGAGTACACTGACAAGGTTGCCGGTATTGGCTACGTGCATCTCGTGCGTACTGAGTTCACCGCCGAGGAGACATTGCTTTGCCGCGCGGAGGCTAAGATTTATACCGGCGACTTGCAGGGGGCATACGAGGATTTGAACGTGTGGGAGGCTTCTCACCGCAACATACCGGGTACTACCGACGGTCTTGAGGATTTCACACGCGCCGTCATCGAGGATTACTATAATCCTGCGTCGCAGCCGCTTTGGGAGTATGATCCCCGCCCATACATATTTAACGATTTGCACATCGACGATATATGTGACAGCAAGTATCAGCTGACTGCAGACAAACTGCCGTACATCTATTGTGTACTCCATTTCCGCCGTATCGAGACATTGTTTGACGGCTACCGCTGGTTCGACATCAAGCGTTATGGCATAGAAGTGACACATAAGATCGGCCGTACGCGTGTCGAGACCCTTACTATTAACGATCCGCGCCGCGCTCTTCAGATTCCTTCGGAAGTGATTTCAGCCGGAATGCAGGGTAACAACCGTTTCCCTCTTGTAGATGGAGGTTCGACAGGCAAGTGCATACCATACACAGGTTCATATCATTTTAACAAATAAAATAGTTTGAAAGATGGCATTAAAGAAATATATATTCAGAATTGCGGTATGCGGATGCGCGCTTTTTGCGCTTCCCGCCTGCAACGACGACGAGCTTGACCCGGAGAGCATCTTCCCGGAAGTGAGCGAGGAGCTTGACCCGTCGTCAGCTTCTTACGAACTCGACAAGTGGTGCGAGGACAATTATTTGAAGGTCTACAACCTGCAGTTCCGCTACAAGATGCAGGATGTGGGTACGGATATGAACTACAACCTTGTCCCGGCAACATATTCAAATGCCGTGGATTTGGCAGTGCTGACGGAATATTTGTGGTTCGATGTGTATACTAAGGTGGTTTCACCCGACTTCCTGAAACTCTACGGTCCGCGTATCATCCACCTTATCGGTTCTCCGGCCTACAACCCCGCCAACGGCACGATGATTCTCGGTCTTGCCGAGGGTGGCTTGAAAGTGTCGCTCTTCCGTGTGAACGAAATGGACATAAACGATTTCAACCAGCTCAATGAGTTTTACTTCAAGACTATGCACCACGAGTTCGCGCATATCCTCCACCAGACCAAGACTTATCCGAAGGAGTTCGACGAGATCTCTGTCGACCATTACGACCCGATGGGCTGGCAGGATAGAAATATGGAATGGTGCTATTCTTTAGGGTTTACATCCGACTATGCCAGCGGCGAGGCTCGCGAGGACTTTGCGGAGACTATCGCCAACTACATCACGAAGACCGACGAGCAGTGGAACTATATGCTCGATGCTGCCCAGTACGGTTGGGAATTGCAGTATGACGAGTACGGACAACCGGTGAAAGATAAGAACACAGGCAAGCCGGTGGCATACCAAGTGGAAGATTTTGATGGAGTGGACGGTCCGTCTGTCATCCTCCAGAAAGTGCAGATTGCCCGCGATTGGTTCCGCGACGCTTGGGGCATCGATCTCGACGCTTTGCGTGCCGAGGTGCAGTACCGCCAGCTCAACTACGACATCGACGAGCTCCGCGCACAAGTTTACGATATTCTGCCTGACGGCGATGCAGCGGGCGAAGAAACAGCTACTAACGAATAAGTAACAGGATTAACTTGCGATTGATATGAAAAAAGTATTTTCTATAATAATATGCGGCGCAGTGGTTGCGGGATTCACTTCCTGTAAAAACGAGGAAGAGGATATCTTCGGCGAAAGCTCGGCTTTGCGCCTCAACCATGCAGTGGCCACTTACGACGATTTGCTCACCTCCGCAGAGAACGGCTGGGTGATGGAATATTTCGCCAACGAGGAGGAGCAGGGCTACCCGATGCTCGTGAAGTTCGACAAGAGCGGGGCTGTGACATTCGCTGCCAAGAACCATTATTCTTCCAACGATGTCTATGCCACGGAAGAGAGCCTCTACGAGGTGATTGCCGACAACGGACCAGTGCTTTCGTTCAATTCTTATAACACTTTGTTCCATATTTTTGCCGATCCGGCAGATAATCCCGAGACCGGGACAGAGGATAATCCTATCGATGAGACCGGTGTCGGACATGAGGGCGACTATGAGTTCGTAATCTACGAGGGCGACGCTGACCATTTCCGTATGAAAGGCAAGAAGCATGGATTGGAAATCAATATGTACAAACTTCCCGCCGACCAAGCGTGGGACACCTACTACGACAAGCTCGACGAGATAAAAGCTACTTGCTTGCCAGATAATATAAATACATTATGGCTTTCAGCCGGGGATGAGCGTTATTCAATAACAGGAGTTTCCGATGGATTGCTGAATTTTGTTCCGGAAGGCGGTGACCCTATTTCTCAGACTGTGACGACTCCGTTTATAGTCCGTCTTGATGGCACAGTGCATCTTTGCTCGGCTTTCGAGGGAGAAAATGAGAATTTTGCGATACAGAATTTCAAGATGGACGAAAATGGATATTTGGTTTGTCAGGATGAGAATCAGGATGCATTCATATCAGCCGGCTCTGTGTATGATTTATTTCTGTCAAATGAGTATGTATGGAATTTTGCATCATTTGTGGGCATAATGGATGATTTGTATCCGGAAGTAGCTAAATCTGTCACTGAATTGGCTGGTAATGAATTTTCAGAAATTAAGTTCATATATGATGCAAAGGATATGATGCCTGCCCTGCAATTTCTGACAAAGAATGGAACAAAATTAAATGTCTGCCTGACTGCTATTTATGAGAATGGTGCTATTAAGTTTGTGTATGACGAAACTTATGCGCCGGTCGGTTCAGAAGGTCGTAATGGAGTAACATTATTGTCATTGTCGGAAGTATGTAGAAATTTTGTTGGTGAATTCACTTCACAGAGTTATACTGTTACGGGTGACGCTCCGTTGGTTTTGACAAAATTGACATTTACTGGTGCTACAGATTCCTCCCAATCATTTGTGATCGAGCTGCAATAGGACATAGTAACGATATCCGGCAATATAATATATGTTTTGTGCTTAAAATAATATTTTATTGCCGGATTAGTATAGAATGGTAAATTAATATTGTCTTTGTATTGCAAATATAATGTTTGGTGTATAACTTTGTGATAGTTTATAATCGAGAAGACAAGAAGTTTTTTAATATTTAATTGTTTTATAAAATGAAAAAGAATTTACTTTTATCAGTTGCTGTGCTTTCAGCTTTTTCTGTAAGTGCAAATGTGAATTCTGCCGCTTACAAGGTGACAGCAATAGGTGATGTGCCTTATCAGGTTGCTTCTGACAGTAAGGCTCAATTAGCCTCTAAGGTCAGTATGAAAGTAAAAAAAGGAGATGTTATTTCTTCTTCAAAACTGAAAAGCGGGGCTGTGTTGAATGTTGTTAAGGGTGAAGACGGTTTGCTTCATAAAGTGATTTCTTTGCCTGAGGCAAAATCTCAGATGAGTACTACTTTCCGTGAACATCAAAAAGCGGCATTGCCGATTTTCAAGGTTGACGGTACAGCGGCTTTGGACGAAGGCTTTGAGGGATGGGATGGAAGTACTAGAGACTGGATTCCTTCTGGATGGCAAGATGTGTCGAAAACAAATCCGCCTCATTCATTGACTGATCCTGAGGGGTTGAATTTTACATGGGAGGCTTTTGGCGCGGGAGTATATGCCCAGCCTTTCCAAGGCAATGCTTTTGCTCGTGTGCAGGTGGCTTTACCGCAAGAAGGTCAACCTGCAGAACAACAGGATGAATGGTTGATTACACCTGCTGTAGCAGTTAGCGAGGGTGATAATTTGTCTTTCTATTTGAGCTATAGTCCGGCATGGACGCTTATAGATATGGACGCTTTATCAACAAGTATGCAATTTAATTTTACTTCACAAAACAATATCCTTGAAGTACAAATTTCTACAGACAATGGTGGAAATTGGAGTAAAGTTTGGGATGTTACAGAAGATCTTGACAATTATACTGAGGATGAATTGATGGAAGATTTGATGGCATCGTCTCACCCATATATCCCGGTAATTGTTGATTTATCATCTTATGTGGGAAAAACTATACAAGTCGCTTTCCGTTATGTTGGTATTGACGGTGAATCAATGGGCATTGACAATGTGAAGATTGGTGAGCTTGTGCCGGAGGCTTCTTATTCAAAGCCTGCTGGAATATTTAATGTTGGTTTTAGTAATGAGATGAACTATTTGGTTAACAAGGACACAAAGGAACCGATGTATTTCTGTCTTGCTCCTGTTTATACTCCATTGACTTGGAAAAATACTTCTTCATTGTGCGAACGTGCGGAATGGGAAGTTGCTGACCCTGAAGATGTAAACACTTCATTGTTTTTTGAAGACTATGATTTGGTTGCGCCTGGATATGGCTATTCGTCAATTGGCTTTCCATCGTTGACGGCTTATTATGGCGATGCATCTTCTTCGTATAAAAAAGATAACTGTTTCTTACAGAATGGTGGCTCTTTGAGTCCGAATGATATCTGTGCGTATGATATGGAGGCTGCTGTTAATGGAACTTCTACGGTTACATCTAATGGGTATTATTTCGGTTTTTATTCTAACGTGCTTGACGATTGGAAATCTGCTTTTAAACCGTCAGAGGCTAGTAGCATTGAAAGTTTTGTGGGATTTGGTAATTTCTATTCCGCCCCGGCTGCACCTTATGCTCTTTCGTATGTTACCTGTATGCTAAATATTGATAAAGTAAATACATCTACTGTATTGAAAGCAACTGTTTATGAAATTACAGACGAGGGTGCTATAGGAGAAGAGTTGGCTTCAGGAACATGCGCTGCTAATGAAATTGTTTCACTTGGGGATGGCAAACTTTCTTATGCGGTATTCAATTTGGAAAGGCAACAGGGTATGTTTACTTCGCCTGTCACATTGACAATTGATAGGCCTATTTTTGTTGAAATCACCATTTCCGGCAATACTGATGACAAAATTTTGATACCATTCTGTTATCAGCAGTCAGGTGCGTCAGAAGATGCTGGCTCGGTTGCTGTATTTATGATGAATGGGGAAAAAGCATTTGTATATACTACAGGGTTGACATTCTCTGGAGGATATGTGTTTAACGGTATGTTAATGAGCCTTGGTGCCGAATTCACTTGGTTGCGTAGTGATGCTGACATATTTACTGCGCCTGTATCTGGTGGTGAGAAATCGTTTACAGTAGAATCTTACTATGCTTCTTCTGCATGGACTGTTGAAGGTGATGCTGTTGTCGGTAACTCCGATAATGCTTGGATTGATTGGGCAGCAGAAGATGGTGTTGTTGAAGAGCAAGGGCAGCAATACTATACTGGAGAGACGACTTTGGTTCTTACCGCAGATCCGCTTCCTGCCGGTGTGACTGGACGTTCGGCTGAAGTTACGGTTTCCATACCGGGTGCTTCTAAGACGTTCTATGTACAGCAGGGTGAGGCTGGTGTTGAGGCTGTCGAGACGAGCGCTAACCGCGTGAGCGTGGTTAACGGCAACTTCGAGGTTGAGGCTGCCGGCGCTACTTCTGTAGACGTTTACAACGTGGCTGGCCAGAAGGTTGCTTCCGCAGCTATCGAGGGCACTACTGTCGTTCCGGCTCAGGATTTGGCTAAGGGCTTGTATATCCTGAAGTTCAACGACAACACTGCCGTTAAGGTGATGAAATAAGTAAATCTACATA
>ULWB01022725.1_pt1 | contig 11148 bp, 10 predicted proteins | sample 1959891 | NCBI WGS metagenome assembly ULWB01 (sample SAMEA4835799, study PRJEB28245) | human gut metagenome | biome: gut microbiome; material: fecal sample | place: Denmark | collected 2008 | reverse complement strand
AACGGGAAATACAATCAGCCCTGCCGTAACGGAAATCGGGCCCAGTTGAACAACTTTGGTCTCTAACAGATTGGCTGCCACAAGGCAGGTACAAAACACAATACCCAAGACCATAAAAGGTACTGATACAAGATTTTCTTTTTTCATCGCTCCTGTTTTTTACGTGGTGTTCTAGAATACACGACCGCTATTCACGGCATCGTAAGTAAATGTTCTCTTTTAACGGACTGCAAAGGTACGAAGAATTTTCGGAATATAATGAAATTCAACCGGAGAATCTTATCTTCTTCTCCAAGTTAAGGAAATCGCTTCAGGGCAAGCCCGGACTACTCCAGTCCGACGTTACTTTTTCTGCCAGATGAATGATCGAATGATTCAGAAGCCATTCCTCCATAAAAACTTTATGCTAACAGAGAAAAACAAATAAAAATCGTACCTTTGTGCATCATGTATCCTAATTCATTTCATACAATGACTCAAATACATATTAATCAGAACACCTGTATACGCTGTAAGAAATGCGTCAGAATATGTCCCTCTGTTCTATTCAGTTTTCATGAGGATAAAGGCATTGAAGTAAATGCCGACGCCTGCATCAGTTGCGGACATTGCGTAGCCGTTTGTCCCGGCAATTCCATTGAACATTCGGATTTCCCTCCTGAAAAAGTCCATACATTCGACCGAAGCCAGTTGCCCACAGCCGACCAGGTAGAACTGCTCATCCGTTCCCGTCGTTCCAATCGTGCTTTCTCCAAGCAACGGGTTCCGGAAGAATTGCTGCAACGTATTATAGAAGCTGCACACCGGGCTCCGACAGCTACCAATGCGCAGGAAGTCAAGATGGTACTGGTGACCCGCCCCGAAACACTGAAGGAAATCAGCCGAATCACCATCGGTACTTTCATGTCTATTGTCCATGCAGTGGAAAATCCATTGTTGAAAATGATACTGAAACCGCTCATGCCTTCCAGCTATCGCTATATTCCGATTTTCAAACAACTGCAGGAAGAGTTCGACAAAGGGAATGACGGTATCCTGCGGGGAGCTGCTGCAGCCTTGTTCTTCTATACCGGAAGTAAAGAACGTTTCGGATGTCAGGACTGTAACCTGGCTTACCAGAATGCTTCACTCATGGCCGAAGCATGTGGCGTTTCCCAGTTCTACACCGGATTTGTATGCAGTGCCGCCGGCATGAACCGGAAAAAAGAATTGCAGAAACTGCTGGGTATTGAAGGCTGTACCATACATGCCGGTATCGCACTTGGCATGCCTTCTTTCCATTTCGATAAATACATCGACAAAAAAGATGTTGTACTGAAAAGAATAGACTAACATTCACAGGCTATGACAAAGAACAATCTGCTTAGTGAGAAGCTGAACTATACGGGAATCAGCCAGACTCCGACTCATCTTCACCTCTGCTCGTATAATCCTGAGGGGGTACACGACTGCAACGGCAAAGATATTGACGAAATGATTCCTCATCTTCAGCCGAACAGCATCAACTGGATACAGATACACGGACTGCAGAACACGGAAACCGTGCAAAAAGTCTGCCAACACTTCGGTATCGACTTTTTGGTCACACAAGATATTCTGAATGCAGATCACCTGACCAAAATCGAAGAACATGAAAATTATAATGTAATCATCCTGAAACAACTGACTGCGGAAAAAGACAATAATTATCTGTCGCAGCAGCTTTGTATCATTCAGGGAGAGAACTTCCTGCTCACGTTCGTCGAAAAAGAAACCGAGATGCTGAACGAAATCCACACGGCTTTGGAGAAAAATGTGCTCAAGATCCGCAACCGACAGACAGACTTTCTGCTCAGCGTGATCTTGAACAGCGTCATGACCAGCTTCATGTCCATCATTTCTGATCTGGAAGATGAGCTGGAAGACATGGAAGGACGCCTGCTTTCTTCCAATCCTGCCGAAATGCCGGGCATCGAAGAAATCCAGCAATACCGCCGTATCTTCCGTCTGATCAAGAAGAGCATCCTTCCGCTCAAGGAACATATCAACAAGTTATTGCACTCGGACAATACGCTTCTGCACAAGTCCAACCGTCCGTTCTTCAACGATGTGAACGATCATCTGCAGTTCGTTCTCCAGACACTGGAAGGATGCCGGGACATGATCTCGGCCCTGGTGGATCTTTATCTGTCCAACAACGACCAGCGCATGAACGGAATCATGAAGCAACTGACCATCGTTTCCACCATTTTCATCCCGCTGACCTTCCTGGCCGGTATCTGGGGAATGAATTTCAGCTGGATGCCCGAACTGAACTGGAAATACGGCTATCTTTTTGCCTGGATACTCATGCTTGTAACAGGAACGGCTGTCTATCTGCTGTTCCGCAGAAAGAAATGGTACTGATCCGGAAGCACGGACAGAAACGGGAAACAGGCTACATATACTTTCCCGAACAAACAAAAATACATCACCCAGCAATCCATTTGCTGATTAAGAATTGTCAACCATGCGAAAGAAAGAATTATACGAAAAAGTCATCACCTATTTCCAGCAGGCCATGCCTGTGGCTGAAACGGAACTGCACTACGAAAATCCTTTTCAGCTCCTCATCGCAGTGATCCTCAGTGCACAATGTACAGACAAGCGGGTCAACATGATTACGCCTCCCCTGTTCCGGGACTTTCCGACTCCGGAAGCACTGGCTGCCAGTACTCCTGAAGTGATCTTTGAATACATACGGAGTGTGAGTTACCCCAATAACAAGTCAAAGCACCTGGTCGGCATGGCACAAATGCTGGTGAAAGATTTTCATGGAGAAGTGCCCGACACACTGGAACAACTGGTCAAGCTTCCCGGAGTGGGACGCAAGACGGCCAATGTGATCCAGAGTGTTGTCTTCAACAAAGCGGCTATGGCTGTCGACACCCACGTATTTCGCGTAAGTCACCGCATCGGACTGGTTCCCCAGACCTGTACCACTCCACTGGCCACAGAAAAATATCTCATCAAATATATTCCCGAAGAATTAATACCGACCGCACATCATTGGCTGATCCTTCACGGACGCTATGTCTGTACGGCACGCAATCCGAAATGTGAATCATGCGGTCTGAACGGACTTTGCAAGGAATCGCTCAAAGCCCGCATCCCCCGATAACCACCGATACGAAACCGGTTTCTCAAAGCCAGATAACCATGCCGTCGTATGTCAGATGCACATGCGGCGGCAGTTCTTTTTCCACCTCTGCATGTAGTCCGATCTGATGACTCGCATGAATCAAAAAGGCTTCTTCCGGCTGAATGCATGATATCTGTGCCAGGGCTTCACGAACAGTCTGATGAGTGGGATGCTGTTCCTGGCGCAAAGCATTGATCACCAGACAATCCAGGTTTTTCAGACACGCGTATGAGGCAGCCGGCATAGTCAGCATATCCGTAATCCAGGCCATCTCCCCAATGCGATATCCCATAATCGGAAGTTTGCCGTGCATAACCCGAAAAGGAAGTATTTCTACCGAATGGCCATAACAGTTGCTGACGGTAAAAGGTTTGCCAGCCTCAATAACGTGCAACGGAATATGAGGCACTCCCGGATACAGATTTTCAGTAAAACAATAAGGAATACGAGCCTGAAGGCGGTCGGCCGTATATGCTTCGGCATAGACCGGAATATCTCCGAAACGGCAGAAAGGACGCAAATCGTCCAGCCCTCCTACGTGATCATAATGCTCGTGGGTGATCAATACGGCATCAATCGGCCGGTAATCATCCATGCGGATCATTTGTTCACGGAAATCCGGACCGCAGTCTATCAGGATACGCACTCCATTCACTTCTACCATTCCCGAACAACGCAAGCGGTTGTCACGAGGATCTTTACTGGTACACACCTCACACCTGCAGCCCACCTGAGGGACTCCGGTTGAGGTTCCGCTGCCCAATATGGTTACCTTCATACTCTCTCCGTTCTGATTAGTTTGACATTTTCAACCTTTCAGCCGATATAATTTACTTCCGGCCGAATGGTCACACCAAAACGTTCGCGGACGGAAGCCACTATTTCTTCAGCCAGATGCATGACTTCCTTTCCGGTTGCTCCGCCGCAATTGACCAGTACCAGCGCCTGTTTCTCATGCACACCGGCATGTCCCACACGCTTTCCTTTCCATCCGCAACGGTCGATCATCCATCCGGCCGGAATCTTGACATGAGCGTCATCCACCGGATAGTGAGGCATGTCCGGATATTGTGCGAGCAATGCTTCAAACTGCATTTTCGGTACAACCGGATTCATAAAGAAACTGCCTGCATTGCCCAATACTTTCGGATCAGGCAACTTGGCCTGCCGGATGGCAATAATGATCCGGCGTACATTCTCCAGATCTACCTGGCATCCTTGTTTCTCCAGTTCCGCACGGATATTTCCATATTCCAGATGGAAGACAGGATGCTTTTTCAACCGATAGGTTACGAAAGTCACTGCATATTTTCCTTTCAGTTCCTGTTTGAAGACACTTTCCCGATATGCATAACGGCATTCCTCCCGCATAAACCGGCGTTCTTCTCCGGTTTCCAGTCCAAACGTATCTACCGAAACAATCAGATCCTTGGCTTCCACACCATAGGCACCGATATTCTGTACGGCCGATGCCCCGACTTCACCGGGAATCAATGAAAGGTTTTCCGCACCATACCAGCCATTGGCAACCGTATAAGCTACAAAATCATCCCATACTTCACCGGCTCCGACACGGACTTCCACCTCTTCTTCCGTTTCCTTTACCACCGTATATCCCTTTATGGCCGAATGCAGAATCAGACCTTCATAATCAGAAGCAAACAGCAGATTACTTCCTCCGCCAATATGTAAAGCGCGGGCAACCGCTTCACGCTCTGCATTCCACAAACCGCGAAGTTCCTCCACTGACGCATACTCCACAAAGCGGGAAGCCTTCACATCCATACCAAAGGTATTGTAAGGCAGCAGCGAGCAATTATATAATTCTTTCATGCATCAATCAGTAAAAAAAGTCAATGAAACGTTCTGTCTAGTCACTTAAATCCTCAAACTTCATCAGTTTCCAGATACCATGCCGGCGTTCAAAATACATCACGTTGCTGAAACCGTTTCCAAATCCCTTGAATTCAACAACCTTCGTATCCGAAGTCAAGGTTTCAGTCTGTCCATAACGTACATTGGTCAGCTTTTCTTTCATCATCGGCGGACGGAAAGCAAACCACTGACCGATGTCAAGTGTAGTCTCCAGAATCTGGAATTCATCCTCCGGATCGGCCGTAACAAACAACAAGGGGTGATGCAGACGCTCTCTCTGGAAAATAGAATCCGATGCAAAATGCTCATAGAAAGTCAGGAAATCTTCTTCGTTTCCTTCCCCATGTGCAAGTTTCTCCCAATTTATGGCTTCCAGGAACCAGACATCTTTCTTGCGCTCAAAATAATAACGCTTCACCCGTTTCTCTTTCAGATAAATCCATTCCACCTGTACACTATGCAGACTCGTATCTTTTTCCATTTCCATTTCTTCCGCCTTATCAAACAGAATGGTATAAGCATCCTGACGGCTGAACAAAGGATCAAACTTCCAGGCTTCCCGGCTTATGCGTTTAACCTCCTTACCCTCATAGTAAGGCATCGGAAAAAGAATACGTGAACGCTGGAATTTTTCATCCGAAGCAAAATTGTAGAAAAAATCAGCAAAACTTTCATCGACCGTAACAGGAATGACTTCCTCTACGAGCACCATCGTGTCCTGAAGCACTGAATCAGAACCTACATTCATCGAATCAAGCTGTTCGGTCAGCTTCTCAAACGGATCTACTTTTTTTCCATTTCCGCCACAAGAAGCAATGAAGATCAACAAACAGCAACCAAAAACTATTTTTTTCATCTGCACTTCTGAAAAATCAAATGCAAAATTAGCAGTTTTTTTCTTTTCCCTATCAAATAAGAGAGAGTTTTCTTTTTTGTCCCTCAAAAATCAAAATATTTCAGTTTTAATCCTTACCTTTGCGCATACGAAAAAACAGATTACAGAAATATGTTAGCAAAAATAGAAGAACTGCTTCAGGAAGTAGACAGCCTCACAGCCGGCAATGCCGAAGAACTGGAAGCGCTGCGTATCAAATACCTGAGTAAAAAAGGAGTCATCAACGCCTTGATGGCAGATTTCCGCAATGTGCCTGCCGAACAGAAAAAGGAAGTGGGCATGAAGTTGAACGAACTGAAAAACCGGATGCAGGAACGGATCGCTGCCCTGAAAGAAACATTCGAATCACAGGACAACGGAACTGCCGAACTGGATCTTACCCGTACGGCTTACCCGATTGAACTGGGTACACGTCATCCGCTGAACATCGTACGCAACGAAATCATCAGCATCTTCAACCGCCTGGGATTTACCATTGCTGACGGTCCGGAAGTAGAAGATGACTGGCATGTGTTCTCTTCCATGAACTTTGCTGAAGATCATCCGGCACGCGACATGCAGGATACTTTCTTTATCGAAAGCCATCCCGACATCATTCTGCGTACGCATACTTCTTCCGTACAGAGCCGCGTAATGGAAGTTTCACAGCCGCCTATCCGCGTCATCTGCCCGGGACGTGTATACCGTAACGAAGCTATCAGCTACCGCGCACACTGCTTCTTCCATCAGGTAGAAGGTCTTTACATCGACAAGAATGTATCGTTCACTGACCTGAAACAGGTACTTCTGCAGTTCGCACAGGAAATGTTCAGTCCGGAAACCAAGATCCGTCTCCGTCCGTCCTACTTCCCGTTCACAGAACCCAGCGCTGAAATGGACATCAGCTGCGATATCTGCGGCGGTGAAGGCTGCGCATTCTGTAAATATACCGGCTGGGTAGAAATCCTGGGATGCGGTATGGTAGATCCGGCCGTTCTGGAAGCCAACGGCATCGACAGCAAGGTATATACCGGTTATGCTTTCGGTATGGGAGTGGAACGTATCACCAACCTGAAGTATAAAGTTAAAGACTTGCGTATGTTCTCAGAAAACGACACCCGTTTCCTGAAAGAATTTGAATCAGCCAACTAAAGCATAAAGGCGAATACAATAGAAGGTGTCAAAACAGAAATATATGTTTTGACACCTTTTCCATATCAACTAAAATAAATTCACATGTCCAAGGACAGACTTGTAACTCCCAGTTATTGCCTGATTCTGGCAGCCAACTTCCTGCTCTACTTCGGCTTCTGGCTGCTGATTCCAGTACTCCCCTTCTACCTGAACGAAGTCTTCCAGGTAGCTGAAGCCACCATCGGCATCGTACTTTCCTGCTACACCATTGCAGCCCTTTGCATCCGTCCGTTCTCTGGATATTTGCTCGACACATTTGCGCGCAAGCCTCTTTACCTGTTCGCCTACTTTATTTTCATGCTGATCTTTGCCGGCTATATGCTGGCCGGAACACTTACCTTATTTATTATATTGCGTATTGTTCACGGACTATCATTCGGAACAGTAACCGTAGGAGGAAATACACTGGTTATTGACATCATGCCATCGTCACGCCGCGGAGAAGGACTGGGATACTACGGGCTGGCCAACAACATAGCCATGTCCATCGGTCCTATGTTCGGACTGTTTCTCCACAATGCCGGAGAATCTTACACCGTCATTTTCTCTTATGCACTGGGAGCCTGTATACTGGGACTGCTGGCTGCCAGCATGGTGAAGACCACATACCGCCCTCCGGTGAAACACGATCCCATTTCCCTGGACCGGTTCATCCTGCTGAAAGGCATTCCGGCAGGAATCAGTCTGCTCCTGCTTTCCATTCCTTACGGCATGACCACCAATTATGTAGCCATGTATGCCCGGCAAATCGGCATTACCGCCGAAACCGGATTCTTCTTCACCTGCATGGCTTTGGGAATGGCTGTAAGCCGTCTGTTCAGCGGACGGCTGGTGGATAAAGGCCTGGTGACACAGGTCATTTCTGCCGGACTCTATCTGGTATGTTTCTGCTATTTCAGTCTGACGGCCTGCGGATGGCTGGTCAGCTGGAACCTCACGGCAACGACAGTCTTCTTCTTCGTCATCGCCCTGCTGCTCGGCATCGGCTTCGGAACCATGTTCCCAGCCTATAACACCCTGTTCGTCAATCTTGCTCCCAACAGCCAGCGCGGTACGGCTACCAGCACTTATCTGACTTCCTGGGATGTCGGTCTCGGTATCGGCATGCTGACAGGAGGATACATTGCAGAAATAGCATCATTCCGCATGGCCTATCTCTTTGGCTCTGCCCTGACCGTAGTATCCATGCTCTACTTCCGGGTAAAAGCCGGGCCTCACTTCCTGAAGAACAAATTACGCTGAGAAACCTTAACGGCCGGAAGCAGACTTAAATTTCAGCAAAACTATTACAGGATTTGATTCCTCATCCAGAGAAGAAATAAGCTGATTCAATTCGTCATTGACTACTTCCCCTGCCTCACGGGCTTCAATCAATTCAGGAGCTCCCAATGTCATCATGCCATACCCATAAGGAACAGTAAACAGACTAATGTACTGCGACAGATAACAGGACTCTGAAGAAAAATCACGATTGACATATTTGGGAACACACCATTCTCCCGTACGGAAATCATACATATTTACACTGGGAGAATCCTCACGACGACCGGCCATCATATCACTCATGCGGACTGTTACATGCCGGACATGGAACTGAGCCCATAAATTCGAATCAGATGCTCCCAAAAAATCAAGCAAAGGTACGTTTTTATCCTTACGTGGAGAAACAGCAGGCATCACCACCGCCTTCATGCTCCAATCAGGCAACACCTGAAATACAGTATCCAAAGAAGGATTGGTCAAGAATCCGGCATCCATCATTGAAAACAGACAGTTCACACCTCCCTTAGCCTGTGTTTCCCGACCATCGTCCCAAAGGATTTTCCGGTTGATGAATATCTGCTCATTGACTGTCACAGCATCCAGAGTGTCTACTTTTCCAGTTTCTTTCGAGAAACGAAAATACGGACGACTGCCAGTCTGCATCTCATTATTTGAATAAGTACACACAAAATCGGATACTCCTACACTTGCAAAAGCCAGTCGTGAACGATTATTCGCAAGCAGTTCGCGAAGGAAACGACCTTGAAAATCATAAACCTTAACCGATCTGAAATCCTGAAATACAAAAACTTCCTTCCGCTTCCAATCTACAAAATAATCACAGATTCCTGAATATTCCTCCGGACCTTCACCGTTACGACTGACCATTCCCTGCAAAGCCTTACCATCAGGAGTAAAAAGAAGAATGCATTTCTTCTCACCTTCTGCCGCAATACCGTCAGGAGTAACCGAAAAAATCCTCAGAACCAAAGTTGAGTCGGATATATAAAGAGGAATATAAGAAACATCTGCAAGATCCTGAATGCAAATCTCCTTTTCAGGGAAATTTGCTTTGGTATCAACCACTATCAGATCGCCTTTACCAGAAGAAGAGTTCGTACATCCAAAACAGAGAGATAAAACTATGCTAAACAAACAAAATCCAGTAACAAGTGTTTTCATAATTTATTCGCTAAAAGTTATTCTTTATAGGTAAAAACAAAGATATGCGACAAGCGGTCTTCCACTTCCGTAATCTGAACGGAAAGAATGAAAGGACGGAACAGATCCGGATGACGCTGAAGGAACGGAGGTAAGTAGGAATAGTAATATTCAGGTTTTTGAGCAATTTTATCCATATCGGCCACCATAATATAAGAAGCATCCCGGGACAAATTGGAAACACATTCATCAAACAATGAAGTCCGGGATGAAGCCACCCGCTTAGAGATACACGAATCAACCTTAGCCTGACCGGAAAGCACCAGCAGACTGTCGCCCGAAATAGAAGGAATGGCACGCAGATGATCTACTGCCCGCTGCATACATACATCCGAAGCATGCATCACGCCACTCAAATAAAAGACTTCGCTGTTCATGTGGATATCAAACTCACTCCAACATTCTTTTTCACCACCGTCAATCGCCGGGATGGAAGATGAATGCGCGTATAAGGTCAGGAAATTGGCCGATTTAGGCTGGCGGACCGAGGCAAATACCACATCCTCCTTCAACGACGTTCCATCTTTCTCCGCATCAATCACCCGTTCGATCAAACGTTTCTGATAACTGATAGCCAGGAAACCGTCTCCACTATATACAGAAAGAAAATCAGATGAATCTATCGGAAAGATCTCTATAGTCCGTCCGCGATAACCTTCTTCCCTGGGTATAAATTCCTTGCCCCGATGCTCACGGATAGCTTTCAATAACTTTTTCCGCTCCGGCTTTCCCAGACGGAAATAAGCGACCAGGTCACGGGAACTGCCCGAAGGGGCATGAAAACTGACCATCATCTGATTGACCTCATTGGAAATTCCGTGGTCACTGGAAGAAATATAAGGTATAATATCATTGAGAATGGTCTTGATCAGTCCCACCCGATGAAGCGTATCCAGCTGGGCGGCGTAAGCCATCCGTGAAAAAGCATTCATAAAGAAATCAATGTTATCGGTCTCCATTACGCCGATACAATCGTCAGGCACCCACGACACTAAATCAATGTCTTTGTCCTTATCGGCTGCATTCAGCCGGGCAAAGCCATACAATCCTACTCCTATACAAAAAAGTATAACAGATAGAAGAACTCCAAATTTAGCAACAGTACGATATCCCATCCGTGTTATGTTTTATGCAAATATAGCAAAAAGTTTTTAAAAAGTACAAATAATATCTTATAAATCTGATAAGATATATACCTCAAACAAACTTTATACACCTGTTGTTTATCATCCCCCTCCCTCAAGCTGAACAAAAATCATACTATGAACACCCCAAAAAAATCGTGCGGTCGTTGCGGCCTAATTATGCGGTCGATTCAGCCCAATCGTGCGGTCGTTGCGGCTCAATCGTGCGGTCGTTGCGGCTCAATCGTGCGGTCGTTTTTTTTTGCATTGACCTGTCAATGCGAAGACATCGTGCGGTCGCTTTCAGAAAAGACTAAATATAAAGGGAAACACCTGTGCTGACCAATAAAAAAAAGTTCCGTAAAGCTTTGACTTTACGGAACTTACATTCTCTTCGCGGAGAGACAGGCACTAATAATCCTAATATCATAGAATAC
>ULWB01025669.1_pt1 | contig 11159 bp, 10 predicted proteins | sample 1959891 | NCBI WGS metagenome assembly ULWB01 (sample SAMEA4835799, study PRJEB28245) | human gut metagenome | biome: gut microbiome; material: fecal sample | place: Denmark | collected 2008 | reverse complement strand
CCCCAGCCAGTGTCAGGTCTTTATGACCTATATGTATTTCAGTTTTTTCTTTATCCCGCTGTTTAAGTGGAATAAGCGCTTTTATGTGCAGATGTCCTGTTGCAGCGCCATTTACGAGCTGGAGCCGGAGATCGGAAAAGCCATATTAAGAGGCGAAGAACCGGCGATCACATCCGCCGACCTTCACCTGGTCCAGGAAGGAAAATACACCCGCACCTGGCAGGAAGGTTCCGGAAATCCCCACAAGAAGTGTATGCGCTGCGGATTTGAGACAGACGAAGATTATAACTACTGTCCGAAGTGCGGGGGACGGATATAAGGAACGCTTAAGGAAAACAAGCGCCGCTTTAAGCGGCATTTGTTTTCCTTGCGTCCTTAACGAACAAACCGTCTGCGATAGCAGACAGTAGAGCGCGCCAGCGCGTGTTTGTGAGTGAACCCAACGCCTGCAAAATAAATATTAAATCTCCCCAAATGCGATCAATGGATCTTTGCATTTTACACCCAGACTCAGGGTGTAATAAAGTACAACGCCATCAAATGGAGCTGTACATCGGAAAATTTCATTCCCATAAATATCTTTCAGGGTGCCAAGAAGGGTGCCCTTTTTTAATTTCTGACCTGCATGTGAGACAGCAGGATACCAGAACCCATTTTTTGGTGCCTCTTCATAAACTGCCTGACGGATCTCTTCCTGGTGAAGGTCAGTATCTGAAAAAGGTCTGATCTTAAGATGAGCCATTAACTCAAAAATATTCCTTTTGCATGCTGTGACCTCATCTTCGCACCATAGCCCTCTTTCTCCCCGTTCTGCTAAAAGTGCCGGGATACCGCACTGAGCAGCCCAGCTATAGAGTCCGTTTTTTGCAGTAGAAGCGACCCGATATGGAATCGAGAGTGAGGCTGCAGCTGCAGAAGCTTTTGCGGCCAGTGCGTCAGAAACAGTTGTGGGAAAGAAGACCAGGGGAGTAAGAGCTTCGTTCACATCACCACCATGGAGATCTATGAGAAAATCAGCTTCAGGATACAGTGTTTCTTCAAGGAGCTTTGCAAGACGGCTGGAAAAAGTACCCTCAGGATCTCCGGGAAACGTACGGTTTAAATTTTGACCATCTGCAGGGATTATCTGTTTGGACCCCATGTAAAAGCCTTCTGGATTTACCAGGGGAAGCAGGATGATACGCCCTGAAAGATCGATGGGGTCCAGTTCCTTTTTCAGACGGTTCAGGGTTTCTATGCCTACATATTCACAGCCGTGGACACCTGCGGTCACTACAAGGGTTTTTCCGGGACAGCTTCCGCAGATAACAGTCATTTCTATGGGATAGTGGCTGGCAACTGGCAGTAAAAGGGTTTGCTTTGTATTGCTGCCGGCTTTTAAGTCAGACAGTCTCATATTTTTCAGATCTCCTTTAGTTGAATTCGATAATAGAAGCCAAAAGCTTTCTGGCATAGTCATCTTTTGTTTCTGCAATACGGGATACAGGAATGTGTTCAGTAATGCGGCCATGATACAGAAAAAGCACATCATCGCACAGATAAGTGACAGAAGTCAGGTCATGGGTAATGAAAATATAAGTCAGCCCCAGTTTTTCTTTCAGATCATGGAGCAGATCCATGATCTGAATCTGAGTATGGGCATCCAGAGAAGAGATAGCTTCGTCAAAAAGAATGATCTCTGGCTGGCAGGCTACAGCCCGGGCAATGCATACACGCTGCAACTGTCCGCCGGACAGCTCATGGGGATACCGGTTTGCATAGGAGGAATTCAGCCCAACAAGCTCTAACAGGCGGTTGATCTCTTCCAAACGGTTCAGGCGGATCTTTTGATTTCGTTCTCTTGCAGCCAGTCCTTCTGCAATGATCTCTTTTACACGGAAACGGGGATTGGCAGAAGTGGTGTAATCCTGGAAAACAACACTTAAGCGTTTTTGAAGGTTTTTCCGGCCATTTCTGGAGGCATAAACAGATACATCCTGGATCTTTACTTCTCCGGTGTCAGGCTTTAAAAGACCACAGATCACACGGCCAAGGGTAGATTTCCCACTTCCGGATTCTCCCAGTATTCCCAGACAGGTTCCCTGTGAGACTTTTAAGGACACATCAAACAACACCTGGTTTCTGGCAGTTCCGAAAATCTTTTCCTGGCGTTCACTTCGGAAGCTGACGCATACATTATTTACTTCAAGCATGGGATATCTCCTTTCCATGTAAGATGTCACGGTAGTGGCACATAACAGCAGAACGCTTTTCTATCAGCAGGCGGGTGTAGGGATCGTTTGCATGATTTCGGATATGCTCAAAGTCTCCGCTGTCTACGATCTGTCCGCTGTTCATAACAAGGATGCGGTCTGCTACTTTGGAGATGGCTCCCAGGTCATGGGTGATGAAAAGCATGGCAGTATTTTTATTCTTTTTAATGCGGACAAACTCTTCCAGGATCTCGTATTGAGTGACGGCATCAATGGCAGTTGTTGGTTCATCAGCAATGAGAAGTTCCGGCTGCAATGCCATGGCAATACCGATCATAATACGCTGGAGCATACCGCCGGAGAGCTGATGAGGATATTTTTCCAGAACTTCTTCTCCATTTAAGATCTGCATCTGGTCCGGGATCTTAAGGCAACAGGTACGTATTTCCTGTGCATTCCATGCAGTATGTGCGGCGAAGGTTTCAGCCATCTGATTTCCAATGCGGTATAAAGGATCAAAACAGGTCATAGGGTTTTGAAGTACCATGGTGATCCGGCTTCCACGGAGCCTGCGAAGTTCTTCTTTTGACTCTTTTAAAAGATCATGGCCATCAAAAACAGCGCTTCCGGAAACCTGGAAATTTTTATCTAACAGACCCAGGATGGATTTTACAGTCATGCTTTTTCCGCTTCCGGACTCCCCAAGGATCCCCAGGCATTCTCCTGGGTGGACTTCAAAGCTCACATCTTCTACCAGCTTTTTGGAGGCTTTACGATATGTCAGAGTTACATTCAGGTTTTCAACTTTTAAAGCGGCAGACATTACAGCACCTCCTTTGGGTCTAACACATCACGGATGGCATCACCCATTAAGTTAAAGGCAGAAACCAGAATAACGATGGCAATACCGGGAACCAGCATTTGGGCCGGATTACTGGTCAGGACATTTTTTGCTTCGCTTAACATAGCACCCCATTCAGGAGTAGGAGCCTGTACACCAAGTCCCAGGAAGGACAAAGTGGAAATATTGATAATGGCCCAGCCTACATCCAGAGAAGACAGGACAGCCAGATCAGCTGCAATAGATGGAACCAGGTGTCTGAAGAGGATAAAACGTTCCGGAGTTCCTACACAGCGGGAAAACTGGACAAAGTTCCGGTCACGGTACTGCATAACGCCCGTTCGGATCATACGGGCATACCAGGCCCATTTGATAAATACATTTGCCAGGATCACGTTCTGTACGTTAATGCCCAGCAGCGCAACTACAGCAAAAACCATGATCTGACTGGGGAAAGACAGCATTACATCCACTATACGCATGATCAGTTCTTCCGTAATGCCACGAAAATACCCGGCTAAAAGGCCCATCAGGGCGCCGAGACCGATGGTGCCTAACATGGTCAGCACAGCCAGGCCAAGAGTGGGACGGATTCCGTAGATCATGCGGGAGAGAATACAGCGCCCAAGATTATCTGTGCCAAGGGGATATTCTTTGCTGAAATGGGCAAATTTGTTAAGAATATTGGTGGCATAGGGATCATGTGGAGCAATAAATGGGGCAAAAAGGCCCATGAATGCCACGATCAGTACAATGGTTATTGTACCAACGGCAGTTTTATTATGAAGAAACCGGTGTAACATTAGTTGCTCTCCTTTCGCATACGGGGGTCAGACACGGTCTGCAGGATGTCAAACAGCAGATTGAACATAACAAACAGGACACCGATGAGCAGAACGTAAGTCTGGATCACGGGATAATCCCGGTTGAAAATGGAACTGATGCACAAGGTTCCCAGTCCCGGCCATGCAAATACATTTTCCACTACAATGGTTCCTGAGATCAGCTGTGGGATACTCATGCCAATGGCAACAATACAGGTATGCATGGAGTTTTTCAGGATATGTTTTACCAGAATGGATCTCTGCGGGAGACCGCGTACATTGGCATAAAGTACATAATCCTGTTTCATATTTTCAAGCATATTGTTGCGGATCAGGCGGATATAGGTGGAAATATAGCTTAAGGATACAGTAAAAGCCGGCAGGATCAGATGCCTGATGGTACCGTTTCCGCTGGTAGGCAAAAGGTCCAGTTTAATGGAGATCAGCCACATCAACAGAAGTCCGACCCAGTAAGGGGGCATGGCAGTGGTCATAAATACAAGGCTCCGCATGATCCGGTCAAACCAGCCATCTTTATATACAGCACAAAGAAAGCCGATAGGGAGACTTAAAAGGATCACCATAATAAGGGAAGCACCTGCAAGCTGTAAAGTAGCAGGCATACAGCGCAGCAGTTCTCCGGCAACAGTACGGCTTGGGTTTACATAACTGATGCCAAAATCACCGTGAAGACAGTCCAATACCCAGGTAAAGTAACGGACCAGATAAGGCTTGTCCAGCCCAAGCTGGGAACGGACCTCAGCAATGGCATCTTCCGTGATGATAGGTACCTGGCGTACACGTAAAGCTACTTCAGCCGGATCAGAAGGGATCAGGTTGATAAAAACGAAGCATACAAAGGAAATGATGAGAAGGAGCGGTATGGCAGAAAGGATCCGCTTGATAATATAGGGTTTCAAAATAATACCTCCCGTTGAAAAAATAAATGTAATAAAAGGATCCGACTGGAACAAAGCCGCCTCAGAGGAGACGGCTTTATACACAAGATTAGGTTTGTTTTGCCAGATTTAGAAAGAGAAATCCTGGAATGGAACCTCGTACTGAGTCTGGGTAAAGTGGAAGCCTTTCATATCAGAGCGGTAGATTGCCTTATTGCACTCATAGGTCAGTGGAATATAAACGGCATCTTCGTGGAGATGGGTCAGAACATAGGTATAAAGTTCCTGGCGTCTGTTTTCATCTGTGGTGATCAGGATCTCGGTAATGGCATCATCGATTTCTGCTTTATCATCCAGACCAAGCTGCGCTGCATAGTCACCATATACAGGAGCGCGCATGGCAGCAAGAGAGGACTGTGGATCGTATGGTGTACCCCAGCAGATATTGAATACCATATCAAAATTACCTGCTTTCATATTATCACGGTAGGACTGCTCCTCTTCCCCGTGGATGTTTAAAGAAACACCGATGGACTGGTATTCGCTCTGAAGATACTCTGCAATGGATTTTTCAGTCACGCTGTCACTATTATAGAGAAGATCAATATTTAACGGCTGTCCATCCTTTTCACGGACATTGCCGGAACCCATTTTCCAGCCTGCTTCATCCAAAATCTGTCCTGCCAGTTCCAGGTCGTAAACATATGGTTCTAGTTCAATATCACAATATGGAACAGTGGATGCAAACAGAGTGTCTGCCGGTTTTTCCAGTCCGTAAAAAATACCGTCAGAGATATTCTGCTTATTAGTTGCATGCTGGAGCGCAATACGTACATCCTTCTCTGAAAGAATGTCAGAGGAAGTATTCAGAACAATCTGTCTGGTAGAGGTTGGATCAGAAAGTTCCACGGTAAACTGATCGCTGTCCAGATACTGATTAATGGCATCTGCGTCGATCATATTTTTTCCGAAGATCATATCAATCTCACCTTTTTCCAGAGCCAGGATACGGGTCTGATTATCCGGGATGACTTTCACGGTGATGGTTTTGATGGCAGGCTGTTCGCCCCAGTAGTTCGGATTTGCCTTGAATACAGCATACTCATCGGTAACAAATTCATCCAGCACATAGGGACCGGTACCAATATAAGCTTCTACCCCATCTTTGGTGCTGCCGTTTTTCATGGCTTTCGGGGAGATCATGGCAAATGGTCTTGTTACACCAAGCTCTGTTAAAAGGGGATAATATGGTTCGGATAATTCAATCACAAAAGTGTTTTCATCGGGAGCATCTACACCTACCAACAGATGCATCATTTCCAGCCAGGTATGGCGGTCTTTATTTTCCAGGATTGCGTCAAAGTTTGCTTTGATGGCATATGCGTCACACTTTTCGCCATCAGAAAATGTTACGCCTGGACGAATGTGGAATGTATATACTTTACCGTCATCACTGACATCCCAGCTTTCTGCCAGACAGCCTTCAAAACCGTCAGAGGTAATATTGACCAGGCCCTCATATAACATTTCCTGGGCGTACATTTCGCCGGCATATAAATGTGGGTTTAAATCGCGGATATCGCGGTAGTTTACGAAGATCAGGTCTTCCTTTGTACCTTCAGCTGTGGTGGTAGTTTCTGAAGGATTGGACTCTGCAGCAGAAGATGCAGAGTCAGAAGCGGATGAACCGCAGCCGCTTAATAAGGCGGTGCCTAAGAGACCTGCCAGAAGCATTGTGCCCCATCTTTTTTTCATGATAAGTTTCCTCCTGTTGTAAAAAGAACATAATGTTGTTTATTCATTCGCCTGAGGCGAACGGTAGAAAGTATAACATGGGTTAGGCAAAACTTACTACTAATGAAATTGGAGGGGCTTAGTTATTCCAAAATGTTATAACCGGGCGAAAAAACTTATAAAATTTCCTTAAAATGACAGATAAACCATTCAGCAGCTTTACTTAATTTTGCATGATCCGGGCAGATGTAGCCGATGAGGAGAAAAGGCTCACAATTATTGATCCTAAGCTGGCGAACATCATATTGGCGGTACTGGTCATAGAGAAAATTAATGCCGAGGCTGCATATATCTGTGTTCAGTAACAGATTGACAGTCAGATGATCACTGTTGGTATAGACTGCATAGTGGAGCTGCTCTGTGCTGATCGCCCCAAGGCTCACATGGTTCAAATGGTGCTCTACAGAGAAAAAATCCCTTACACCCCGTACAAAGGAAAGAGAAGAAAGGTCCTGAAAGTCAATACTTTCATCATGATAGCGGGGATGCTTTGGACCAACGTAAACACAGGCTTCTTTGCTGTCAAGAGGAACGAATTTCAGCTTTTTGTGGGACAGGATATGCTGGAACTGGTGGAGCTGTTTCTGTGCAATATAAACGATGCCAATTTCAGAAAGTCCCTGGGCTACCCGGTTGCTGATCTCTTCCACCGTGCCTTCTAAATGTTCTACAATGTAGGAATTTCCCATTTCTTTATAAAAATCAGTCAACAGACGGGAGATCATATTGCTGGGATAAGTGGCCAGACTGAATTTTTTTCCCTGGTTGTGATCGGTCAGTGAGTTGATCAGGCTTATATTGTGCAGGATATTCTGGGCATATTCACGGACCGTTTCACCATAGGGGGTAATGTGGATCCCCCGGCTGCTGCGCTCAAAAAGAGGCCGTCCCAGTTCTTTTTCCAGGGAACTGATCACTTTACTCACATTGGGCTGTGTGGTATAAAGGCACTCTGCAGCCTGGTTAAAGCTGCCTTTTTCACATGTGATCATAAAATATTCCAGCTGACGTAATTCCATAAGATCCTCCTGAAGTACAATAAACAGTAAGTTAATGCTAACTACTATAACAGAAAAAAAGACAGTATACAACAAGGCTGATAAAGCAACAGCCGAAAGAAGCACTTATTGAGAAAAAATGCCGGTTATTCCAAAGGGGAATATCAATGTATCCGGCGCCATAAAGTGGTGTGTTTTGATAAACAACTTGACAATTTTTACCAATAAATGTTATTCTGAATACGAACAGGGAGCTTGTGAAGCAGGCTGAGAGGAAGTAATCGAACTTCGACCTATTGTACCTGATGTGGGTAATGCCAACGTAGGGAAATAATGTGTCGCATATTATATTTGCGTATCGTGCGTATATTTTGCGGTCCGTTCCTTATGTGGGCGGACCGTTTTTTTTGTTTCTGCGCAAATCCAGATGATCCACATATGCGCTAGAGATCTGTGCAGCAAATGTGGAAAACGTTCCGTCCAGGTACCCCTTCTGTGGAAAAATATTATTATGTGAAGGAGAAAGAAAATGGACTACACAACACAGATGGATGCTGCCAGAAAAGGAATTATTACAAAGGAGCTTCAGGCAGTAGCAGAAAAAGAGCAGATGGATACAGCCCGGTTAATGCAGCTGGTGGCAGAGGGAAAAGTAGCAATTCCTGCAAACAAAAACCACAAATGCCTGGATCCAAACGGTATCGGCTCCATGTTAAAGACCAAGATCAATGTAAACCTGGGAACTTCCAGAGACTGCAAAGACCTGGATATGGAGCTTCAGAAAGTAAATGACGCAGTAAAAATGGGCGCAGAGTCCATTATGGACTTAAGCTCCTGGGGAGATACCCAGAAATTCAGAAGAAAACTGACTGCTGAATGCCCGGCTATCATTGGTACTGTACCGATCTATGACGCAGTGGTATACTATCATAAGGCACTGAAAGATATCACCACCGAAGAGTGGTTAAAGATCGTGGAAATGCATGCACAGGACGGTGTGGATTTTATGACCATCCACATTGGTATCAACCGTGCAACTGCCCAGCGTTTCAAGAAAAATAAACGCCTTATGAACATTGTATCCAGAGGCGGTTCCATTATCTTTGCATGGATGGAGATGACCGGAAAGGAAAATCCATACTATGAGCATTTTGATGAGATCCTGGATATCTGCCAGAAATACGATGTGACCATCAGTTTAGGTGACGCCTGCCGTCCGGGATGCTTAGAAGATGCCACCGATGTTTCCCAGATCGAAGAGCTGGTAACATTAGGAGAGCTGACAAGAAGAGCCTGGGAGAAAAATGTACAGGTGATCGTAGAAGGACCGGGCCATATGCCTCTTAACCAGATCGCAGCCAATATGCAGATCCAGCAGAGCATCTGCAAAGGCGCTCCTTTCTATGTATTAGGACCTTTGGTTACAGACATTGCACCTGGATATGACCATATTACAGCAGCTATTGGAGGTGCCATCGCAGCAACCTACGGCGCAGCCTTTTTATGCTATGTAACACCGGCTGAACATTTACGCCTGCCGGATCTGAATGACGTAAAAGAAGGCATCATCGCTTCCAAGATCGCAGCCCATGCAGCAGATATTGCAAAAGGTGTTAAGGGCGCTTCCGAGTGGGACCGCCAGATGGGAATGGCAAGAAAGAAACTGGACTGGGAAAAGACCTTTGAGCTTTCCATTGATCCGGAAAAGGCGAGAAACTACAGAGCATCTGCGAAGCCGGAAAAAGAAGATACCTGCTCTATGTGCGGCAACTTCTGTGCTGTAAAAAATATGAACCGCATTTTAGACGGCGAGATCGTAAGTATTTTTGATGAATGAAATGAGCCCAAAAGAAAAACAAGCGGCTGCGAAGCAGACATTTGTTTTTCTTGGGCCATTAACGAACAAACAGTCTGCGATAGCAGACAGTAGAGCGCGTTAGCGCGGGTTTGTGAGTGGATGATGGATATGAGAAAAGGAGAGAACCATGAAATTTGACAAAAGCCAGTTGTTGATCTATGCAGTAACCGACCGGGCCTGGACCGGGAAAATGAGTCTTTATGAGCAGACAGAAGCAGCCTTAAAAGGCGGCGCCACCATGGTGCAGCTTCGTGAAAAAGGACTGCGGGATGACAACGTGGAAGAATATCTGGAAGAGGCGAAGAAAATGCGCGCTCTCACAGAAAAATACAATGTTCCTCTCCTGATCGATGACAATATAAAACTGGCAAAAGCCTGTGGTGCAGACGGTGTCCATGTAGGCCAGAATGACATGGATGCCGGTCTTGCAAGACAACTTCTTGGACCGGATAAGATCCTGGGAGTCACAGCCAAAACGGTAGAACAGGCATTAAAAGCCCAGTCACAGGGGGCTGACTATTTGGGCAGCGGTGCCGTATTTGGCACATCAACCAAAAAAGATGCCCGCCCTATGACGATGGAACAGCTGCAGGCAATCTGCGCATCTGTAAAGATCCCGGTAGTAGCCATTGGCGGTATCTGCCTGGATAATATTGAAAAACTGCAGGGAAGCGGTGCAGCAGGAGCTGCCATTGTATCCGGTATTTTTGCAGCAGAAGATATTGAAGGGACTACCCGAGCCCTTCGTCAAAAAATGGAACGTATTATTTAGACGATGCCAAGTGGTTACAACTGGGATGTCCGTCATAAAAAGACATGATATTTCAAAAAATGAGAAAAATTCTTGATAACAAAGGGGACTGCTATAAGCGGTTCCTTTTCTATTTGTCCTGTTTTTAACAAATTCAGAAAAATCCTTTATTTAAGCCAATTCTGCGTTATTCTCACCAAACTATAACAATAAACTGATAACAACTTTTTTTAATGGAAATTTTTCCAATAACCTGCACGATTTCTTGTTGAAAAATTTTATCAAAATAAAACTGCCCCTCATAATTGACGAAAAAATTTCAGTTAGTGTATACTAATGCGGCATGCGAGTTAGTATGCATTAACTCACATGTTCAGTAATCTACAAAAGAGGAGTTTTGTACTTATGAGAAAAACAGGAAGAACAAAAGCACTGTTAGCCATGTTTCTTGCAGCTGCATCCTTGCAGGCAGGAACTGCTTTTGGTGCACAGGCAGCAATCGGGTCACAGCTGCAGGCGGGAACCTGGGTAAAAGAAGATGCAGGCTGGAAATATAGAAAGCCTTCAGGAGAAATGGCAACCGGATGGGTCCATACTGCAAGCGGCTGGTATTATCTGCAGCCTGAGACAGGTATTATGGCAACCGGCATGCTCCGTATTAATGACCGTACTTATTATTTTAATCAGACACCAGATGCTGTAGAAGGCAAAATGGTTACCGGATGGTACCAGGATGCAGCTGGCAAATGGTATTTCTTCAGCACTACTGCAGACAGCACCGAAGGTGCAGCAGTAACCGGATGGCAGTGGGTCGATGGCCGCAGCTATTATTTTGAGCCGGCAGCAGGAGAGAACACTGGAAAAATGTTTGCAAATGGTGTAACACCAGATGGCTACAAAGTCAATGCAGACGGACAGTGGGTAGATGAAAATGGAAACATTCAGGTAGTGCCTGGAAAAGGATTTTCAAGTAATCCTGGAAAAGATACCAATTCTAAGACT
>ULWB01019123.1_pt1 | contig 11244 bp, 10 predicted proteins | sample 1959891 | NCBI WGS metagenome assembly ULWB01 (sample SAMEA4835799, study PRJEB28245) | human gut metagenome | biome: gut microbiome; material: fecal sample | place: Denmark | collected 2008 | reverse complement strand
GATTTCAGATGCTCTGGTAACTTAGTTACCGAGTAGTTCACACATCAATATGTCACAGATGAATGGCTTTGATGTTTTGAAATGGATGAACCAAAGTCAGTGTATTACGGAAACTCCTGTAATCATGATTTCTTCGGAAGAACCGGTTGATACGATGCGTAAAGCATATGACATGGGAATCACGGATTATATCATCCGACCGTTTGATCCTGTGATTGTAAAGAAAAGAGTTCAGAATACCTTGCATTAAGTAATGTGGCATGTTGCTAATTGACAAATTCACCTTTTCCAAGTATCGTATATACGTGTAATAGTATGTATGATTTGAATGTGGAGTAAATATGACCGAAAAACATAGTTATGAGATTATCGTCCTGGATCTGGACGGAACCTTAACAAACAGAGATAAGGTGATTACGCCAAAGACGAAGCAGCGTCTGATGGAGCTTCAGGAGCGCGGAAAGAAGATTGTACTGGCGTCCGGGCGTCCGACGCCGGGGGTGCTGCCGCTTGCGAGAGAGCTGGAGCTGGCAAAATACGGCAGTTATATTCTGTCGTTTAATGGAGGCAGGATCACGAACTGCAAAACCGGCGAGATCATATTCAGCCGTTCCCTGCCGCAGGAGGCGAATCAGAAGATTATACGCCTGGCCGAGGAGGAACAGGTGGGGCTTTTGAGTTACGATGAGGCGGGGGCAAAGCTTCTGACGAACCAGAGTGACAGTCCCTATGCAAAGTTGGAAGCGCGGATCAACAGCATGGAGTTAGTACAGGTGGACGACATGGAAGCTGCGATCACGTATCCGGTACCGAAATACCTGATGATGGAGGATGGAGACTACCTGGCGATGGTCGAGCCGCGCGTCAAGGCGGCGATGGGGAAGAATTTCAGCGTTTACCGTTCGGAGCCGTTTTTCCTGGAGGTGCTTCCGAGGGGCATCGATAAAGCACAGTCGTTAGAGCGCCTTCTTTCTCACATCGGGCTTTCGCGTGAGCAGATGATTGCCTGTGGGGACGGCTACAACGACCTCACGATGATTCAGTATGCCGGGTTAGGCGTAGCGATGGAGAATGCGGTGCTTCCGGTGCGGAAAGCTGCAGACTTTATTACCTATTCCAACAACGACGACGGTGTGGCTCATGTGGTGGAGAAGTTTATGCTGTAGAAGATTTGACAGATTCGCATAAATGTATATTGCGTGAACAGATGAAAAATAAAATATTCATAAAAATAGGCAAGATACTAGACTTTAAAACTTTAATATGTTAATATAAGAAAAACGGAAAAATGAATATATTTTCTGAGTACATATTAAAAAGGGGTGCCTTGCATTATGAATAAAAAACTGAAAACCGAAGCTGTGGATCATCTGTTCCAGGCGATTCTGACACTGAAAAATACCGACGAATGCTATAGCTTTTTCGAGGATGTATGCACAGTTAATGAACTTTTATCATTTTCCCAGAGATATGAAGTAGCGAAGATGCTGCGCGAGAAGAAGACATATCTGGAGATCGCGGACAAGACCGGCGCATCGACAGCGACGATCAGCCGTGTCAACCGTTCTTTAAATTACGGAAGCGACGGATATGATATGGTATTTGCGCGTGTGAAAGAGCAGGAAGAGGCGGAGAAAACGGAAGCGTAAGACGAAGTAGGAATATACGCACGATAGATAGAGCGCGTACTTTCATAGGTGTAGCAAACCAACCTGTCAAAGATGGACAAATTTGGCTTGGTGTGGAATTGTCCCAGGAGCTGGCAGCTGGTTGAATGAAAGATAAAAAGAAATGAAAGAAAAAAGACATTGAAAGAATTCCCACAAGGGGAAGTGATTCCAGTGTCTTTTTTATCGTGTATGATGCAATGGGTTGAAATTTTTGTTGTATAGCCTGTTTTTGAGTGTGGCGGTACAGCGGAAGTGCTGCCTATTTCTTCTTCTTCGGATTCACCGGTGTCTCCTGTCGGAGCTGTTCCGCCAGGATTTCAATCATCTGTTTTTTCAGATAGACATCAAACGCCAGCTCACTGATAAAGGCGAACAGCTGTAAATACTCGCGGTCTTCACAGTCATAGTCCTTGAATGTCTGGCTGGCGGCATCAAATTTTGCCATGACGTCTTCCTGCAAGCGCTTGCGCTGCCCTTTTTCCAGCGAAAAGATTTCGTTGTAAAGCTCTTCTAATTCCGGGCTGGAACCATGGGAAAAGTGGTGCTCGCTGATGGGCGAGAAGAGCTGTTCAATATCCCGAAAGGATATCACATTTTTAAAATAATAAATCAGAATCAGCATCAGCAGATGATTCTTGGAGTAGCGTTTTTTGACGGGCGGCGGCAGCAGGTTATTTTTGGCATAGTTATTGATCATGGTTTTGGTCAGGATCTTATCCTCGCCCAGCCATTTGGAAGTGTTCAGGTGGCTGTCCATGAAGGTAGTGACCTGATCCATATATAAATCAATACCGGGAATCTCCGACGGATGCACCCGGGTCAGACTATCAACATAAGCCAGCAGATCCTGCAGGCGTTCTTCGTTTGATTTCATGTATGTACCTCGCTGCGTTGAAATTCGAAAGCTGCGAAACAGGGAGGCGATTTTGGCGCTTCCGCTGTCATGAACTCTCTATGTGATATTATATAGTTTTGAAAACCAGATAGCAAGGAGAAATTTAAAATCAATGAAAATTCCGTGACATCCAAGAGAAAATAGATTATACTAGAGCGTATTCGAACATACTTTTTGTCATTAAAAATAGATTATATAAGAGGATAGAAGGGAACGAAACATATATGAGCAAATACGACACACTTAACCCGATGCAGCGGGAGGCGGTTTTTCACACGGAGGGACCACTCCTGGTTCTGGCAGGCGCCGGTTCAGGAAAGACGCGTGTCCTGACACACCGGATTGCGTATTTAATCGAGGAAAAACGGGTGGCGCCGTGGAATATCATGGCGATCACATTTACCAATAAAGCGGCGGCGGAGATGCGCGAGCGTGTGGATAAGATTGTGGGGGAAGGTGCGGAGGCGATCTGGGTCAGCACGTTCCATTCGAGCTGCGTTCGGATTCTGCGCCGGTTTATCGACCGTCTGGGATATGACACGAATTTTACTATCTATGACGGCGACGACCAGAAAACGCTGATGAAGCAGGTGCTCAAGAAAATGCAGGCGGATCCGAAACAGTTTAAGGAGCGGGCGGTGCTGTCACGGATTTCTGCGGCGAAAAATGACCGGATCACGGCGGATGAGTTTGAGCAGCAGGCGGGTGCGGACTTTCGGGAGAAAAAGATTGCTCAGATTTACCGGGAATACCAGAAAGAACTCAAGAAGAATAATGCCCTGGATTTCGACGACCTGCTGGTGAAAACGGTAGAACTTTTCGAGGCAAACGCGGATGTGCTGGAATATTATCAGGATAAATTCCGGTATATCATGGTGGACGAGTACCAGGACACGAACCTTGTACAGTTTAAGCTGGTCGATCTGCTGGCAAAGAAGTACAGAAATATCTGTGTGGTCGGTGATGATGACCAGTCGATCTACAAATTCCGCGGGGCAAATATCGAAAATATTTTAAGTTTTGAGAAAGCATTTCCGGGCGCACGTGTTATCAAGCTGGAGCAGAATTACCGTTCCACCCAGAGCATCCTGAACGCGGCAAATGAGGTGATCCGCCACAATCGCGGCAGAAAGGACAAGACGCTGTGGACGGCGAATGACGAGGGACCGAAGGTGCGCTTCCGTCAGTATGACACGGCATACGAGGAGGCAGACGCCATTATCCGTGATATTGAGCGTGAGAAAGAAGAGAAAAATGCGGAATATTCGGATTTTGCCGTGCTGTACCGTACCAATGCACAGTCGCGTCTTCTGGAGGAAAAATGTATTTATTACAGCATTCCGTACCGGCTGGTCGGTGGCGTCAATTTCTATCAGCGCAAGGAAATCAAGGATATTCTCTGCTATTTAAAGACGATTGCGAATGGGCGCGATGATCTGGCGGTTCAGCGTGTTATCAATGTGCCGAAGCGCGGCATCGGTGCGACCTCGATCGGAAAAGTGACGATCTATGCGTCTGCCAATGGCATGAGCTTTTATGATGCGCTGCTGCGCGTGCGCGGCGTGCCGACGATCGGCAAGGCGGCGGATAAGATCGAGAAGTTTACGGAGCAGATCGAAAACTTCCGGTCGCGGCTTTCGGCCCTTTCGATCCCGGAACTTATCGAGGCGATTCTGGAAGAGACGGGATATAAGAAGGATCTGGAGGCGGAAGGCGAGATCGAGGGAGAAACACGTCTGCAGAACGTGGAAGAGCTGGTTAATAAGGCGACCGGCTATATGAGCACGGCGGAGGAACCGACGCTGGACGGATTTTTGGAGGAGGTTGCGCTGGTAGCGGATGTAGATAGTCTGGACGAATCCGAAAACAGGATTGTCCTGATGACTTTGCACGGCGCAAAAGGTCTGGAATTTCCGTATGTCTATTTAAGCGGCATGGAGGACGGGCTGTTTCCGAGCAGCATGTCCATCTTTTCGGATGATAAGGACGCCATCGAAGAAGAACGGCGTCTCTGCTATGTCGGAATCACCCGTGCGGAGAAAGAACTGACGCTGACGGCGGCGAGACAGCGCATGGTCAATGAAGAAACGCGGTTTGCGAAGGTCAGCCGCTTCATCGAGGAGATTCCGCCGCAGCTTCTGGACGAGGAAGAGCAGCCGACCGTCTTTGAACGGGCTGCTGGTATGAGCCGGGGCGGACGCGGATTTGAAGATTCGGGGACTTCTGGCTGGACAACGGGCAGCTTTGGTGTATCTGGCGCGGGAGACGGCGATCGGGTGCGGATTGGCGGAATGTCTGGAAAACACCCTCTTTCAGAGAACGATGCCGCCTGGGAGCGCGGCGCAGCCCGGATGAGCGGCTGGGGCGGTGTGAATGGTTCCGGAAGTGCTGGTTCTAGCCGCACGCTGGATCCATATAAGAGCGCTTATAGTTCCAGCAGCCGTCCAGCCAGCCCGGCACCGTCATTTGGCAAGGCATTTACGGTCCAGAAGGCCGACCATCTTTCCTACGGCGAGGGCGACCGAGTCCGCCACCTCAAATTTGGCGAGGGAACGGTGCAGAAGATCGCGGACGGCGGCAAGGATTTTGAGGTGACGGTTAATTTTGACCGCGTGGGCATGAAAAAAATGTTCGCTTCATTTGCAAAACTGGTGAAATGTTAGACCGTGTTTGCCGTATTGTTACGGTACACGTATGCGAAAACAGTAATGCCGTATTAAAACATTTTCGCCAGATCCAATAAAAAATATAGTAAAATCGGCTGAGAGATGGTATAATAAAATCAAGAATTGCGGATCAAAACGCGGGAAAGGATGTGGAGTGTATGAATAAATTTGATATGATGAGCAAAGATGCGCTCTCCAGAGTAGAAGAGATCATGAATGCAACCAAACTGAATGAATTCCTTCACAGAAAAGAAGAAGAGGAGAAACAGAAAAACTGTATTCTCTGGATTTTAGCCATTATCGGTATTGTAGCAGCAGTTGCAGCGATTGCATACGGCGTATATCGTTTCTTTACTCCAGATTATCTGGAAGATTTCGAGGACGACTTCGATGATGATTTCGACGACGATTTCTTCGAGGATGAGAGCGACGAGAAAGAAAAGAAAGACTGATTGTGATAATTTAGTCAATGAATCAGAATAAATACTGCGCGGAACCGGAAAATCGGTTTCACGCAGTATTTTTTATGCCATAGGAAAGTTTGTAGATAAGTTTGTATTTTTTATATCTTGGAAAAAGAAAAAAATTCCTGTATACTATAAAGATATGAATTAGAACCGCAAATGGAAATTAGCTGTGAGTTGAAGAATCATTTGCAGTTGGTGATTATAGTGCGGTAAAAGCCACTGAGAGAAGGAGCTATATAGTTATCAATGAAAAAAGGTGAGATTTACGAAGGAACTGTAGAACGGATTGAGTTTCCAAATAAGGGCGTAGTTGTGATAGATGGAGAGAAAGCGATCGTCAAAAATGCGCTTCCGGGACAGAAGATCCGGTTCCGTATCAATAAAAAGCGCGGCGGTCGATGCGAGGGTATGCTTTTGGAGGTTGTCGAGCACTCAAAGTTAGAGACGGCAGAGGATGTATGCCCGCATTTTGGTATCTGCGGCGGATGTCTTTATCAGCCGATTCCGTATGAGGAACAGCTTGCGATCAAGGAAAAACAGGTTCGTTCCCTTCTGGATGCAGTATGTCCGGAATATGAGTTTGAGGGCATCTTAGGCAGCCCGCTGGTGCAGGGCTACCGGAATAAGATGGAGTTTTCCTTCGGTGATGAGGTCAAGGATGGTCCTATGTCGCTGGGAATGCACAAGCGCGGCAGTTTTTATGATGTGGTTACAACCGGCGAATGCCATATCGTGCATCCGGATTTTTGCAAGATTCTTGTCTGTACAAAAGAATATTTTGAGGAAAAGAAAGTTGGATTTTATAAAAAAATGCAGCATACCGGCTATTTGCGCCATCTTCTGGTGCGCCGTGCGATCAAGACAGGGGAGATTCTGGTCGATCTGATCACGACGACACAGACGGATACCTTTGAGGGAACCGAGGAAGCACTTTTACGGGGATGGACGGAGCGCCTGCAGGCACTTCCTATAGAGGGAAGCTTTGCGGGCATTCTGCATACCAAAAATGATACATTGGCGGATGCCGTAAAAGATGAGGGGACGGATATTCTGTTCGGACGCGAGCATTTTTACGAAGAGCTTTTAGGGCTGCGGTTCCAGATTTCGCCGTTTTCTTTTTTCCAGACGAACTCATTGGGCGCGGAGGTGCTGTACGAGAAAACGCGTGAGTATGTGGGTGAGACGAAGGGAAAAGTCGTATTTGACCTTTACAGCGGCACCGGCACGATCGCGCAGATCCTCGCACCGGTGGCGGAGAAAGTAGTCGGCGTGGAGATTGTCGGGGAAGCAGTCGAGGCAGCCCGTGAGAATGCGGCGCGCAACGGACTTGGCAACTGCGAATTTCTGGCGGGGGATGTCCTCAAGGTGGTGGACGAGCTGGAAGAAAAGCCGGATCTGATCGTTCTGGATCCGCCGCGCGACGGAATCCATCCGAAAGCGATCGGAAAGATTTTGAATTTTGGCGTTAGCCACATGGTTTATGTGTCCTGCAAACCAACCAGCCTTGCGAGGGATCTGGAACCGATCCAGGCGGCAGGATATCAGGTGGATAAGGTGTGCTGCGTGGATATGTTCCCGCATACTGCCAATTGTGAGACGGTGGTTTCATTGACGCGGAAGAAATAAGATCCCAAAATGGATGTGGGAAAAATGGATGAAACAAAAGAGAATGAAATAAAACCAGATACAGCAGATTGTCAGGTACAGGAGACAGCTGTGCAGCGCCGGAAAAGGGAGACTTTACTGCGCGAACAGACGCCGGATGCCCTGTGGGAAGCGATTCTTGCATTTGAAGGGGCAATATTTTACACGGCGAAAGGGCTGGAATATTCGTACACGATCCGGGGCAACGAGATGTTTGTCAGCCGGAAAGAAAAGTCGGTCACGTGTGCAAGCATCCTGGTGGCGTATAAAAAAGCGCAGGAGCTTGGCTGCGTGACCGGACCAAAGCAGCTGGGAGTGTTTGGGGCAAGCTATCTGTATCCGGTGTTCCTGAGGCTGGGGATTATCTGCGCCAGTGCTGGTTGATTTCCGCCCCGAAAAACAGGATGCAGATGCAGGCGTACAGCCACAGCATCAGGATCACGACGGCGGTCAAGCTGCCGTACATATAAGAATAATTACCGAAATAGTTGAAGTAGATGGAAAATCCGTAGGAACATCCGATCCATCCGACGGTGGAAATCAGCGCACCGGGAAGCTGGAGACGGATATCCTGCCGTTCATAGGGCAGCCAGGTGTACAGCGCGACGAAAAAGAGCGTCAGCAGCGCCAGCGCAAGAAACGTCCGGAGACTAATCAGGCAGGAAACGAATCTGTCCAGCATCGGAAAGTAACGGAATAGCAGGCGCTGCAGGGAGGAACCGAACACCATCAGAACCAGGGAGAAAATGCACATCAGGAGAAAAACGATGGTATAGCCAGAGTTGATGATACGTCCTAAAAGGTAATTTCTGCGCTTGCGGCAGCCGATGATCCGGTTTAAGCCGCGCTCGATCCCAAGCATGCCGCGGGCAGCCGACCAGATGGTTGCCACGGTGGTAACCGAGAGCAGGGCGGCTGGAGATACAGTCTGGATGTCCTGGATTACTGATTCAATCAGCGGATGGATGCTGGAGGGAAGAAGCTGTGTCATCACGTGCATCAGATCCTCCGGGCTGACGGCGGGGATGAGCTGGATCAGCGTCAGCAGAATCATGATAAAAGGTGCGGCGGAGAGAACGATAAAAAAAGAAGCCTGGGCAGCGTACACCGTGACTTCGTCTTTGATGAAATCGTTGTAAATCCGTTTACAGTTCAGGAGAAAAGAAAGCATGGAAAACCTCGCTTGATTTATGTTATTAAGAAAATATCCGTAACCGGCTCATTTTCCTTTGAAAAATGGCTGACGATAGGTGAATGCCATTTCAGTGTTGTTAAAAGTATATTATCATGAGGTCGAAAAAATAGCAACGGATTTGCCTGTCTTGACGAAAACACCGGTTTCCCGTATGATAACAGGATAGAAATGATTCGGGTCTGCAGGATATAAGGATGGCAGTGATGCGGACAGCAGCAAAAATCAGCCGGCAGCCAATTGGAAAATGGGACATGGGAGGAAACAAAATGATCGCAATCACAGCATGTGCGGCGGCACTGGCAGCCGTGACAGTGGGGCTTTTGCTCCGCTCGGAATATGAAAAAAAACATTTTGTGACCGACCAGTATGAGATAGAGAGTCCGAAGCTGCCGGATGGCGCTGCGTTCCGCTGCGTATTTTTGTCGGATCTGCATGATAATGTGTATGGAACGGACAATGAGCCGCTGGTGGCAACGATCCGCGCATTCAAGCCAGATGCGGTGCTGATCGGCGGCGATATGATGGTCTGTAAGGGAAAAGGAGATTTAACCGTCACGGTATCGCTTCTGGAAAAATTGACCTCCTTTGTGCCGGTTTACTATGCGAACGGAAATCATGAGGAGCGGATGAACCGGGAGCGGGATGTGTACGGAGATTTGTATGATCGGTTCCAGATAGAATTAAAACGTCTGGGGGTTCATTATTTGTCGGATCGGAGCGAGGAGATCAATCCGTGGATCCGGGTGACTGGGTGCAATTTGCGGGAGATATATTATAAGCATCATTTTACGGTGCCGGAACTGCCGATGGAAGAGCTTTCGGAGCGGGTTGGAACTGCGGCAGAGAAGACGTGTTTTCATCAGATGAAAGAATCGTTTTCTCCTGACTTGGCGGAAAAGGAGCGAGAAGCCGGACATGAAATGTATGAGATATTATTATTTCATTCTCCCCTCTTTTTTGAGACCTGCCGGAAATGGGGCGCGGATCTGACGCTTTGCGGACATTTCCACGGCGGAACCATCCGGATCCCGGGGCTGGGAGGCGTGATGACGCCGCAGTACCAGTTTTTCCTGCCATGGTGCGCCGGACGGTTTGATGCGGACGGAAAGACGATGATCGTCAGCCGGGGGCTTGGGACACATTCGATCAATGTGCGGCTAAATGACCGGCCAGAGCTGGTTTGTGTGACGTTGCGGGGAAAACAATAGAGAGATTCTGGTTATTGTACACGGGTAGGCACTTTTGGAACCGAAAGTGCCGTAAGAAAACGTGGTGGCAGCAGGAATAACTCTTCGGCACGGGTGGATGTATACGGAATTTGGTATATGATTGTAGAAAAAGCTGGCTAAAAGAAGGAGTTCGGAAAGAATGGAAATTTCCTATAAATTAGATAATTTTGAAGGACCGTTGGACCTGCTGCTTCATCTGATTGAAAAAAATAAAGTAAGTATCTACGATATTCCGATCGTCCTGATTACGGAGCAGTATCTGGAATATGTTAATCAGATGGATCATGAGGATCTGGATGTGGTCAGCGATTTTCTGGTGATGGCGGCGACGCTTCTGGACATCAAATCGCGGATGCTCCTTCCGAAGGTGGAAAAAGAAGAGGAAGAAGACGAGGAAGATCCGCGCGCCGAGTTGGTGCGCCGGCTGTTGGAATATAAGATGTATAAATATATGGCGCAGGAGCTGGAAGAGCGGGAGCAGGAGGCAGAGCTTCTCTTTTTTAAGGAACCGACGATTCCACGGGAGGTGGCGAAATATGAAGAACCGCTGGATCTGGACAAGCTTCTGGATGGTCTGACGCTGGCAAAGCTGCAGAAAGTGTTTGACGCGGTCATGAAGCGGAATGCCAATAAGCTTGACCCGGTGCGAAGCCGGTTCAGCACGATCCGCAGGGAACCGATCAGCCTGGAGCAGAAGGTAAGGTCGGTGCTTTCTTATGCGCGGGAACACCGTCATTTTAAATTCAGCGATGTGCTGGAGAGGGAATCCGATCGCCTGGAGATAGTCGTGGCGTTTCTGGCAGTGCTGGAGCTGATGAAGATGGGACGGATTCATCTGGTGCAGGAAAAATTGTTTGATGAGATGCAGCTCGATACGGTGGATGTGGATGAAACGGAAGACGAGGCAGAGCTGGAACTTTCGACGGAGGAAGGAGAAGAGTATGCCGGAATTAGATGAAAAACGCGAGGAAGCCATTGTAGAAGCGGTTCTCTTTACAATGGGAAAATCGGTTGAGCTGCGCCAGCTTGCGGCGGCGCTTGGGACGGATACAGAGCGCGCGGAAGCGGCGGTCAGACGATTACAGAGCCGTTATGAGGCAGAAAAGCGGGGCATGCAGATCACGCAGCTGGAGGACAGCTGGCAGATGGCGACCCGCGCGGAATATTATGAGAATCTGATCCGGGTGGCAGCGACGCCGAAGAAGCAGATTTTAACGGATGTTGTGCTTGAGACACTCTCGATCATTGCTTATAAACAGCCGATCACGAAGCTTGAGATTGAAAAGATCCGCGGGGTTAAATCGGATCACGCGGTCAATAAACTGATTGAGTACAATCTCGTTTACGAGGTAGGGCGTTTGGATGTGCCGGGACGTCCGGCATTGTTTGCGACGACGGAGGAATTTTTGCGCCGGTTTGGAGTCGGATCGACGAAAGAACTGCCGGAACCGGCACCGGGACGAATCGACGAGTTCCGC
>ULWB01019131.1_pt1 | contig 11246 bp, 9 predicted proteins | sample 1959891 | NCBI WGS metagenome assembly ULWB01 (sample SAMEA4835799, study PRJEB28245) | human gut metagenome | biome: gut microbiome; material: fecal sample | place: Denmark | collected 2008 | reverse complement strand
CCTACAACTGCGCCTACGGCCGTGTTGCCGGCTATCTTGCCTATAACTCCTCCTACGAAGGTACCCGCGCCCGTACCGATGAGGGCGCCCGTGCCGGTCTTGGTGCTGCAACTCAATACAAGGGCGGCACACAATCCGAGTGTTATAACCTTTAACTTCTTCATAACCTTTTTAAGTTTATAGTTTAAAATCATTACAAAAGTACAATTTTTCCGCCATTCCGCAAGTAAACATAAAGATGATTTATCATAAAAATTCTTATAAAACGGAATTATGTAAACAAAACTCGGCAATATAGAACAATTTTGACGAAGCAAATGTCTTTAACTCCTTAGCGGCCGCAGGGAACGAAGTTTCCTTGAGCGAAGCGAAAAAACTACTGTTGCTTCTTTAGTTACTGATGAATGCGAGCTTTGCGGACATTCATTTTACATAATGCTTGCTCAACAGGCAAGTATGCTTACATCTTGACTTTTCATGACGCTTCATTTTCGCGTTATCCTGGAAAATAAATTCCGTGGGCGTAAATATGCGAGTTTCAAGTGTGCAACCGTAACTGCCTGGCGCAATGAACAATATAACGCGACGGCACAAACATGTGCATAAAAATCGACTCACAATAAAACAAAATATGGCCTATTGAGCTGCAAAAGACGGCCTTCGGGAATACAAAAAGCCGTCCACAACAAGCCAATAAACCGTCTTCTACAAGATAAATTGCTGTATTTTGCTTTATTATTTACCGAAATATCGGACACAAAACAGCATTGCATGTAACAAAAAGAACAACTTACTTACAGCTGAAAACTCTATTCCGGATGAAAAACCGTACATTAGCTGAAAAGCATTTTGCAATATATTATTATGAAGAACATTACATTATGACACGCCGCCTCAGCTAAAAGCCGCCTTCGCCAACAATCCTTGAGCCGCCGACAATAAATCATACACCAGACAAAAAACGGCGTTATGCTGCCATCCGGATTTGAAGTGTCCGATTAACGAATGCAATACGATGATACAACTTACATTAACCGTTAAATGACATATATATCTGCCGGACATTACGAAAGTGGCCGGATTATTTCAATATTCGGCAAAAAATGTGTAAGTTTGCACACAAATTAACAAAAACAAGCATTTATATCATGGCTAAAGAATTAAAAGACCTTACCAAAAGAGCTGACAATTACAGTCAGTGGTATAACGACTTGGTAACTAAGGCTGACCTTGCCGAGCAGTCTGCCGTGCGCGGTTGCATGGTTATCAAGCCTTACGGCTACGCTATATGGGAAAAGATGCAGCACCAGCTTGACAAGATGTTCAAGGAGACCGGCGCGCAGAACGCATACTTCCCCCTGCTTATCCCTAAATCATTCCTTTCGAGAGAGGCCGAGCATGTTGAGGGCTTTGCCAAGGAATGTGCCGTTGTAACCCACTACCGCCTGCGCGCTAAGGAGGACAAGAGCGGCGTAGAGGTTGACCCCGCGGCTAAACTCGAGGAGGAGCTCATCATCCGCCCTACTTCCGAAACGATAATATGGAACACGTACAAGAACTGGATACATTCTTACCGCGACCTGCCTTTGATGTGCAACCAATGGTGTAACGTAATGCGCTGGGAGATGCGTACGCGCCCGTTCCTGCGCACGTCGGAATTCCTTTGGCAGGAAGGCCACACGGCACATGCCACCCGCGAGGAGGCTGAAGAGGAAGCACAGAAGATGCTCCACGTATACGCGGAGTTTGCGGAGAAGTGGATGGCTGTGCCCGTTGTGCAGGGAGTAAAGAGCGAGACCGAACGCTTCGCAGGTGCCCTCAACACTTACACTATCGAAGCTATGATGCAGGACGGCAAGGCTTTGCAGAGCGGTACGAGCCATTTCCTCGGACAGAACTTCGCCAAGGCGTTCGACGTGACATACCTCAACAAGGAGAACAAGCCCGAATACGTGTGGGCAACGTCGTGGGGAGTTTCCACCCGACTCATCGGCGCGCTTATCATGACCCATTCAGACGATAACGGACTGGTATTGCCGCCTATGCTCGCGCCTATCCAGGTAGTCATCATCCCCATCACCAAGGGAGCTGAGCAGATGGCCGCAATAACCGAGAAGCTTACGCCGGTAATCGACGCCTTGCGTGCCGCTGGCATATCGGTTAAGTATGATAATGCCGACAACAAGCGTCCAGGATTCAAGTTCGCAGACTACGAGCTGAAGGGCGTTCCCGTGCGTCTTGTCATGGGTGGACGCGACTTTGAGAACAACACGCTCGAAATCATGCGCCGTGACACTCTCGAGAAAGAAACCGTACCAATGGACGGTATCGTTGAACGTGTCGAAGCCTTGCTGAAAGACATTCAGGCAAACATGTTCGAGAAGGCCAAGGCTTATCGTGACGCACGTATCTATGAGTGCGATAATTACGACGAGTTTAAGGAGCGCATCAAAGACGGTGGATTCTTCCTCTGCCATTGGGACGGCACGGCCGAGACCGAAGCACGTATCAAGGAAGAAACCCAGGCAACTATACGTTGCGTGCCGTTCGGCGTAGAGCAGACTCCCGGAGTTGACATGGTATCAGGGAAACCTGCCACACAACGTGTCATAATAGCAAGAAGCTACTAAGGTAATTAAGAATTAAGAGTTAAGAATTAAGAAAAAATGCCACGTGTATTGATTTATGGGCAAGAGTGTTTTTCTTAATTCTTAACTCTTAATTCTTAATTATATATTGTAAAATTATTCAGTTATGGGCTTGTTTGCCGAGATTGTTGTAAAACTGTTCAATCTCGTTTCGCCAAGACAATGCGTAATGTGCGGATGCAGACTGGCAGCAGGCGAGAACGTGATATGCACGGCATGCAACTTTGACTTGCCGCGTACGGGATACTCGGCAAATCCGTATGACAACGAAATGGCCCGCCTGTTCTGGTGGCGTATACATATAGAACGTGCCGCGGCCTTATTCTTTTACAGGGCACATTCAGACTCAAGCAAAATTATATACTCACTCAAATACCTCGGGCATCCCGAAGTCGGTGAACAGATGGGGCGAATGGTTGCCGAGGAATTCATGCCCGATGGTTTTTTCAACGGCATTGACGCAATATTGCCTATACCGCTGGCAAGGAAACGGCAATTGTCTCGCGGATACAACCAGAGCATGGAGATAGCACGCGGAGTAAGCGAAATTACCCACTTGCCCGTAATAAAAAATGCCGTAAAAAGAAAATCTTTCTCCGCAAGTCAGACACACTTGAACCGATGGCAGAGAAACGATAACGTTAAGGACGTGTTTATCCTTAAAAACAACAAGCCTCTTGAAGGAAAGCATATACTGATAATAGACGATGTGGTTACTACCGGCGCAACAATCATATCATGTGCCAATGAACTGAAGAAAGGAGGAGCTGAAAAGTTCAGCGTGCTTTCGTTGGGATTCACCAAATAAAAAAATAAAAGGTAAAAGGGTAAAAAAGTAAAAAGATAAAAACATCATTGTCAAAATAACATCACATGATTTATTTTTACCTTTTTACTTTTTCACCCTTTTACCTTTTACTTAATGTCTTCCAAATCAGAATATTTCCTATATCCTTTAGCGTAATATTGCCATAGAATGGAATGCCTATATATGCCGGTAACACTGTCAACCGTACGTTTGGATTGTATCCCGGCCCTGATTTCACGGTATTCCGGAAGCCATGCCTTAAACGCTCTCCGCCCGTTGATTATGGCCTTAAAGTCACCAATCCTACCCGAAACAAGCGCCTGCATGGCGGCAACATAATCGAGCAATGCACGCATACGCATTACGGAACGCAACTCTTCATCAGGCAAGTTCTTATAAAGCATGGTCAAATTATTTCGGAAATTCAGGTACGTCTTCATTGGATTGTTCTTAGGCAACGTTCCTCCTCCTATATGATAAACGTAACTATCTGGTACACAGAAAATCTTTCTACCCATCAAACGCAAGCGCCAGCACAGGTCAATCTCTTCACTATGAGCGAAAAAACGCGCGTCGAAACCGCCTGCTTGCCTGAAATCCGCCGACCTTACCATCATGCACGCACCTGTTGCCCATAATATTTCAGACTCATAATCATATTGTCCGTTATCGTTTTCAACCGTGTCGAATATCCTGCCTCGGCAAAATGGATAACCGTATCTGTCAAGAAAACCGCCACAGGCTCCGGCATATTCAAAGGCGTCATGGTTGCCCTCTGACAATAATTTAGGTTGGCAGGCCGCAACGTCAGGATTATTATCCATGAATTCCGTCAATGGAGTAAGCCAATGATGTGATACCTCAACGTCAGAATTGAGCAGCACATAATATTCAGCCTCAATCTGTTCCAACGCCCTGTTATAACCATCCGCGAAGCCGTAGTTCTTATCCAGAACAATAAGACGTACCTCTGGGAAATGCCGCTTAAGCACTTCCAAAGAATTGTCGGTCGACGCATTGTCTGCCACATAGACAACAGCTTCGTCACGCGAATAGTCCAACACGTTGGGAAGAAAACGCGTAAGCATCTTTACGCCGTTCCAATTCAAGATTACAATCGCGGTCTTATCCATGTCAAAGTATTGCTTTTAACGCTGTTTTATTATAGTTGAAATCACCCAAACGTACATTGACGAGCTGGTTGTCAAGTCTGTCATTGTCTGGAGACGGCGGCAATTCCACTCGTATATAGTTCTTAGTGAATCCATGCATGGCCTTCCCGCTCGCGGCTTTCTCGAACAACACTTCAGCCTCCTTGCCTATATGCTGGCGGTAAAAAGCCTCTGTCTTCTCGTCAGAAAGGTCAAGCAAGCGCTTGCTTCTCCGCTTCTTGTCCTGGTCCGGAACAATGTACGGTATTTTAAGGGCAGCAGTTCCCGGGCGTTCTGAATAAGGGAATACATGCAACTGGGTGACATCCAACGATTTAAGGAAATCGTAAGTTTCCTCGAACAGTTCAGGTTTTTCACCTCTGGTGCCCACCATTACGTCTACGCCAATAAACGCATCAGGCATTGTATCCTTGATAAGCTTGATTTTATGAGCGAACAACGCGCTGTCATAACGCCTGTGCATGAGGCGCAGCACCTCGTCGGAACCGCTCTGGAGAGGGATATGAAAATGTGGCATGAACGCCCTGCTGTGGGCACAATACTCGATAAGCTCATCATCGAGAAGGTCAGGCTCAATGCTGCTTATACGATACCTGCTAATGCCTTCAACCATGTCCAAGGCTTTTACGAGGTCTATGAAACGCTCATTCGTGGTCTCGCCGAAATCACCTATATTCACACCGGTAAGCACTATCTCCTTACCACCTTCCTCTGCGGCCTGACGTGCCTGGGCAACAAGCGAGTCTATACTCGGATTACGGCTGAATCCGCGGGCATAAGGAATGGTGCAATATGTACAGAAATAGTTGCATCCGTCCTGCACTTTAAGGAAATATCGTGTGCGGTTGCCACGCGAACAGCTCGGGGCGAACGTCTTTATGTCTTTCGTTTTCTCTGTATGGTAACGATGAAGTGACGTCACTGAACGTCCACATGACCACGCTTCAGAGAGAAACTGTATTAGGTCTGCCTTCTCGTTAGCTCCCAACACGAGGTCGACTCCGTCTATTCCGCTCACCGTCTCGGGCTTTAGTTGGGCATAACACCCTGTCACCACGACGAAGGCTCCAGGATTCTCACGCACCATACGGTGTATAGCCTGACGGCATTTGTGGTCGGCTACCTCCGTAACCGAACAGGTATTTATAATACATATGTCGGCATCACGCTCAACGGTACGCACTCCCATCTCTTCAAGAATGCGTCCGAAAGTGGATGTCTCGGAGAAATTCAACTTACAGCCAAGAGTAAAATAAGCTGCGGTCTTACCCTGAAAGGCGGATGTATCTATCATATTTATCGTAATACTAACGGCCGAAACACTCATGACTTCAGGCCGTCAGGACTTGTTTACCTTATTATATAATATAAGAACGGTGAACTACGCCAAAACAGAAAAATATTTCCTGCATAACGAACCATTTTTATCAACGGCAAAGGTACTAAAAAAAGTCGATATAAGTGTCGTTCAACAACATTTCTTAAGGCCACACAAAGATTTAACAGTCGTTAGCACTTTATATCTCCCTGATTATCAGCGACTTGCAAAAAAGTTACAAAATACCCCTAAAAATTTAACCTAAAAAGAGAACAACGTATTAAAAAAATACTTACCTTTGCAACGTTTTAATAAACAAATGATTGTTTTACAGATTTAAAAAGCAAAGAAAATGAAAAAGTTAGTTTTAATGTTCGTAGCTATCGCAGCTATTTCATTCGCATCTTGTGGTAACAAAACAGCTCAGGCTGACGCAGTAGATTCAACTGCTAACGACACTGCAGTTGTTGATACTCTGGCTGCTGACACAGTTGCTGCTGATTCTGTTGCTGAATAATTAGCTACAACAGTAAAAGAGAAAAGGCCGTAGGACATTGTCCTACGGTTTTTTGTTTATATACGGCTGGACGGTTGGCCAAAGAGCAGTTGCGCATCATAGGTTAGCAATTGCCCGTAATAGGGTATGTCGAGAATAAGGAAAAAACAATACGCATAACCAGCCTAATACAATTAAATTACGAAAGGCCGTCTTTCACATTGTGAACGACGGCCTTTCGGCTTGCAATACACGGCCTTTTACCTTAAAAAAAGCCGTATTGGATAGCATGCCACAAGCTATGCACAGGCAAAAACACGATTACCGGCCTACGCCTTAATTCTTCATGATACCCGTATCATTGCGTGTCTTTATTGCGTTTCTTCTTATTTCTTCACGCTTTCGTCCCTTAGACAACCGCCATGTAACACGGAAAGTCAGCATATTGCCCATCTCTCCGCTATACATACGCTGCATCTTGTGGACAAAGCGGTTAAGTTGTTCGGTATTATACAGACGCACTTCGTCCTGGAAGCAATGTTGCCAGAACATCGAAAGCGTAAAGTTACCCATCTTGTACGACGCCGTAAGATAATAAACGAAGGGCGACTTTGATTTTGACTCGCCTTCAAGAAAGTTCCAACCGTTATCCACGTTAGCCGTGAGCGACAACTTTCCGAGGTACGCCTGGGCACCTGCCGACCAGTTGAACGCCGTGTAATGGTGTTTATAATCGTCGCCGTAATTGAGGAAACGGTACACTCCGGCCTGCAAGTTAAACGACAACTTGCCCGGCAGAGCATCATAACTTGTATAGTTGCTGACAAAGAACATGTTGATTTTTCGTTGGTTGGCGCGTGACGATATGAACGTTACCGTACCGTCTGCATCGGCAACACGGTCAATACGGGCCATTGAACAATGTGGCATCATACGGTAATATACCATCATCTGGGTGTAGAACGACGGGTATTGCAGAGACATCGTAAGTTCGTTTTCAATTTCTTTGTTGATACGGAGCGACGGGTTTCCGACCGTAACTTCCATTTCGTTATTGCGCACTATTACGTCTCCAAGGTAAGCGAGACGAGGCGGATGTTGACCCATCGTAAAGTTATAGCTTATGCGGAAGGGCTGCCACGGAGAGTAAGCGAGCTGAACCTGGGGGCGGAAAAGCCAATATCCGTAGCGCTCCGAGGCCTGACGGTAATGGTAACGGCTTGCCCCAAGGCCGAGCATATACGAGAATTTACTTACCCGCCCGGCTATTTGGGCAAACCCATAGATATTGTCATTGCGGATTGAGTTGTCCGTTGCAACGTCGCCTCCGTACTCGGTCGAGCTATATTCGTTGAAATATTTAAGTCCCGCGGACAACGTAAACGGACTCAGGCGTTTTTCGTAAATCAGTTCACCTCCCAACAAATGGCTGTTCCCCGTCGAATTATACGAGTACGGTGAGGCGCCTCCGTAAGCGTAATTGTAATCCGAATTGGCGTAATTACCTGTTAAGTTGGCGGTTATGCTCTGGCGTTTCGTCAGGCTATATTTGAAATAAACATCAAGAAACGCCGACGATGTATTGTCCGTTGACCCGATAGGAAAAGTCTCTGTTACGCCACCGCTCTGCTCCGTACGTGTCCTCGAGTTTTCAGGTATGCGTGAAAGCGTACCTCCGAGAGTAGTTTGCAGGGTATAGCGGGCCGAGTCAACAAGGCTATATTGCAACTGGAGATCGTGCGAGATTGTGCTTTGGCGATAGCCGGTGTCGGTGCGGCGCACGGTAGTAACACTATTGTCGGGCATCAGGTAGTCGGCCGTTTCCTCGTAACGCAGGTCCTTCGTGCGGTTATATCCGAACGAATAATGTAGTCCAAGCTCGTGCCTGCCCTTATTGAACTTGGCAAACATATCCTCGTTATTGCGCATACTGGTGACGCTCTGCATGGCTTCCGCGCCGACGTAATAACCGCTTTGCGTCCTTTCCACGACTATGTTGATAACGAAATCAACATCATCGCCATAACGCGCACCGGCATTCTGAATGTAGTCTACATACTTAACGTTGTCCATGTCAAGCGCAATAAGGTCGCTCGTCGTGGCGATGATGTCATTAATCCTTACCTGCAATTTACCCAAAGTAGCAGGTACGGATATGCTCCTCATCACTTCGTTGACCGAAACGTTAGGCAACGCAAGCCGCGCGAGCAGGCCATAGGCATTGGTAGAGTTGGCCTTTTGCTCTTTCGTAGGAAAAAGGCGGAGCGCATTGTCCTTGTTCTTAACGCGCGAAGTGCGCACCACAACCTCGTCAAGCGCCACAGAATCTTTCACATACTTGCCGTCATCGTCCTTTCCTTTTGTGTTCTGTGCAGATACGACACACGGCATAATGACGGACAATAAGAATAAAAACAGAACTTTCATCTTTGCTTTTTTCGTGCAAAGATATAATCAACGGTTACATAATGCGCAATTATCAGGCTGACAAGTGTCTGACATTTACCTGACAAGAGCTTTTTTGCTAATTGAGAATGGAGTGTAAAGAATGGAGAATTACGATTTGCCCTGTTGGACACCAAGCAAAAAGAGTAACCATAAACCTCCATTCTTTACTATTGATTCTCAATCGGAATAGCCGCTCTTAATTATCAACCTGTAGGCACGTCCACGCTCACCCTCAATCTGCAAGTTGGTATTCTGTTCAACAACACGTTTCAAGCGGCGTATCAACGTGTAGAGAGTCTCGCTCGCATCGTCCTTGCCGGGCCATAACATTTGGCATATTTCAGACTTGTCGAGCTTATGTCCTTCAGACTTGAAAAACATCTCCATAAGCTCAAGCTGCATCGGGGTAAACCTTACTTCTTCATTTTCCATGTTGTAAAAAGTCCTGCTGGCCACGTCAAAACGCAAGTTTCCAACGCAACAATGCCCCTGGTTCAAAACCTCTACGGCCCTACCCGTACGCTTATAACGCAATGTAAACATAGCCCAAAGCACGGCCATGAAGCACAAAGCGAAAGGCAGCTTTTGGTCGGAAAGGCTGAATACGGTGGCAAACGAACAATCGGCATTAGCACGGAAGGCAACGGCTACATTTACGTTGCGGGCTAAACCTGACTTCATCAATACCGTATCTCCACTCACTCCGGCCGCATCATGCCATACGTCTGTCGACTCCCTACCATCGTCAAGGACGGCAAACGAGATATAAGACTTATCGCGAAGCTCAGGTATAGACAGGCTTTCACTAAAATACTTGTCATGCAATAACATGGCAACAGGCGTTGCCGACGCGCTCTGAAGCTCTCGGCATACACGTATCGTGTCAGCCGTCACCCACTCGTTGCCCTTCTCGGCCAACGCACGTACGAGCGCCCGGTTAAGCTCTGACACGATCCTGCCACGCGCATCGATATAGTTACCCATACCGGATATCACCGACGAAGCGAGCAACACCACAAAAACAACTATTGAAAAATATGCCTTCATAATTTATCCCTGCTACTTTCGTGTAATGTTATATAAAACAAAAATCCCCACAAAGATAGGAATTTACGGACGAAAAAACAACACGACAAGGCTTTTTCACATAAAATAAGAATCCCCGAAAGCCTCTTGAGCCTTCGGGGATTCGTATAATAAACTTGCTTTACAGTGCGAAAATTACTCTTCTACAGGAGCTTCCTCTGCCTTGTTAGCCTCCTCTGCAGGAGCCTCTACGGGTGCTTCGGCCTCAGCCTTGGGCTCCTCAACGGCAGGAGCTGCGTTCTCTGCTACAACCTTTACTGGCAACTCGAAAAGAACTTCCTTGTGGAAGTGGATGGTTGCAACATAGTCACCAACCTTCTTTGCATCGTGCATAGTGATGATCTTGCGGTCGATGTCAAAGCCCTTCTTCTGGAGTTCTGCCGCTACGGTATTGGCGGTAACGGCTCCGTAAGCGACACCGTTCGCGCTAACCTTAACAGCTATCTCGAGAGCAACGTCCTTCAAAGCCTCTGCCTTCTTCTCTGCCTCTGCCTTGATAGCGGCAAGCTTGTGTGCCTGCTGCTTAAGGTTCTCGGCCAGAACTTTCTTTGCTGAAGCGGAAGCGATAACGCCCTTACCGGTAGGGATAAGGTAGTTACGGCCGTATCCAGACTTTACGTTAACTATATCGTTCTTGAATCCCAAGCCGATAATATCTTCTTTCAGTATTATTTCCATATCGTATCTCCTCCTTAATTATTTCAACAAATCGGTTACATAAGGAAGCAACGCTATCTGGCGAGCGCGCTTAACGGCCTGAGCCACACGGCGCTGATACTTCAGGGATGTTCCGGTGATTCGGCGGGGCAATATCTTGCCCTGCTCGTTCAAGAACTTCTTGAGGAACTCTGGGTCCTTATAATCGATGTACTTGATACCGCTCTTCTTGAAACGGCAATACTTCTTCCTCTTCGTGTCAACCGAAGGAGGGGTCAAATATCTGATTTCTGATTCCTGTGCCATGATTAAGCCTCCTCTTTTTTAGCTAATTTGTTTCTTCTCTTCTCGGCATACTGTACGGCGTACTTGTCGAGCTTGACGGTCATGAAGCGGATTCCCTTCTCGTCGCGGCGGTATCCGGTCTCGAGCGTCTTGATAACTTCGGGCTCTGCCTTGAACTCAATCAGGCAATAAAAACCTGTTGACTTCTTCTGAATAGCATAAGCCATCTTCTTCAATCCCCAGGTCTCCTCGTTCAGGATTTCCGCTCCTTTATCGGTAAGCAGGTTTCTGAACTTTGCGACCGTTTCCTTCATCTGTTCATCAGACA
>ULWB01044602.1_pt1 | contig 11251 bp, 10 predicted proteins | sample 1959891 | NCBI WGS metagenome assembly ULWB01 (sample SAMEA4835799, study PRJEB28245) | human gut metagenome | biome: gut microbiome; material: fecal sample | place: Denmark | collected 2008 | reverse complement strand
AAGGAAGAGGTGAAAAAGATTGTCGCCGACGAGCTGGAGCGTATTGCGGGTGACGAGAACCTAAGCCATTTGTTGCAACAGAAGTAACCTATTACACATTCAATTCAAAAAAATCCGTAACTTATTTTATTGGGTTACGGATTTTTCTCTGTTTCTATTTTTCTCCTTCTAATTCATGTTGTCAGTTTATAGTAGTAATGAAAAGTAACAACGGGTAGTTTTTCAATTATATATTCTTTTTCAGCCGAAGTCGGTTACGCTGAATAGCATTGTACTGTCTATATCAGAAATGCGAGAAATATTTCCATGCCGAAGTCCAACTGATAGGAAACTTTCTTGAAATTCACCGTATCGTTTTTTATATCGATTCTTCTTTATTACCATCCCTTTTAACCTTATAGTAATGAATACAATCGATAGAAAAGTGTTTATCAGTCACCAATTGAGATGGAACAATCAATTCCTTATTATAATTTGGAGCCTGATCCAAATCATGATAACATTCAAAAGCATATCCTTTTTCACCAAGATAATTCATAAAAGAAAGACTCTTTGTATTTTTACCGAGTTTTCCTGTGATGAACTCCCAATCAGCCTCTGATACCATTATATTTTCTTCAGTTCCATTACCAAATCTATCATCAGAGCACTCTACATAATTCAAATCTGATCTTAATCTGAGTTCTATCAAATAATACTCATCATCGAATACCATATTATTCTCTTCCCAAGGAACAATATACCCTTCGGCTACTTCTTTTTTATAAGCAAGATACATAGAATTTGCCCAATCACCATCTTGGGAAGATTCTGCGATTTCCTTTAATTTCCCAATATTAATATCCTCCCTTGATGTAAATTTTGCACATCTTACAGCATGGTAAAATGTAAGATTTTCACTGGGAGTATATCTTTTTATGCTACATGTTATTTTACACATATTTTCTTTGTTTTTATTCCTACTCTCTTCAATATTCGGATTTTCGGTTCCTCCGTTGTAAACCTACAAGTCAAAGATAATTTCAAGATATTTGCAGCAACAATCCGTCTGGTAAATAACTGGAATTGTTTATGAACGGCTGTTATAAATCAACAAGAAGTGCTTTGCAAACAGCAAAAAGGCACTTCTTGTTGAACGGTTATTTCTCGAAATAGATAACAAGATTTATCGGCTTTCCTTCATTATTCGTATCCATCAAATAGCTTGCAATTTCAGCTTTGTCTTTTTCTACTTCATTACCATCGGCTGGATCATAGACCAAAAAGTTGCCGTCATCTTTATGTTTGACTGCAATCCAATGATTATCGTCTTGTACTAAAAAAAGGAAATACTTGAATGCTTTATCATTTATTTTGGACTTCCAATCATCAGATCCAACAATAACAGTGTTCATATATTCTTTACGTGATGCTTGAATAACTTCAACCGGCATACTCCATCCTTTTGAATACAGAATGACAGGATTTTTTACTCGATAGTTTTCTGCCGCACAGCGAGCCAGACTTGACGGAAGACAGATGTCTGTTCCTGAGTCATTTTTTCTTTGTTCTATAATATCTTTCAGGTAACCTTCCAAACCTTTCTGTTTCTCCTGTACTTCATTGTAAACTGCTAACGGTTTCAATAAAGGAACACCCTTTTCACTGTTTATATCATTCAATATAGCACATAGTGCAAATCCACCACAATAATTATTCCCAGCTGGATAACCTGTTTCGTACTGACAGTAACCATTACCAAATGCCATAATCTCTACATTTTAATTTCCTACTCTCTTCAATATTCGGATTTTCGGTCCCTCCGTTGTAAACCTACAAACCAAAAATAGCATTATCCTCTTTAGTGGCACAATCCGTTTGGTGAACGACGGAAATTCTTTGCAGACAGCAAAAAATAAAGGATTGCGTGATGCAATCCCTTAAAAACATTCTGGAAACGGAGTTTATCTCCTCATGCGTTCCAGCTCGTCATCCCGCTGCATTTTTTCATTCAGCTTCTTTTGCATACGGTCAAGAAAATAAGTACGGCTGTCATTTTTTCTGCGTTTGATGTCCGTATAGAAGCGGTAGCAATCTTTGGAGTTTACGCCGAAAAAAGAGTATAAGACAGGTGCAAGTTCTTTCAACGGAATTTCCCCGTCATTGATGCAGCCCATCTCGCTGATGCCATAAATCATTTCCACAAGGTCAATGGTATTGCCGGTCCATTTCAATGTAGGAACTGAATGGGCAGCAGAAGGAGGACTTGGATAGGAAGGAGATAGTGGTGGCACTTGTAAGCGGCTTGTGGAGATTTGCTTTTGCATCTTGCGGACAAAAGACAAGGCTTTGCGGACAAATAGGTCGGTATGGCTTTTCACCCCACCTGCAAGATACTGCGTGTTGTGATATTCCAGTTCGTTCTCGGCATACGCCAGTGCAATCTTTACACCGTCCGTATCGTTATCGGACAGCAGTTCGACAACCGCCTTGACAAAACACCCGTAGGCGGCATTCAGATTGATTGTTTCATCATTTCCGTTTATAAGACCGAAAAACTCGGTTTCTGTCAATATAAGGTAATTCATGTTTTTTCTGTTTGAATGATACAGTTTGATTATCAGTGTGCGCACATGAACTATGAGTACAAATGCTTTTCCGCAAACAGAAAAAAAACGGCAGGATTTTGTATCCTGCTGTTATACAATAGAATAGAGATAAAATATTTTTCAGCCATTGTATAAACGGCCAAAAAAACTGTTTCAAGATGAAACCGCGTTTCATTTTGAAACAACTGAATCCGCATTTCACGTTCCATTTTGGAACATGATACGGCTAATTATCTTCCACATCCACCTTACGGTATATGTGTCGCAAGGCTCCCGGCATACTTTTCTGTTCGGTCAGTTTCCAATAGGATATTGGCAAATTCTTTTGAAACAGAAAGAAACCGGTACCTGCTATGAACGGTACGGTGTAGATGATAATTTCATCAACGATACGCATATTCAGCAGCGCATTGATAAAATCGGCATTCTGATGGGTCGCTTCAATCAGATAAACGGTGTTGTCGTCTTGTTTCTCATGTTCGGCTATCAATGTGGTCATTGAATAATCCGGTGAAAGCTCAAAGGTTGCCTTGTTATATATGTCTGAGATGCCATGACAATCTGGACGGAGCCACCAGCGTCCTTCAGTGTCCATATTCGCCAGACAGCCGTCTATCGAAAGTATTGCCAGCAATTGTATTTTCGCCATAATCTGAATTTCTTGGTCTTTCCGGTTCGCTTGGAATAAAAAAGTAGCGTGCTATCCACGCTACACCAAGCGTAGGCTCTGGAAAGCCCTTGAAAGGTTATATACGTGAATGCACGCTATGACAAAGCATAGCATAAGCACCACGCAATTTGTACCTTTCAGTGTCAATTTTCCAGATTTACGCTTGGACACCTTGCGTTCTTATGTCTATATCAGCAGACAGCCGGACATGATCCGACTGCCTGTTTTATTCCTAAACTTCTCCACAAAGATAGGAATTTGTGCGGATAATATATTATTTTACAGCGGAAATATTCATTTTGAAGCTATTTATCGCCGTATTTCAGTCCATATTCCATCATTTTCCGATATAATGTCGTACGACCTATACCCAATATCTGCGAAGCCATATTCCGGTTGCCGTTCGCCTGTTCCAGTGCGTGCAGGATACGTTCTTTTTCTTGTTCCTCATCTTTTAATGTGGAACAAGAAGTGCAGATATGTTCACCGGTTATTTCCAAATCTTTTGCAGACACCATATCTCCTGCCGTATGCAATACCGCAACCTGTACCGTCAGACGCAGTTCACGCACGTTGCCCGGCCATGAATGGGTGAGCAGGGCTTTGCGTGCCGACTGGTCGAAGCCTTTCACGTTGCGTTCCAGCTCCATATTTGCCTGTTCACGGAAAAATTCCGAGAGAGGCATGATGTCATCACTGCTTTCCCGAAGTGGTGGTACAGTTACTGCATATTCCTGCAAGCGGTAAAGCAGGTCTTGACGGAAACGCTTCTCCGATACGGCTTTCTGCAAATCCTCGTTGGTGGCTGCTATAATGCGCACATCGGCTGTCTTGTCTTCTTTGCCGCCTACGGGTCGGTACCGCCGTTCCTGTATGGCACGCAACAGCATTTGTTGGGTGTCAGGCATGAGGTTTCCCACTTCGTCCAGAAACAGCGTGCCGCCTTCCGCTTCCTGAAAAAATCCGCTGCGGTTGGCATCCGCACCGGTAAATGCTCCTTTCACATGTCCGAAAAAGGCGGACTGTGCCAATGCCGGGGACAATGAACCGCAGTCCACTGCGACAAACGGCTTGTCCGCCCGTTTGCTTTTTTCGTGGATATACTGGGCGAAATGCTCCTTTCCGGTTCCGTTCTCGCCCAGAATCATCACACTCAGATTGGTCGGTGCGACAATCTTGGCGCGATGCTTTGCGGAAAGATACGCCTCGCTGGTACGTCTGAATATGGGGGCACGTCGTATGCGTTCCTGTTCTTTCCTTATGGTCTGCACAAGTGGCAGCCGCCGTTCTTCTATCAGCCGTTTCGGGATATAGTCCTCAGAGCCGAGTTTCATGCTTTCCACTGCCGTATGTACCTCGGCGTAGTCGGTCATGACGATGAAGCGTTGCCGTTTGCCTTGATTGCGCATCCACTGCAACAGTCCGGTACATTCACCGTCGGGCAGGCGAAGGTCGGCAAGTATGATGTCCTCACTTTCCATCTTGTCCGCCAGCTTGCGGGCGGCTGACAGCGATGAAGCTGTTTCTGTTTCAAATCCTTCTCTGGCAAGCAGGTTGCATACATATTTGCAATAGACTGGATTGTCCTCAACCACAAAAACCTTCATCCTGTATCCTCCTTTCTTTTTTTGCCTGTTCTATGATACTTTGCCCCATGCGGACAACCGCATCGACAGCCCGGCTGATTTCATCTTCCGTACTGCCGCCTTCCTTGTGTAACAGCCCGTGCAGTTTCCAAAGTGGCTTGTCAGCCCGGATCACGCTCCATGAGCTGCGCAGATGGTGTACCCATTCGTCCAGAGCCTTGAGGTCTTTCATCATGCCGGCCTGTTTCACTCCCTGCATTTCTTTTTCCGTAGCTTGGGTCAGTGTATCCAGCATTTCCTCCTTGTTGCCGTATGCCAGCAGGGGGGATAAGTCCGGTGAGTATTCCTGTTCCTTTATACCGATACATTTCTCGGATATTTGCAGCAGGTCTGGCAATGAGAATGGCTTGAAGAGGCAGCCCGAAAAACCGAAGTCAAGCAGGCTCTGTTCATCACAATTGCCCCAGGCCGTAGTGACGATTACCGGAATGGTCTGTGAGTTGCCCACATTCGACGAGCGCAACAGTTTCAGCACGTCATATCCGTTTGTTTCAGGCATTCGCAGGTCTGTTATCAGTAAATCATAATGCCGTTCCCGTATGGCTTCCATCAGGTCCGATGTATTGGCACATGTGTCGCAGCGTATATTGCAGCTGCCATACATCTCTTTGGTCATGGCCAGTGTCATTTCATCATTGTCCAGAACCAGAACGGAGTAAAAAGCCGCATGGCGTCTGGCTGAAATTCCGGCCTTGCGCTTTTCTATCTCTATGATATTGTCGGCAAGAGGCATCGGCAATTTTACGGTAAACCGGCTGCCTTTGCCTTCCTCGCTTTCTACATCTACTGTTCCTCCCAGCAGGGTGACTGTGTTCTTGACTATCGGAAGTCCCAGTCCGAAACCGTCTTTGACGGCAGCATTCGGCAGGCGTTCAAAAGGTTCAAATATCTTTTCCTTCTGTTCATGGCTCATTCCTGTGCCTGTATCCTGCACGGTCAGTACAAGTTTCCCGGCTTCATAAGCCATGTCCAGTCCTACCGTACCGCTTTCCGTAAACTTGATGGCATTGCTCAGCAGATTGTTGCCGATCTGTACCAGCCGGTTGCGGTCACCCATCAGAATGATGTCGCTGCATCCGGTAATGCGCAGGGTCAGGTCCTTGGCTTCAGCTCGCGGTTCAAATTCTGTCTGGAGTATTTCTGCCACGTTTCTCAGGCGGAAGGGGACAGCGTTTGCCTGTTCTTTCCCGCTGTCAAGCCGGAAAAAGTTCAGCAGGGTATTCAGCATATCCGTCATTCTACCTGCCGCCTGCCTTATGTTTTGGGTATATTCTATTCTTTTGTTCTCATTTTCAGTCTGTGCCAAAAGTTCCCCGTAACCGTTGATGGCAGTCAGCGGTGTGCGGAGTTCATGCGTGACGGTCAGCATGATTTTCCGGCGGGCGGTAAGCAGTTGTTTGTTCTGTTCCACCGTCTTTTGCAGTTTGTCTATCAGTTCATTTGTCTCTTTCTTATACTGACTGATACGTTTCACGTTTCGATGGATGATAAAATACGAGAGCAGCAGCAGTAATGCTACAACTGCCGTCAGTCCGCCTACTTGCACCGACGATTGCCTGCGTATGGCGGCTAACTCTGTTTCTTGCTGTTGCAGGTCTGTCCGTATTCTCGCATCCATTTTCTTAATCATTCCTTGCAACTGGCAGTTCAGTTTCCTGTTTCTTACAGAAAGGCTGTCGGTGTATTGGCTCAACCTCTCGCTTTGTTCTTTCTGGCGGGCTATCACGTCACTGTTCAGCGTATTGAGCATGGAAGTCGTAACAGTCGGTTTCGCTTCTTCCTTTTTTCCGAACAGTCCTAAGAAGCCTGTCCGTTTTCTTTTTGGGGGCTCTTCCTGCGAACTCTTGCGGGCTATTACTGGAACCCGTCGGGCTATTTTGTCTTTTATTTCTTCCTGTTCGTTGAGTACCAGCATGATTTTATTCAGCAGATTTTCCTTTTCAGCCAGCAGCCGGCAGACGCTGTCTATACGTTCGCTGCGATAGCTGGACTTGAACAGGCTGAGCAGACTGTCCACCTCCAGACGCTTCTTATGGTATATATTCATATCTTCCTCATTCCAGTCCAGCACGGTCTCACCAATAAGGGATAAATCCACCATTTTAACATATACCTCGTGTATGTCCTTGCGTAAACATCTTATCTTTTGGCTTGTAATCTCTAATTCCTGTCGTCTGTGCTGTTCGTTGAGCCAAATATAGACGATGCCGAAAATGACGAATAGTATCAGCACATATCCCGCCGCTATCTTGGTGCGCAGGTGCCTGGTTGCTATTGTTTTCTGTTTCATGCGGTTTACCTCATTTTGTTTATAGTTTCTCCTATGAAAATGCAGCCCACTGACCTTGCGGTAGCGGGCTGCGGTGTCTGTATGATGTTACCGGGCACAAATGCTCCCGCCCGGAATGGGAGTTCTTAATACTTTGTTACGGTCTTGCCACATTGACAGACATGACGCTTGCTTGCGAAGCATCATTCTGCCCCTTCACATACGCACGGAAAGGCTTCACCTTTACTTTGCCTCCATTGGTTATCGGATAGATGTTGCCGTTCTTCAGGAAGTAGCCCGCGTTGGGTATAACCTCACTCATTGTACCTACCATGAAGTTGTCTGTCGCAGGGGTGGTTACCAGTTCCACGCCTGCGGCACTTTCGGCGCTGAAGGTGATGCTGCCTGTACCGGGTGTTTGATAGAACAGCGGCTTGCCGGCTTCAAAATCGGTTTCTACGAGGGTAATCTCGTTGCTTTCCAACTCCAAAACCTGATAGTAAGTAACCTGACCGCCAGCTACAGAAGTAGGAACGAACGGCAGACAGATGGTTCCATATTGGGAGTTATCTGACAGGGCACGGGTATAAGTAACCTTTTTGCTTTTCAACTTGAGTTGGTAATCTTCATACGCGCCAATACCCTCATCGTCAGTCAGCGTTATTTCGCCCAAAACAAGATTTCCCGAACCTTCCAATTCCTTTGCATTATCGAACGTACCTTCCAATACCAGTTCTCCGTTTACAACCAACTGGCTGGCATCGGCAGTCAAAGTCTTATCTTCCGGAATCGTCAGGGTGCTGCCCGCCGGGATGGTGACCACCGCGCCGCTGGGGATGGTGATATTCTCTTTCAGGGTATAGTTGCCGCCCACGGCGCTGGTCTGGTTGCTCTGGCCGTAGATCAGCCAGCTGCCGTTGCCGGTGGGGGCCAGCGGTTTTTCAGCGGCATACTGATCAAGCAATATCACACTGTTGGTCAGCAGGGTGGAGTTGTCCCCGACGGTTACGAACCCTGTGCTGCCAAAGGGGTTCTGGACGTAAATGCCGCCCGCCGTGTCCGTCGCCGATCCGCTCCGGGCGGTGAGGGAACTGCTGCCGGATAGGGTCACAGAAGGGGAAGAGGACCCAATATAAAGGCCATAACTTGCATACCCAGCAGACCCGCTGGTGGCGGTCACGGTGGCGTCGCTCACGGTGACAACAGACGAATACGTAGAGATGCCGTAACTGCTATTTATAGCAGCAGAACCGCCGGTGGCGGTCAGCGTCCCTCCCTTCACCGTAACCGTGCCAGATACATTGAGTCCGCTCGAAGGATTGCTTCCGCTCACGTTGCCGGCGATGGCGGTGACGCTGCCGCCTTGCTGGGTGAATGATCCATCGACATCGATACCATAACTGCTGTCTCCGCTCATATCAGCCCCCCGCGCGGTCAGGCTGCCGCCGCCTTGGATGGTCAGATTCCCATCTAAAGTAGTGATGCCCCGGGATTCGTCGTTACACACAACGCCCGTGACGGTGCTGCTGCCCTCCAGCACGATGGTCAGGTCGCCCTCTGCGTAGATGCCCGCGCCGAAGTTGGCGCTGCTATCCCCGGTGATGTTGGCGTCCTTCAGGGTCAGGGTGCCGGTGGCGCTGTCGTACTTGACGTTGTAGTCGGTGGTACTTTCCGTGGCGGTCAGCTTGCCGTTTTCGTCGGTCGTCCAGTAGCCGCCGCTCTGCACATTGGTGCCGCCCACGGTGAGGGTGGTGGGATTGCCTGCCCATGTCTGTCCGGCACCGAATAAGCCGAGCAACGCTGTCAGCAGACAAAGGAGGCGCAGCCGGCTCTTATCGTATAGTTTGTTTCTTGTCTTCATTTTGTTATTCCGTTTATTTTATGGTCTGAATTTTATTGTTTGTCAATCGGCAAGGATATATCCATCGCTGTCAGTTGCCAGTCCGTCCGTCGAAGTCTGGATGCTGAATGAAAGGGCTGCGTCTGCCGTGCCGCTTCCCGTCCAGCCGTCGGTACCCCAGTCGCCAACCGTAACGCTGTTGATGGTGGCACCATTCTTACCTACGGTCACGTTGAAGGTATAGGCTTTGCCCGATTCCAAACCGGTAGTCAGTTGCTCGTTGGCTTTGACGATAAGCGGAGTGCCGCCTTCCATGTTCAGCTGGACAAACGTATCATTAGTAGTATACTTGCCCGGCAGCAGGACGGCGGTGAAGCTGTGTTTGGCTTCTGCCGAAGTGTCCTCGCTGAATAGTCCGGTTACTGTCGTTCCACTATTGGCAACAGTCAGTGTCTTTCCAGAAACTGGAGTCTTTGTGGTAGGTAACGTGAATGTAGGAGCCTGGAATACAGGTTTCTGTGTGGCGTACTGGTCGCCGTAGCCGCTTATCTCCACGGTAACCTTGGCCAGGTGGTGCTTGAATGTCAGGTTCAGCGCATCGCTTTTGCTCTGTTCTGCTGCCGCCGTCATATAGTCCGCACGGCCTATGTAGTTGGCTGCGCCCGGAGTATTGCTGCTCTGGTCGGCCGGGAGTTCAAACTGCGTGTAGGAGTCCGTTTTCCCTTCCACGACGGGATAATAGGCTTCAAAGGTGTTTTCGACATCGTCAGACCAGACTATGTAGTCTGTTCCTTCAGGCACCCATGTGCTGCCGTTGTATTTGTAAACCGCCTTGTCCTTGCCTGTTATCGCTTCTGGCGAGGTGTTTGTTACCGAAATCTGGTCGTTCTCGTCCCATGCGTCGCCTGTTCCTGTCGTGTTCACACGGGTCTGCAGAGCCTCGATACCTGCACGGATGTGTACGGCCATCGGGTCGTTGGCATAGTCGGAAGAGATGAAATCATCTTCACTTTGGCAGCCTGCCAACACCAGTGCGAGGGCGGCAGCCGGAATATATTTTGCTATTTTCATTCTTGTTATGTTTATGAACGTTGTTTACTTTTATTCTGTTACTAAGTCGCCGCCTTGCTGTTCCTCACCCCATGGGTCGGCAGAAATGGTGCCCGTCGTCACTTTGTCGCGGCCTACGGTAAGATTCAGCGTGTATTCTTCACCACTGGCAAACGTAAGTTCTTTGTTGGATGTGAATGTATATACCTTTCCGTTGTTGTCGGTGATTTCCACCTTCAGGGTTTGGTTGAAGGTCTGCGGTACGAGGATGCACTCGTATTGCTCGTTTTCGGTTGCAGCATACAGGGTGATGGTCTGGCTCTTGGTGGCGGTATCGGTTGTTCCGTCAGTCAGATTCACGGTAGTGGCCGTGGCGCAGTTGGAGAGCTTTACCGATTTGAAAGTCACACCTTCGTCAAGCTCAGAGCCTTTTTTCAGAGTCACGTTTAGCTTGGACAGCGCATGTTTGAATGTAATGTCGAGTGCCGTTCCGGGTGTGGCGGGTTGCTGTCCGGTACAAAGCAGGTCGGAAGCCTTGACGTTATCTTCGGTGCTCTGGTCGGTCTGCACCGTAAAGGCATAGTTTGTAGCATCGCTCACTGTTCCTGTATAGGGCAGATAGGCGTAATAGGTTACTGTTGCATCATTGCTTTTCCACAGGAGTTGTCCGCCCTGAATCGTCCAGCCATTGTCATATTTCACTTCCCGGTTCGTGCAGTTGTAGCGTTCGTCGCTGTTCGTGCCTTCCGTTGTCAGATAAAGTCCGAAACTTCCTTCGGTCAATGCTCCCTGTTCATAACCGGCACGGGTTGCCATCGGGCTTACGTTCACATTCAGTCCGATAGGCGTGTCGGCATAGTCGGGCGTATTGAATACGTCGCTGTCGTTGGAGCAGGCTGCCAAAAGGGTGGCCAGCGCTGCTGTTGCCAAAATGTTTGCTTTTTTCATTTGAACTATTTTCTGTTAAGTTGTTAATTATTTATCTTTCAAAGATTCCTTTTTCGGATGGAACCGGAATCCCGTCCGACGGTTTATTTTTCCTCCAATGTCGGCAGCGCTCCGTTGAGTACGTACTTCCAGCTTTCAGAATTCAATGCGGTGTTCATGGCGTCAGCGGCTTTCTGCCAGTTACCGTCCGTCACCTTGGCGGTTCCGCCGGTGCTTCCGCTGCCGGTGCCTTGTTCCTGA
>ULWB01018462.1_pt1 | contig 11418 bp, 6 predicted proteins | sample 1959891 | NCBI WGS metagenome assembly ULWB01 (sample SAMEA4835799, study PRJEB28245) | human gut metagenome | biome: gut microbiome; material: fecal sample | place: Denmark | collected 2008 | reverse complement strand
CAAGACCGTGGTCATCTCCGGCTCCGGCAACGTGGCCATCTTCGCCACCGAGAAGGCCCAGGCCCTCGGCGCGAAGGTCGTCACCGCCTCCGATTCCAACGGCTACGTCTATGATCCGGACGGCATCAAGCTCGACATCGTCAAGGACATCAAGCTCGGCCACCGCGGCCGCATCAAGGAATACGCCGAGCGTGTTCCGGGTGCCGAATACCACGAGGGCTGCAAGGGCGTGTGGACCGTGCCGTGCGACATCGCGCTGCCGTGCGCCACCCAGAACGAAATCGATGAGGAGTCCGCCAAGGCCCTCGTCGCCAACGGCTGCAAGGTCGTGTGCGAAGGCGCCAACATGCCGTCCACCCCGGAGGCAATCGCCGTCTATCAGGACAACGGCCTGCTGTACGGCCCAGCTAAGGCCGCCAACGCGGGTGGTGTGGCGGTGTCCGGCCTTGAGATGAGCCAGAACTCCTACCGCCTTTCCTGGACGTTCGAAGAGGTGGACAACAAGCTCAAGTCCATCATGGAGAACATCGTCGCCAATTCCCTGGCCGCCGCCAAGGAGTACGGCCATGAGGGCGATCTGATGCTCGGCGCCAACGCCGCCGGCTTCGTCAAGGTCGCCAACGCCATGGTCGCCCAGGGCGTGCTCTGATCGTCTTTCACAATCCGTTTCAACGGTCCGTGCGATTCGTTCGCACGGACCGTTTTCATATGCGTTACGGCATAACGCGCAACGCAGTATGACGATTGCATAAAAGCGACCGCATAATCGCGATTACATAAGAAAAGACGGCGCCTCCCGAAGTAGGGAAGCGCCGTCTTCTTATGTTGCACGAACGGCTTACGTTGCGCAAGCGCCGTACGAACGCCGTATGACGAATCGATCAGTCGTCGCCGAGCGTCACGTGGATGCCGCCGACCAGCGTGCTCACCACGTTGTACAGCAGCGTGAGAATCACCACCAGCACGGTGAACAGCACCACTTCGATGATGGAGAAGATGGTGACCGCGCTCAGCACGGTGCTCAGCGAAAGCACGTTGGCAAGGTCGAATCCGCCGGCGTCAAGACCGGTGGAGGACACGATCTGCGTCACCTGATCGAACACGCCGACCACGTTCAGCAGCAGCCACAGCAGCGTCACCGCGACGATCTGGATGATGCCTCCCGCGATGGAAAGCATGAACGCCACCTTGGCCGCGGACCATGCGTCGATGCGGGTCAGGGACAGGCTCATGCGGCGGGCGCGAGGCGCGCCACGACGCGCTTTTTCACGAACCTTCACACCGCCGGACGCGGCGGCCATGTTCTCATGCGCCTGAGACTGTTCCGTACCGCTCAACGGCTGGCTGGATGCGGAACGGGCCACGCGTGGGGCCTGCGCCCCTGCCTGCGCCTGATGGCTTTCATTGTTCTCGCTCATCGTTGCTCCTTGCAGAATCTTGCCTACTTCTAGCCGAGGCTACCAGTTTTCGCAGACGATTCCCCGCCTGTGTCTCAGGCCTCTACATTCTCGCCATCGCCGGCATCGGAAGTGGCTTCCGTACCGGTTTCAGCGGAGTTTTCAGTAGTGGTTTCGGCTTGCGATTGCGCGGCTGCGTCGTTCTGGACTGCTCCGTTTTCCGCGGCGGCTTGCTCGGCGTCATCCTCGTCGGTCTCCTCGTTGCGTGCTATGGAGATGATTTCGTCGTTCTTGTCAGGCTTGGCGAGCGTCACACCCTGGGTGGTACGTCCGGTGCGCTTGACTTCGGCGACGTTGGAGCGGATGACCTTGCCGGACTTCATGATGGCCATGATCTGGTCGGATTCCTCCACGATCACGGCACCCACCAGGGAGCCACGGCCTTCGGCGAGCTGCACGGCCTTGACGCCGTAGCCGTTACGGCCCTGCAGACGGTATTCGCTGATGGCGGTGCGCTTGGCGAAGCCCTCGTTGGTGACCACGAGCAGGTCCCTGTCGGAATCGCCCTGCACCACATCCATGGCCAAAAGCTCGTCGCCGTCGCGGAACTTCATGCCCTGCACACCGGCGGTCTGGCGGCCCATCGGGCGCAGCTGCTCGTCGTTGGCTTCGAACTTCAGGCTCATGCCCTGCTTGGAGACGAGGATGATGTCGTCGTCGGCGTTGCACAGCGCGGCACCGATCAGCTCGTCGGCGTTCTCGCCGTTCTCGTCGGTCATGAGTCGTACCGCGATCAGACCACCCTGACGCGGGGAGTCGTATTCGGCGAGCGCGGTCTTCTTGACCTTGCCGGAACGGGTGGCGAGCACCAAGTACTTGGCCACGTCGTAGTTCGGAATCGACAGCACGGTCTGGATCGTCTCGTCCGGGCCGAACTGCAGCAGGTTCGCCACGTGCTGTCCCTTGGAATCGCGGGAGCCTTCCGGCAGCTCGTATGCCTTCAGACGGTACACGCGGCCCTTGTTGGTGAAGAACAGCAGCCAGTTGTGCGTGCTGGTCAGGAAGAAGTGGTCCACCACGTCGTCCTCGCGCAGCTTGGCGCCCTTGATGCCCTTGCCGCCGCGGTGCTGCGCACGGTATTCGTCGGCCTTGGTGCGCTTGATGAAACCGGAGTGGGTCACGGTGACGACCACGTTTTCTTCGGCGATCAGGTCTTCGACGTTCATCTCGCCGGAGTACGGCAGAACCTTGGTACGGCGTGCGTCGCCATACTTGGCGACGATTTCGTCCAGCTCGTCGCCGACGATCTTGCGCTGGCGTTCCGGCTTGGCGAGGATGTCGTTGTAGTCGGCGATCTTGCGCATGAGCTCGTTGTGCTCGTCGAGGATCTTCTGACGTTCCAGGGCGGCCAGTCGGCGCAGCTGCATGGCGAGGATGGCGTCGGCCTGCACCTCGTCCACGTCAAGCAGGTCCATAAGGCCCGTGCGGGCGGTCTCCGCGGACTCGGAGGCACGGATGAGGGCGATGACCTCATCGATCATGTCAAGGGCCTTCAGATAGCCCTGCAGGATGTGGTCGCGTTCCTCGGCCTCGCGCTTGAGGTAGGCGGTACGGCGTGCGATGACTTCGAGCTGGTGGTTTACCCAATGACGGATGAACGCATCCAGGGACAGCGTGCGCGGCACACCGTCGACCAGTGCCAGCATGTTCGCGCCGAAGGTCTGCTGCAGCTGGGAATGCTTGTACAGGTTGTTGAGCACGACCTTCGGCACGGCGTCGCGCTTGAGCACGAGCACGAGGCGCTGGCCAGTACGGCCGGAGGTTTCGTCGCGCATGTCGGCGATGCCTTGGATCTTGCCGTCGCGCACCGCTTCGCGGATGGACACGACCAGACGATCCGGGTTGACCTGGTACGGCAGTTCGGTGATCACGAGGCACATGCGGCCCTTGATCTCCTCGGTGTTCACCACGGCTCGCATGGTGATGAGGCCACGGCCGGTACGGTACGCCTGTTCGATGCCCTTATGGCCGAGAATCGTGGCGCCGGTAGGGAAGTCCGGTCCCTTGATGATGCGGATCAGGTTGTCGAGCAGTTCCTCACGGCTCGCGTCCGGATGGTCGAGCGCCCAATGCACGCCTTCTGCCACCTCGCGCATGTTGTGCGGAGGAATGTTGGTCGCCATGCCGACGGCGATGCCGGACGAGCCGTTGCACAGCAGGTTCGGGAAGCGGGCCGGCAGCACGGTCGGCTCCTGCGTCTTGCCATCGTAGTTCGGCAGGAAATCGACGGTGTCCTTGTCGATGTCACGCACCATTTCCATGGCGAGCGGCGCCATACGGCATTCCGTGTAACGCATTGCGGCTGCCGGGGCGTCGCCGGGGGAGCCGAAGTTGCCCTGGCCGTCGACGAGCGTGTATCGCATCGACCACGACTGCGCCATACGCACCAACGTGTCGTAGATGGCGGAATCGCCGTGCGGATGGTACTTGCCCATGACTTCGCCGACGACGCGTGCGCACTTGGAGTAGCCGCGGTCGGGGCGGTAGCCGCCGTCGTACATCGCGTAGATCACGCGGCGGTGCACCGGCTTCATGCCGTCTCGCACGTCCGGAAGGGCACGATCGACGATGACGGACATGGCGTACGCCAGGTAGGATTCGCGCATTTCCTGCTGGAAATCCTTCTTCTGGACGCGTTCGCCGACCATCAGGCCATAATCGGTGTTGTCGGCCTCCTGCGGGCTCAACGGTTCCATGGAGCCGTCAGGCACGAACTGGCCGTCTTCGTTGCTGTTGTTTTCGTCTGCCAATTTCTAATCCTTGCTTTGAAGTCCTGCGAAACCCTACGCGTTTACGCGTCGATCCAGCTGACGTTGCGTGCGTTGCGCTGGATGAACAGACGACGTGGTTCGACTTCGTCGCCCATGAGCATGGAGAAGGTCTCGTCGGCCGCGGCCGCGTCTTCGATCTGCACCTGCTTCAGAATGCGATGGTCAGGATCCATGGTGGTCTCCCACAGTTCCTGGTAGCTCATCTCGCCCAGACCCTTGTAGCGCTGGATGCCTTCGCCCTTCGGCAGCTGGCGGCCGGCGGCCTTGCCTTCGGCGAGCACGCGGTCGCGTTCGGCGTCGGTGTACACGAAGTCGTGCGGGCCCTTGGTCCACTTGAGGCGGTACAGCGGCGGCATGGCCACGTACACGTAGCCGGCGGTGATCATCGGGCGCATGTAGCGGAAGAACAGCGTCAGGTTCAGGGTTGCGATATGCGCGCCGTCCACATCTGCATCGGCCATGATGATGACCTTGTGGTAGCGCACCTTGTTGAGGTCGAAGTCCTCGCCGTAGCCGCCGCCGACGGCGGTGATCAGCGATTCGATGGTGTCCGACTTCATCATGCGGTCCAGGCTTGCGCGCTCGGTGTTGAGGATCTTGCCTCGAAGCGGCAGTATGGCCTGCGTGATCGGATTGCGTCCCTGGATGGCGGAGCCGCCTGCGGAATCACCCTCCACGATGAACAGCTCGCATTCTTCGGGGTTGTTGGACTGGCAGTCCTTGAGCTTGTCCGGCATGCCGGCCGATTCGAAGATCGACTTGCGGCGGGTGTTCTCACGTGCCTTCTTGGCGGCCAGACGCGCACGGGAGGCCTCGATGGCCTTCTGGATGATGTTCTTGGCCTCGTTCGGGTGGGCGTCGAACCAGTCGCCGAGCTTGTCGGTCATGACGCGCTGCACGAAGGTCTTCGCTTCGGAGTTGCCGAGCTTGGTCTTGGTCTGGCCTTCGAACTGCGGGTTGGTGAGCTTGACGGACACGACGGCGGTCAGGCCTTCGCGCACGTCGTCGCCGGACAGGTTCTCGTCCTTGTCCTTGAGGATGTTCTTCTCGCGGGCGTAACGGTTGACCAGCGAGGTCAGCGCGGCGCGGAAGCCTTCCTCATGGGTGCCGCCTTCGGTGGTGGAGATGGTGTTGGCGAAGGTGTGCACGGCTTCGGAATACGCGGTGGTCCACTGCATGGCGATTTCCGCGGAGATGCCGATCTTCAGGTCCTCGGCCTCGAAGTCGATGACGTCCGGTTCGACCGGGGTGGCCTTGCGGGACTTCACCAGGTAGTCGACGTAGTCCTTGATGCCGTCGTTGTACTGGTAGGTGACGGTCTGGAACTTGTCTTCGGTTTCGGATTCCTCGCCGGAAACCTCGTCGCCGGCCTGGTCGGGCTCGCGCAGGTCGGTCAGGGAGATCTTCAGGCCCTTGTTCAGGAACGCCATCTGCTGGAAGCGGTTGCGCAGGATCTCGAAATCGTAGGTGGTGGTTTCGAAGATCTTGCCATCGGCCCAGAAGGTCACGGAAGTGCCGGTGGACTCGCCTTCCTCCATCGGCTTGCCCTTGAGCAGACGCGCGGTCGGCTTCTGGTCGATGTAGGTCTGGGTCCAGTGGAAGCCCTGACGGCGCACTTCGATGTCCACACGGGTGGACAGCGCGTTCACCACGGAGATGCCCACGCCGTGCAGGCCGCCGGAGACCGCGTAGCCGCCGCCACCGAACTTGCCGCCAGCGTGCAGCTTGGTCATCACGGTTTCGACACCGGAGATGCCTTCGCCCGGCACTTCGTCGACCGGGATGCCTCGGCCGTCGTCCACCACGCGCACGCCGCCGTCCGGCAGAATCGTCACTTCGATGTGCGACGCGTAGCCGGCAAGCGCCTCGTCGACGGAGTTGTCGACGATCTCATACACCAGATGGTGCAGGCCGCGAGGACCGGTGGAGCCGATATACATGCCCGGGCGGATACGCACCGCCTCAAGGCCTTCCAGCACCCTCAGATCGGACGCGTCGTAATGTTCCGGAGACAGCGAATCGTCAAGTTGCGCATCTTCGAGCTGGTCGTTCTGGATCTGATCCTGAATCTGATCTTCCTGCGTGTTTTCAGCTGATTCGTTCAGCGAATCCGCATCAAGGTCTGCCACAGAGATTCCTTCCTGCATTTTTCCCGCCATCAAGGGTCATTTCCGCAGGTGATACCACCTAGAACGCAAATAAAGGCCCCTTCTAGGCGTTTACATACACTGCTGGATATTCTACTCATGGAGGGGGACAGCGCGCTATAGACATTTGTCCTTGGAATTCAACGGTTTCCAACGGCTTCGGCATGGTTCCGAACGCGTCCGACGAGCCGGAAAACCTCCCTAAACCCCGTCGCAACGGCCTGTTTCACGCGCGCCACAATCGATCTCTCCTGTCAGAGAGGTCGATTGTAAGTCGACTTCGCAATAGCCCTCAGTAGCGAATCTTCCTTGAGATACGCCCACGGCTGAACCCTTGGCTCTGCGGGCCGGTGACCCTCACCTCATTGATGGTCAGACCTTCGAGTTTCCTGCGGATGGTGTCCGTCAGCAACGGCGTCATATACGACAGGGTGGTGGTCCAGGCCGGGCTGTCGCAACGTATCGTCAGCACGCCGTCTCGCAGGCTGGCGGGGTAGGAGTGCTTCGCGTTCTCCACGCCCACCACCTGGTCCCAATGGTCGCGCATCTGCGCCATTTTGAGGTGGGGTATCCATGCGCCGTTCGATGCCAGCAGATTGAACAGGCTGCCGACGGTTTCCGGATCGCGTCCGGGTTTGCCGAAGCTTTCCCACGCCTTGCGCGCGCGTTCCTCGCGTTCCTTGAGCCGCCCGGCACGGTCGCTGATGCGGTCGAACACTTCGGCCGGCAGTTTGCGTTGGTCGAGGTTCAGCAGTTCGCAGATTGGTGGTTTCGGCATTAGGATTCGGCCTCGATTCCTTGCGATTGCGCGCCACGTCCGGCGGCAAGCATGGCCGCCATCGCCGCGATATCGCCGTCCGTCTCCTGCGATTGCGCACGCAGCGCGGCAACGTCGATGACATGCGCCTTGCCTTGCGGAATATCGCTTGCCGCGGCAACGGTGATCAGCACCTGGTCCTGCCGTCGCGCGAAGTCGAGGATCTGCCCGCGACGGGACTCGTCGAGCTGGGCGAACACATCGTCGAGGATCACGATCGGCTTGACGTCGCGCTGCGCCGAAACCACTTCGTACAGCGCCATTTTCAAGGCCAACGCCATCGTCCACATCTCGCCGTTCGAAGCGAATTCGCGGGCTGGCATGTCGTTGAGCCGCAATGTCAGATCATCGCGCTGCGGTCCGATCAGATTCTGCCCACGGGCCACTTCGCCGGGGTAGATGCGTTGGAAATGACGGCTGATTTCCGCGGCCGGCTCGTCGAACAGAAGCACCTCGTCGAAGGACGGCTCATACACCAGGTCGGCCTGTTCCTCTTCGCCCGCCAGCGAAGCATAGATGCGGGTGAACGGCTCGCGCAGCAGTCCGATCACATCGTTCCGGTCCTTGGTCAATTGCACGCCGAGGGCGATGAATTGGCCGGTCCACACTTCCAGACCGCTCAGCACGGCCTGACGCCCGTATTCGGGGTCGATGCCGGAGCCGTCGGACAGCTGTTTGAGCAATGCGGCACGCTGTTTGGCAACGTGCGTGAACTGTTGCAACGACTGCGCATAACGGGGCAACAGCAGCGAAGCCGCCTGGTTGAGGAAGTTCCTTCGGGTGGCCGGATCGCCAGACACCAACCGCTGGTCTTCGGGGGTAAAGGACACGGAGGGGACCAAACCCACGATATCCCTCATATATTGCGATTTTCCGCCGTCCACGCGCGCCCTGTTGGCGCCTCGCGCGGCGATGGTGATCTCATATGTGCGCTGTTCGCCCGCATCTTCGACGTTGGCCCGGACAGTGGCGGAAGGGTGGCCTTTTTCGACCAGCGGCAGCGATGACGAGGTGCGGTGGCTGGAGCCGGTGGACAGCACTTCCACGGCTTCCACGATATTGGTTTTCCCTAGGCCGTTCGAGCCTTGGAGAATGTTGATTCCCGGTTCGAAATCAAGCACGCAATGGTCCCATGACCGGTAATGGTCGAGCGCGAGACGGGAGATATGCATGAAAACCGGAATTCCTTGAAGGTGATGGCATGGTGGCCCGGACGGGAACTTGCCGGCCGGGCCACAGGTGGAACGAAATCAGTTGTTGAAGCGCATCGGAACGAGCAGGTAACGGTAGTCCATGGATTCGTCGGAATCCGCTTCCTGCTGGCCGTTGAATTCCACGGGCTTGACCGCGGTGGTCATCTTCATGCGCACGAACGGCTCGCTGATGGCGCTCAGGCCGTCGACCAGATAGGAGGGGTTGAACGCCACGGTGATGTCCTCGCCGTCCATGTCGATGTCGAGAATCTCCTTCGCCTGTGCTTCGTCGGCGGTGCCGGCCGACAGCGTCAGCTCCTGGCCGGAGAAGACCATGCGGATCGGGGCGTTGCGTTCGGCGACCAGCGAAACGCGCTTGATGGCGTCGATGAGGGCCTGCTTGTTGATGACGGCATGAATCGGGTATTCATCGGCATACAGGCGGTCAACGGCCGGGAATTCGCCGTCGATGAGCTGGGAGGTGGACACGCGGCCGGCGTTCTCGAAGCCCAGCAGGGACGGGTTGTCCGCATCGAAATCGATGGTGACGTTCTGATGCTCGTCCAGCGAACGTGCCATGTCGCGCAGCAGCGAGCCACGGACCAAAGCGGTGGTGCTGATGGTCGCATCCTCCGGCGTCCAGGTGAAGCTGGAACGGGCCAGACGGAAACGGTCGGTGGAGCTCATGATGACCTTGTCGCCCTGGAACTGGACGCGGATGCCGGTGAGCACCGGACGGTTCTCCTCACGGGAGACCGCGACGGACGCCTGGTTGACGGCCTGAGCGAAGGTGGGGGAGTCCACCTGACCCAGTTTCGTCGGCACCACGGGCAGATCCGGATATTCGCTTTCCGGCATGAGCTGCATGGTGAAGGTCGACTTGCCCGACGTGATGGTCATCGTGGAACCATCAGTGGAAAGATAGGTTTTCGCAGCGGGCAGCGACTTGGTGATGTCGGCAAGCAGTTTGCCCAGCACCAGAACGCTACCGGCCTCATCCACGCCGGCTTCGATGTGATGGCGTGCGGAAATGGCGTAGTTGAAGGCGGAAAGCTGGAGTGTGCCGTCAATGGCTTCCAGACGGATGCCCGCCAGAATCGGGGTTGCGGGACGTGCGTCGATGACACGTGTGGTCCATGCCACGGCATCGGCAAGAGCTTGGGAATTGACTTCGACTTTCATGGGGTATTCCTCGTTTCGTTCGATCCACATGCCATTCTAGCGATAAGAGCAACGACGACGAAAGCGTGGGGAATTCCCCGCATTACGAGAATGACGATGAAAGTAAGAAAAACGTACTTTCGTAATAATAAGCCCTGTGGATAGTGTGGATAAGCTCGTTCAGCCCAAGCGCAGCAACGTCTCAGTATGAGGCGACATCTGTGGATAACTTCTGAGTCGAATGTGGATAAGAGCATGGGTTATCCACAGGCTCATGGCCGCGCAAAACTTATCCACAATTCACTGTGAATAATCCACGAGCCATCCACTGCCGTTTTCCGTGTTTCCAACGGCTTTTCCACAGACCTTTCCCCGAAATGTGGATATGTATGTGGAAAACTCGATGTACAAGAAATTATGTCCGGGCGTGTCACGCGGATAGTAAAAAGGCTGGTAAATAATTTACCAGCCTAAGGAAAACCGTTGGAAATACGCCGTTTGTTGTGGTTGCTTCCGTTACTTGTCGTTGGAACGCTGCTTGAGCTGCAGAGTCAACTCGGTCACGTAGTTGTAGATCTCCTGCTTCTCCTGCATCTCGTCGTTGATGCGCGTATACGCGTGCATCACGGTGGTGTGGTCCTTGCCACCGAAGACCAGGCCGATGTCGTTGAGGCTCATGCTGGTCAGCTCGCGTACCAGATACATGGCGATCTGGCGTGCCAGCGCGATCTTCTTGGTACGCGAACGGCCGACGATGTCGTCGAACGTCAAATAGAAGTACTTGGCCACCTGCGTGATGATGTCCGCGGGCTTGATTTCCACGTCGGTGGTGAAGAAGTCCTGCAAAGTCTGCTCCGCAAGGGCTTTGGTGACCGGCTGGTTGCTCAGCGACGCCATGGCGGTCACACGGTTCAGCGCGCCTTCCAGCTCGCGGATGTTCTCGGTGAACCGTTCCGCGATCAGGTTGAACACGTCGTTGGGAATATTGGAGCCGTTCATGGTGGCGATCATGCGCAGAATGGCGATTCGCGTCTCCAGATCCGGCGGTTTGACGTCCACGGTCAGGCCCGATTCGAAGCGGGAGATCAGACGTTCGTTGAAGCCCTGCAGGTCCTTCGGCGGCACATCGGAGGCGATCACGATGCGCTTGTTGGCCTGATGCAGGGTGTTGAACGTGTGGAAGAACTGCTCAAGGGTCGCGTCCTTGCCGCTCAGGAACTGGATATCGTCGATGAGCAGCACGTCGACCTCGCGGTAGCGGCGGTTGAATTCCTTGATCTGGCCGGAACTTTGGTTCGTATCGGCCAGAGCCTCGATGAATTCGTTGGTGAATTCCTCACTGGTGACGTAGCGGACCTTCAGATTGGGGTCCTTGACCAGCGCGTAGTTGCCGATGGCGTTCAGCAAATGGGTTTTGCCCAGGCCGGAGCCTCCGTAGATACACAACGGATTGAAATCATGGCCGGAACCCTCCGCCACGGCCAGCGCCACGGTACGTGCGAAACGGTTGGAATCGCCGGGCACGAAGGTGTCGAAGGTGGCGTTCTTGTTCAAATGCGTTTCGGGGTCGAGCAGCGGCCTGTTCTGGCCGCTCTGGAAATGGTCCTGTTCCGGCGGCATCGTCGCGGGAATCGGCAACTGGCCCTGCATCGTCTCGTTCGCAGGGGACTTCGCCGGCGATTTCGCGGGGGAGAAGCGCGGATAGGTTTCCTCCGGCTGTTCCTCCGTTTTCGGCTTCATTTCAACGATTTTGAAGGCGGGGAAGATGTCCTGTTCGGCGGATTCGCGCAACGCCTCCATCAACGGCTTGTTCAATTCGGTCTGCAAAGCCTGCTGAGCCGCCTCACTGGGCACGCACAGCATGATGGTCGG
>ULWB01061476.1_pt1 | contig 11458 bp, 9 predicted proteins | sample 1959891 | NCBI WGS metagenome assembly ULWB01 (sample SAMEA4835799, study PRJEB28245) | human gut metagenome | biome: gut microbiome; material: fecal sample | place: Denmark | collected 2008 | reverse complement strand
GCGGCGGTGCCGGTGCCGAAGACCTCTTCCAGCTTGCCGTCGCGGGCAGCCTGCATGATGTCGGCGATGGCCAGCTTGCCCTCGACGACCTCATAGCCCCAGTCCTTCAGCAGCTCGATGCAGCTGCGGCGGGTGACACCGGGCAGGACGGTGCCGACGGTGGCGGCGGTGTAGACCTTGCCGTCGATCTTGAACATGATGTTCATGCTGCCGACTTCCTCGACGTACTTCTTCTCGACGCCGTCCAGCCACAGCACCTGAGCGTAGCCCTGCTCCTCAGCCAGCTCGCCGGCCTTGATGGAAGCAGCGTAGTTGCCGCCGCACTTGGTGAAGCCGGTCAGGCCGGGAGCGGCACGGATGTACTCGTCTTCGACGTAGATGCGCACGGGGTTGATGCCCTCGGCGTAGTAAGCGCCCGACGGAGCGCAGATGATGCAGAAGATGTAGTGCTTGGAAGCGTGGACGCCCAGACCCACATCGTTTGCGAACACGAAGGGACGGATGTACAGGGAAGCGCCGTCAGAGTGAGGCACCCAGTCACGGTCCACATCCACCAGAGCCTCGACAGCCTGGATGTAATCCTCAACAGGGATCTTGGGGATGCACAGACGGTCAGCAGAGTCCTGCATACGCTTTGCGTTGCACTCGGGGCGGAACAGCTGGATGGTGTCATCCGCAGTGCGGTAAGCCTTCATGCCCTCGAAGATCTCCTGTGCATAGTGGAACACAACCGTAGCGGGATCCAGCTGGAAGGGTGCGTAGGGGACGATGCGGGCGTCATGCCAGCCCTCGCCCTCGGTGTAGTCCATAACGAACATATGGTCGGTGAACTTCTTGCCAAAACCCAGCTTAGACTCGTCCTGCGGCTTTTCCTTCGGGCAGGTAGTACGAGTGATCTTGATGTCCAACATGATAAATTTCCCTCTTTTCTGATCTCACACAGCGCCGCGCGGGCTGCACGCCCTGCGCCAAATATGCCGAATGTTGTTTTCTATTATAATGCCGTGAAGCGGATTTGCAAGCAACCGAAAAATGTTTCATCTTTGGGGCAGTCAAGTTGCCACAAATTATGACCTTATCGGTGTTCAAAAGCGGAAAAACATGGTACAATAGAGTATGTGTGTGTGGATTTTTCGCCAAAAGGAGCTTGCGTTATGATACAGGGTGTTATTTTTGATATGGACGGGCTGATGTTCGACACCGAGCGCATCTGGAACATCTGCTGGGAGCCGGCACTGGCAAAATTCGGCCTGCCCTGCAAGGACGGCCTCTCGCAGGCTGCCCGCGGCACCACCAAGGCCGGCAGCTGCGACGTGCTGCGGCGCTTCTACGGCGAGGACTGCCCCGCCATGGGCATCGTGGAGGAGCTGTACCGGCTGGCCTATGAAGCCTTCAACAAGCCTGTCCCCAAAATGCCCGGCCTCGACGAGCTTCTGGCCTGGCTGGACGAACATCACATCCCCATGGCGGTGGCGTCTTCCAGCCCCATGACCGTCATCGAGGGACATCTGGAACACTGGGGCCTCGGCCATTACTTCAAGGCCGTCATCTCGGGCGAACATCTGACCCGCTCCAAGCCCGCGCCGGACATCTTCCTGCTGGCGGCGCAGAAACTCGGCACCGAGCCTGCAAAGACGATGGTGCTCGAGGACAGCTACAACGGCGTCCGGGCCGGCGCGGCAGGGGGCTTTGTCACCGTGATGGTCCCCGACCTCTCGCCCGCCACCGACGAGATGCGCAGGATCTATACCTGCGAGTGTGCTTCGCTCCACGAGGTGCGCAGAAAGCTTGAAGACGGAGAACTATGAGCCGCGGCAGACCCGCACCACTTGTGAAATTTCAGCATATCATCTGACAAATATCAATAAACCCCGTCATAACTCGGCTTGCTCTCTCAGCCGTTTCCAAACTTGAAGCGCTCTCTGAAATACATTATAATAGTATAATAGTGGGGAAACGACTGATTTCCTGCACTATGAATGGAGTTTGCATCATGAAGAATGATCCTTCCCGGTTCGGGCATATCATCCAGCTTTTCACCGTCCTTCTCACAGCCATCCTGATCAGCCTGTTTTTCGCTGCCCTCGTGCTGGTGGGCAAGATACAGGGTACGGCCCGCGTCGTCAACTACGCCGGCCTCGTGCGCGGCAAGACCCAGCGCATCGTCAAGCTCGAAATTTCCGGCACGCCGGAAGATGATCTCCTCGGCGATGTGGCCTCCTACATCGAAGGCCTCCGCTTCGGCAGCAGCGAGCTGGACCTGGTGCGGCTGGACGACGCGGATTTTCAGGCCAAGATGACCGCTCTTTCCAGCGAATTCGATGACCTGAGAAACGAACTCATCCTTGTCCGTCAGCGCGGCTACGCCGAGACAGCCATCATCGCCAAGAGCGAGCATTTCTTCCAGACCTGCGACGAGGCCACCAACCTGGCCGAGGTCTACTCCCAGAAGCGGGCCACGGCCCTCGACTTTCTGGAAAAAGTCGTCCTCGCGGACATCGTGGGGCTGCTGCTTTTGTTCGGTTATCAGATCTTCAAGGCCCTGCGGTACGCAGCCATGAACCGTATTCTGCAGCGCAAAGTCTACCTCGATGAGGCCACCGGCCTGCACAACAAGAACAAGTGCGAAGAGCTTCTGGACGCGCCCGACCCGCCGGACGGGAACACGGCGCTCTGCGTCTTTGACCTCAACAACCTGCGCACCATCAACAATAACCTCGGCCACGACAAGGGCGACGAGTACATCCGCTCCTTTGCCGAACAGCTGCGTCTGGCCGTGCCATCCCAGCACTTCGTGGGCCGCGACGGCGGCGACGAGTTCATCGCTATCCTCTACGGCGTGGACTGGGACGGCGCACAGGATGTGCTGCGCAGCATCCGGGCGCAGACGGCAGAGTATTCCCGCCAGCACCCTGAGATGCCCCTGAGCTATGCGGCAGGCTGCGCCATCGCCAGCGACTTCGAGGGCAGCACCCTGCGGGAGCTGTTCCGCCACGCCGACAAGAATATGTATGTGGACAAAAACCGTGCAAATCGCGAGGAGGCCGAGGCCCGGAAACTGCAGAACCAGCAGCTTCTGCATGGGGTCAACGCCCATGGGTATCAGTTCTCGAACTGCCTCTACTGCGATGCCCTGCTGGATCAGTACCGCGTCCTGCGCACCTCATCGGGCTTCTTCCTTGCTGACAACGGCAGCTATTCGGGTGCAGTGGAGCAGATCGTGGACGAGTACGCCGCCTCCGCCACCCGCAAGACGATGCGGGAAGCGCTGCAGCTGAGCACGCTGTCTGCTGCCCTCAGTGCTGAGCACCCCAAGCAGGAGCTTGAGCTGGATTTTGAGACCGACGGCGTGACCCAGCGCGGGCGGCTGACCCTCCTGTTCTGCGACGCCGATCTCTATGGGCGGCTGCACCACTTCCTCGTGGGCTTCGAGTATTTCCGGGACAAGAGCACCGCCTTCGACGAGCGCCAGCCCCTGACCCAGTATTACGAGCAGATGAAGCACTCCCTGCTGGAAAACGACAACTATGTTGATGCTCTCATCGACGCAAACGACGCCCTGTTCACTGTGGACCTGACCCACGGCCAGCTCGAGCAGATCTTCTACCGGACTACCGCGCTGCGGCAGTTCGATCTGCAGATGACGCTGCCCTGCTCCTACGACGACTACTGCGCCCAGCGCCGTCACTTCGTCACTCCTGAGACGCTGGAAAACTACCGCATCGTGGACACGGCGTCAAAACTGCTGGAGCGCTTCCACTCGGGCTTCAAGTACGTGACGGTGGAGTACCGGGAGCAGACCTCCTGAGGCGAGCCGGTCTGGCTCCAGAAGACCGTCCTCATGGCGCAGGATACCGTCTTTGATGCGGCCTCCGGGCGGGAGATGCCGGTGATGGACGGCTTCGAGGCGTCCCGGGCCATCCGCGCCCTCGACCGGCCCGACGCCGCCACCGTTCCCATCCTCGCCATGACGGCACAGTCCTCCGACGAGTGCGCCCAGTCCTGCCATCAGGCCGGCATGAATGGCCGTCTCGTCAAGCCTCTGGACGCCAAAAAGCTGGCAAAGAGCATCCGGGAGGCTGTACAAAATCAGCAGTAAAGGAGACGTTCTCATGAAAATCGCAGTCCCGTTCGAAGACGGTCAGGTGTTCCAGCACTTTGGCCGCTCCGCACAGTTCAAGTTCTATGAGGCCGAAAACGGCCAGCTCCTGCGCACCGAGGTCATCCCGACGAATGGTCAGGGCCACGGCGCACTGGCGGGCTTTCTCGTACAGCATGGCGCAGACGTCCTGCTCTGCGGCGGCATCGGCACCGGCGCGCAGGTAGCACTGATGCAGGCCGGCATCCAGCTGTTCAGCGGCCTTTCCGGTGCCGCAGATGCCGCCGTTGCCGACTATCTGGCCGGGAAGCTGGTCTTCGACCCGGACATCCACTGCACCCACCACGATCACGACGAGGGCCACAGCTGCGGCTCCCACTGCGGGGGCGGGTGCCACTGATAGAATAAGCAAAGCCGCACTCCGAGCAGATCCGGAGTGCGGCTTTGCTATTTAAGGAGAAAGGCTGTCTGAGATCCCGTGGCAAGTAGAAGGTAGAGGTATGATCTATGGCAAGTAGGAGTATGTCATGAATGGGAGAGAAACTCGCTCAGGTTGACTTTGACCTCATACAGCATTGAAAATAGCGTTACTATAGCAGTTTGCGTTTTTAATGCACAAGCAACATCCGCAAACTGCATATCGCAAATATGCCATTTTGATAGGCACTATTTTTGAAAATCGCGATAAGCAGATCAGCAGCCCACCATGATATCAATGATCTCGTTGTTGGTCTCCTTCATGCCCTGCTTGCCAAGACGGCCCACATTCTTGAGGGAGTTTTCCACGCCCTTGGCCACAATGCCGTCACCAGCGCGGAACTGATTGCCGCGGATGTACATATTGTAGCCCAGCAGACCGGCCTCCACCGCAGTTGCGATCTTTGCCGCGCAGGAGGCCTTGGCGCCATCGCAGATGACGCCGGAAACCACTGCCAGTGCATTGACAACCGTATGGATGACGGCATCATAGTCACCGCCGCAGAGATAGGCGATACCGGCACCCGCACCAGCGCCCGCGCTGATAGCGCCGCAGTAGGCAGACAGGCGGCCAATGGGGGTCTTTTCGTGGATGGTGGTCAGGTTGGAGAGGGTCAGCGCCCGCAGAAGCTTTTCGTCGCTTACGCCCAGCTCCTGTGCATAGACAATGACCGGTACAGAGGTCGTAATGCCCTGATTGCCACTGCCGGAGTTGATGACCACCGGCTGCTCACAGCCGTTCATGCGGGCATCGGAACCGGCTGCGGCGTATGCCTTGGCACGGACTCTTACATCATTGCCCTCCATATCCAGCAGCACACTGCCGATGTTGGCACCGTAGTTGCCGCGCAGACCCTCCTCGGCAATGGCCATGTTGCACCGGATCTGCGGTTCCAGAATGGAACGGACATCCTCCACGTCCACCGTGTTGGCAAAGTCCCAGATATGCTCCATATCCAGCAGGCTGCGGTCGGTCAGGGTCTCCTCGTTATCTCCGTGTACCGGAATGTCCACCAATACCTCGCCGTCCTTTTCCACATGGACGATATTGGTGTGGAACACCGCAATGCGCACCTGTGCGGAATGCTCGCCCTTCCAGACCGTGAGGATGATGTCAAAGGTGACACCATTCTCAACGTGCCGCACCTTGATATCCGTCTGGTCAAGGTACGCGCGGATGGCTTTGGTCTGCTCCGGGGTCACATCGGCAATGACCTCCAGCTTCTTTTCCTGCTTGCCGGCTACGATGCCCGCAGCAGCGGCGGCTTCCAGACCCTTCATGTTATCCGTGTTGGGTACGATGACCGACTTGACGTTTTTGATTATGCTGCCGCTGGCTTCCACCAGCACTTTGTCCGGCAGCTCGCCCAGCGTATTGCGGGCAGCAGCGGCGGCATAGGCCACGGCGATAGGCTCGGTACAGCCCATAGCCGGGATCAGCTCCTCCCGCAGAATATCAATATAAGCCTGGTATCTCTTATCCGTCTTTTCCATTCTAAAAACCTCGGTTTTCTTTTTTACAGCGTACTTACAGGTAGAACACTGCGCACAGGGCGGTGGTGACGACACCGAAGATGATCAGCATGGGGAAGCCGCACTTGAGGTAGTCCTTCACAGAGTAGCCGCCTGCTTCCCAGACCAGCAGGTTGGGTGCAGTGCCGAAGGGGGTAACAAAGGCACCGGAGGCGCACACAGACACGGACATGGCACCGGCCAGCGGGTTGATGCCTGCGGCCTGGCACAGCATGATGGCGATGGGCAGCACCAGAACGGTGGCAGAGGAGTTCATCAGGAACTGGGTGGTCAGCAGCATCAGGAAGGTGATGGCGCCCAGCAGAACGATGGGAGGCAGGTTGCTCAGCACGGGGCTGATAGCGTTGACCAGGTACTCAGCAGCGCCGCTGCTGACCAGAGCCTTGCTCAGGGGGAAGATACCGCCAACGATGAAGATGGTGGAGGTGGGAAAGGCCTTGATAGCCTCCTCCAGGCTGATGCAGCCGGTGACGACGACGAGGATAGCGCCGATGACGCCTGCAATGTGCATGGGGACGATGCTGGTAGCCATGGCAACCAGAACGCCGATGAAGATCAAAGCGACCAGAACCATCTTTTTGGTGTCGTACTCTGCCGTGCGGTCACCGCCCTTGATCTCAATGTCCTTATCCGGCAGCAGCTTTGTGCCGCAGAAGCACATGTACAGTATGCCGCACACCAGCAGGGGCAGGCCGATCTTGGTGTACTCGAAGAAGCCGAACTCCCGCAGGCCCATATCCTTCAGAATGCCGTTTGCCACGATGTGGGGGGTGGTGCCCACCAGCGTGATGGTGCCGCCCAGAGAGGCGAAGAAGGCCAGAGCCATCAGCAGCTTGGACTTCTTGACGCCAGCCTTGGAGGCCATGGAGCTGACGATGGGCATCAGACAGGCAGTGGAGCCGGTATCGTTCAGGAATGCGGACAGGCCGCCAGCCACAAGGCCGGTGCCCAGCAGCAGGCCCTTTTCGGTCTTGCCCAGCAGACCGATGATCTTGCCGCCGATAAAGTCGGCCAGACCGGTCTTGAAGAAGGCCTCTCCAACGACCACCAGACCCATGAAGAACACGATGGTGGTGTTGCCGAACTCGGTGTAGGCGCTGCCGGCATTGATAACGCCGGTGGCGGCCAGTGCTGCGGGGATGGCTGCGCCGAGGATGACCAGCGGGACCTTCTGAGAGATCAGCAGGACCATGGTGATCACAAGGATGACGCAGGTAATGATCGCTTGTGTTGTCATAACAGTGATACCTCCAAAATGAATTGTACGATTTGTGCGGTGGTTTTTCAAGACGTTTTATTGTCTATATGTAAAGACAACTTATCAACCTGACGTAAGTATAACCATGATGTCCTCTGTTGTAAATTGTGAGTAGTCCCAATTTATTCGTTGAAAATTCTCTGTTATGCCAAAAGCAGTCCCTTTTTTGTAAAAACAGGGCGGATCTGCCACGCAGCTCCGTCCCAAAGCGTATAGAACCATCTCCACGCAAAAAAGGCTGCCGCACAGCGCACTGTGCAGCAGCCTCCGGGTACTTATTTTGTTTTTTCGGAGAGAAAACTCTCAGAATTCCAGCGTGATGAAGGGACGGTTCTCCTTGGGCATGGAGACCGTGGTGGTGACCGCCAGCACCTGATTCCCGTGATATAAGAAGGTATCCCAGCTGAACAGCTTCTCCGGCGGCGCGTTCAGCAGAGAAAGCTCCATATCCGAGGTAAGGGGCGTATCCACAAAAATGCGGATGTGGGTCGGCTTTTCATTGAAATAGCGGCAGATATAATCGTGCAGGAAAAAAGTCTTCAGAGCCTCGCAGTCAAACGTGTGATCCTTGCACACCGACAGTGGGACATAGCTGTAATCCACCTCATCCACCTCGCTGCTCACATCCACACAGCGAACGATCTTATAGACATAGGGGTTTTCTGCCGTCAGGCCCAGCTTCTGGCACAAAGCAGCATCTGCCTTGATGACCCCATGCTCCAGCAAGCGATGCGGCTTGTTGTTGGAGTGTTCAAAGGGTGCGATCTTGATGCCGCCGGAAAATGCCATGGGGCTGGAAAAGGACTGGCCCGGGACAAACCGGACAAAGGTACCCTTACCCTGTACCCGCTCCACAATGCCGCTGTTGGCCAGCTCCTTAACGGCAGTATTCACCGTCAGGCGGCTGACATCAAACTGTCTGGCGAGCTCGATCTCTGAAGGGATCTTGTCCCCGGCCGCATACTCTCCGGACTCGATCTTTTGCAGGATATAGTTCTGGATCTGAACATATTTGGGCGCATAGGAGTAGTTCTCGTCCGCCATAATCTTTCCTCTCTTCCCATCTCCTGTCCGCTCTTTCACAGCTTGCAGACAGACAAAACTCTCTATTCATGCAATCGGTCAGCATACAGACAGGAGGAAGTGAAAAAAGAAGATCAATCGTTGGAATGTGCGGCCTCGATAAAGGCGCGCAGCTCCTCATCATAGGTATTGGTGGCCAGTGAGCAGTCCGGTGCCAGCACAAAGGGGATGTCCTTCATCCGCTTCAGGGTATTGCGGGTCAGCGCAGCGATCTCTTCGGCCTTGTGCTGACCGAACAGCCGCTCGTCACAGCCGCCCATCGGAGTGATGGACTTGTCCAGCCACTGGGGTGCGGTGTCCAGCTTGGGGTTGCCGGTAGCGCTCTCGGGCCAGTGCAGGATGTCGATGGGGTAGTGCGCAAAATACTCCGGGTTCACCTCAAGGCCGCAGGCATGGACCATGATCTTGCAGGGCTTCAGCGTCTCCATCATCTGCAGATCATAGGGTTTGACAAACTCTTCCCACTCCTCCTTGGTCAGGTAGGTGGAACGGGACAGGCCGGTGGCACCGTAGAACACACCGTACAGGCCTGCATCCTCGATGAGGTGCTTAGAATAATCGGCCATCGTATCGGTGATGTTCTGCAGGGTCTTGTGGATCAGCTCCGGCTGCTCGTGCATCAGGGTCATCATCAGGTCGTTACGGCTTGCGGCGCGGTAACGGCCAATGGGGTTGACGGCACACAGCTTCTGCAGGACGCTGGTGGGGCACATCATAGTCTGGAACATGGGGATGTCCTCGTTCAGACCAGCCTTCATCTTCTGAATGACCTCGATCTGCTCTGCAAACACACCCTGATCGCCCGGCAGCACCGTGATCTTTTCCAGATCCGCCACACCGCTAATGGGGCCCTTTACCACCTTGGGCAAAACGCCCTCGTAGTCGTTGTAGTCGAACTGACCGCCCCATGCCTCCTCATAGTAGGAAGCACGCGGCTGCAGCTTGACATAGTCCCAGTCGTAGGTGTTCTGCCATTTCAGCATCGTTTCTACAAAGAGGTCCGCGCCGCTGTGCTCGTTCTCGGTGAAATGACGCCACGCCGATACCGGCGGACGGTCTGCCAACTCATGGTTCAGAACTGCTTCAAATCTTTCTTTTTTCGTCCACATAGTAAAACTCTCCGTTCGTTTTTTGGTTTCTCAGGTTGATAAGTTGCCAAACAACGAGAAAGAGTTCTGTATGCTATTCATTTGTATCATAGCATACTTTTGCTTTGGGGGCAATGATTATTTCGTAGTTTCGTCACCTGCCTTCTTATTGCTGCGGTTGTTATAAACATAGACCATAACAGAAGCGGCTGCCACCAGTGCGCCGCCGATCACAGAGGTAAATTTTACCGGCTCGCCCAAAATAAAGAAGCCCAGGATCATGCTGAAGATGATGCCGGAATAGTTGTAGATGCTGATCTCTGAGGCCGGAGCAAAGCGATAGGCATAGGTGATAAAGGCCTGTCCCAAAGAGCCGAACACGCCGATGAGCAGCAGCAGTACCGCCTGCTTGAAGCTGGGCACCACAAAATCCTTCAGCATAAAGGGGATAGAAGCAATGGCGCTGAAGGTGGAAAAGTGCATCATGACCGTCAGGCCGTCCACCTTGCCCTTAAAGAAGGAGAGAAAGGTGTAGGCAACACCGGAGGTCACGGCCGACAAAAATGCCACCACAAGTGGGAAGGGGTTGGACTCAAAGCTGGGGCGGAACACGATAAAGGCACCCACCATGGAAAGTGCCAGCGCCGGGATCTGGATCTTGGGCAGCTTTTCTTTCATAAAGATGACGGCCAGAATGGTGACCCAGATAGGGGAAGTTTTGTTCAGGATCGTCACATCGCCCTGCGCCGCATGGCTGGAGGCATAGAACAGGGTGATCAGGCCCAGAAAGCCAAAGAACGACCGCCCGAACAGATAGGGCTGATACTTGGCCGGGCCGAACAGCGAGCCCTTTTTGCGCAAAATGATGATTGCCGAAACGATCAGCACGAACGAATTCCGCATGAAGATCTGCTCCATCGTGGGGATCTCGCGGCTCAGCCTCACCACCACCTGCATGGATGCAAAGCACAATGCAGACAAGATCATATAAAGAGCACCTTTTTGTCTCTGAGTCATTGAATATCTCCTTAACCTGTTTCTATCCAAAGCGGCATTCGAACGCTTTTCGCCGCGATACCTTGTTGTTTCTATGTTCGATTATATACTTGTCTTGATGTCTTGTCAATATGAAATTTCATCTTTTCCGTCTTGAATCTTCTGGAGATAAGTTTTACTCTTTCCGCAACCGTGCACCCATGGCTTACAAAACAAAAAAGCCATGAAATCTTTCGATTTACAGCTTCCACGGTAGACATTCCTACGCGTTGGAACCCGCGGGCTAAGCAACAGCCCACTGGGCTGATTGCTTGCGGCGCTATGCGCCGCCGCCCTGTTCGAGCCCCTTCCATCGCGCAAACAAAAAAAAAGAAAAAACAGTACACAATGTGTACTGGTTTTTCTTGGTGCAGTAAAGCAATCCAAATCCGAACCATTTCCCTTTGATGCGGCTTCTGCCGCTTCCCCAAAGGTGACGGTCTGTGTTCCTTCTTTATAGTTGAAGGTTATCAAAACCTTATCATCATACAGGTAAATCGCATTGATGAAGGTATCCACTAGTGCCTGCCGCTGGTCTTTCAGGCTCATGTCCAGCTTACGGAACCGCAGCAGCCAAAACCTGATAAATTCTTCGGTCACTTTCGGCTTCGCCAGCTTTTCTTCCGCAATGCGTGCTTCAAGCTCACGCTTGGTTTCTTCCAGCTGCTCCAACCGCTCCTTGGTGGAGCTGGTCAGGATACCGGCCTGAATCGCATTGAGCATATTCTGGATACCGGATTCTGCATCCCGGAGCTGCTTTTTATAAAGGGGAATGTTGGTATTCTCCTTGTTTTGCAGTTCCATCACCTTGGCGATGATGGATTCCATAGCGGCATCGTCTTTCACAAGCTGCATGGTCTGGTTGACCACCAGATCTTCCAGCCA
>ULWB01026409.1_pt1 | contig 11470 bp, 9 predicted proteins | sample 1959891 | NCBI WGS metagenome assembly ULWB01 (sample SAMEA4835799, study PRJEB28245) | human gut metagenome | biome: gut microbiome; material: fecal sample | place: Denmark | collected 2008 | reverse complement strand
AAAGCCTTTAGATAGAGCTCGTTATCCCGAACTGAGGTCTTTTTACCTTTAAAAGCCCTTCAGGTCGGCGATAATGGCCTGGGTGTAGGCTCTTATCTGAGATTCTGACAGATCGCTGATATGCTCGGGAGCGAGGGCGGCGATGTGCTGGTGGGTCTCCATCTCTATCATCGTGGCGATAGGGAGGAGCTTGTGGGCTGTCTTGCCGATGGCTTCTATTGATAACTCGCCTTCTGTTGCCTGCTGGAGGTTCTGGAGATGGGATGACAACTCCTGCTTGACGGTGCTGAGTATCTCGGCTTCTGCCTCCGGATCGCCTTCTGCAAAGGTCAGGAGGGGTGCAAAGCGGGATTTCTTATTGGATTCCTCTGTAATATCCTCTGCTTCTGATGATGTTTTCTCTGCCATATCCTCTGTTTCTGATGCTGCATCCTCCAATCCGAGGATTTCTTTCAGCTTCTCTGTGCTGAACGGCTTGAAGAGGCAATCGTCGAAACCGGCTTCTTTCAACTCTCTGATGATGCTGGCATCGTGGGCAGTCATCGCTACTACCTTCATGTGACTGTGGTTGATGTGCTGAATCATCCTGATGCCGTTCATCTCGGGCATTTCGATATCCATCATCATCAGCGCAGGATGCTCGTTGTGGAGCACGGTGAGCGCCTCGGCTACATGCAGACAGGCAAAGACTTGCCAACTGTCGCCTACCAGCTTCTTCAGCATCTCCTGAAGCAGACGGAGCTGCAACGGGTCGTCATCGAGCAGCAGTATCTTGTGGTTTTCGAAATGGGGCTTGGCTGGGGCGAGGGGCTTCTGCTCTTCTGCCTCTTCTGCTGCAGGAGCGGTACCTAAGGCAAGCGGAATGGTGACGGTGAAGGTGCTGCCCTTGTCCTTGACGGATTCCAGACGCAGGGTGCCCTGAAGCAGATTGACCAGTTCCTGGGTGATGTTCAGCCCGAGACCGGTGCCCTCGATGCCCTGAGCACTCTTCAGGCGGGTGAACGCCTGGAATACCTTCTGGCGCTCTTCGGTGGTCATGCCCTTGCCGGTATCCCTTACCGAGAAGGTGAGGAGGTGCTGGGGACTGATGGCTGCCTGGATGGTGACGCTGCCCTTATCGGTATACTTGATGGCATTGCTTACCAGGTTGTTGAGTATCTGACGGATACGGAAGGCATCGGCACGGTAGTAGGTCTTCGGACTGCTGATGCCATCGAGCTCCAGATACAGTTCCAATCCCTTCTCCTGGCTCAGGATCTGCATCTCTCCGGCACACTGGCGGAACATGTCGGCAGGCGAGAAATCTACAGGGTTCAGCTTCATCAGTCCGTTTTCCAACTGGTGATAATCGAGCAGGGCGGCAACGAGCCGGGAGAGATGGGTGGCAGAACCCTTGATGCTGTTGAGACAGGAGATGCCCTGCGGGTTGTCGACATAATCCTTCATCAGGTCGATGAAGCCCGAGATGCTGGCAGCCGGAGCCTTGATGTCGTGGGTGATGGTGAGGAGCAGGCGTTCGCGCTGGTTCATGATGCGCCTGATTTCCTCGTTAGCCTCTTCGAGATTCTCGCGGTAGATGCGTTCCTTCTGCGTATCGCGGTAGATGTAATAGACGAGGATGACGGCGGCTGTGATGGCTACGATGGCAAGCAGACCTATCTGCCAGAGCAGATTCTGGCGCGCCTGCATCGCCTGGTTGATGGCCTGCTGCATCGCCTGACGTTCGCGCTGGTGGATATCGTTGAGCTGCTGGGAGGAGCGCAGGGCGAGGCGGGCATTGGTTATCTGCAGGTCTCTCACCTCGCGGTTGATGGCTTCGTGGTTATCGCGTGTAGACTGCTTCTCCTTGCGGTCAATCTGTTCCAGAATATTGGCTACGTTTCCGGCTAAGTTGACCGGGGTAGAGAGGGTATCGGTGACAGCCTGGTTACTGTCGCGTCTGATGCTGAGCGTTTCTGCATGTTCCTTCTTGAAGGCATCGGCAAGGCGGCGGAAGAAGCCCTTGCGGGTTTTCATCACCTCTACGGTGGTGTTCTTTGCCACATGAGTCTTGGGTGCCTTGGAATGCACGACAACGGAATCTTCGCCACTGTTGAGGCTGTTCATCTTCTCGTGCAGATAGTTGTGGGATGACTTGCCCTGCATGGCGCGGGTAAGCTGCTGCAGATTGGTCTGTTCCTCCTTGAGCAGGTTGGACATGGTGCTGTCGGCTGCCTGTCGCTTTTCGATATAGTCGCGGGTTGCCTGGTTGATAGCGAGCACGGTTGTGGTGTTGCGATATACCAGCCCTATCGCCAGAATCAGTACGATGGCGACGATGATGTAACCCAGGGCTACCTTGAAAGGAACGTTTGTTTGCTGCATCTTCTTATCTTTTAATGTTTTGAGTCTTTTTGCTATTTGCGTGCAAAGTTAATCAAAAATGCGATATAAACCAACGAAAACAGGAGATAAATGCCAAAATCTGGTCATCTATCTCCTGTTTCATTGAAAGCGACGCGTAATTACTATTTTCTGAAGGTGGATTTACTTTGCTACGGTTGAATCCACTGTTGCTGCTGGTGCCTCAACAGGTGTTGCTGTTGTGTCGGCTGGAGCTACTGTGTCTACTGGTTCTGAACCTGCAATGCTTACCATTCTGTTACCTGCAAATACATTGCTAACTGATACCATTGCTACTGCTGCGATAACTGCAAATACTAACTTTTTCATAATTCTTTTGTTTTTTAATTGTGAATATTATTTGTTTATTAATTCTCTTACTGAAACTCATTTGCGAGTTCGCTAAATAATATCACAATAGGCGTGCCAAAAATTGATGAGTTGGTTAAGTGTCTGATAATCAGACGAGATGGTGCTCTGTGCCAGAAATGGGGTGTGGGGAAAGTGGGGAAAAGGTGTAGAAACATTCCCCAATATAGTGTGGAATATATTGGGGAATGTTTTACTCCATGCCGTATTTTTTCATTTTGTTGTAGAGAGTCTTGCGGTCGATGGCAAGCAGTTGGGCAGCCTTGCTCTTGTTGCCGTGGGTGGCTCTCAGGGCAGCGGCGATGCTTTCCTGTTCCGACTGTTTGCTGTGCAGCTGCATATTGATTGGTCGGGCTGGGGAGGTCTGTGCCATCGTCTTCTCCAGTTCCTGGGCACCGATATACTTGCCACGGGTGAGCAGGGTGGCGCGCTTCATCACATTGTTCAGTTCGCGCAGGTTGCCCGGCCAGTCGTATGAGGCAATGATTTCGGAGGCTTTGGCATCCAGTCCGAGCACATTCTTGCCCAGTTCCTGGTTGGCGTGCTTGATAAAGAGGTTGGCAAAGAGGAAGATGTCGGCACCTCTGTCCTTGAGGGCAGGCATGTAGATGGTAAACTCGTTGATGCGGTGATAGAGGTCCTCTCTGAACTTGCCTTCGGCTACCGCCTGCGCCAGATTCTCGTTGGTGGCACAGATGAGTCGGATATCCACATCAATCTCCTGCGTGCTGCCCAGCGGACGTATTTTTCTCTCCTGCAAGGCTCTGAGGAGCTGCACCTGTACTTCGTAGTTGAGGTTTCCCATCTCATCGAGGAAAACCGTTCCGCCGTTAGCTATCTCGAAGGCACCCTTCTTATCCTGTTCGGCTCCGGTAAAGGCACCCTTCTTATATCCGAAGAATTCAGATGCCGCCACCTCCTTAGGGATGGCGCCGCAGTCGATGGCATAGAAAGGCTTGTCCTTGCGCAGACTCTGTTCGTGGATGCTGCGCGCCACATATTCCTTTCCGGTGCCGCTGGCTCCGAGAATGAGCACTGACATCGGGGTTGGGGCAACGAGCGAAACGAATTCGTAGAGCTGCTTGGAAGCCTCGCTTTCACCTTTTATATATCTAGGCACCTCCGCGCCCTGCTGCTCTTCTTGGGGGGCATCCTGCATGGCGGCAGATTCCGCAGGCTGAGGGGCTGAAACCGCAGAAGCAGCCGACTGGATAGCCTCACGGATTTTCTCTAAGAGGATTTCGGGATGGAAGGGCTTAGCCACGTAATCGGTAGCACCCGATTTCATGGCACATACAGCATTCTGAACCTCTGCATAGCTAGTCATTACGATAAAAGGCAGGTGGGCATCGGACTTTCTGATATGCTGGAGCAATACCAGTCCGTCATGGTCGGGCAGGCGCAGGTCGGAAAGAACCAGATGGAATGCATCGCCGGCTCCCATCGCTTTGATGGCAGCGCCTACGGATGTTACCCTTTCTACATCGAATCCTTTCTTTTTGAGCCAAGTCTGTATCATGGTTCCGAATGCCAAATCGTCTTCTACAATCAATATCCTCTTCATGATGTTCTTTTTTATCCTCTTCTAAAATATCGTTATATATAACTTTGTGCAAAGGTACGGAAAAGTTATATGGAAAGCTATTTAATTCACATTATTTAGCAATAAAACCGACTAAAAATCTACAAACCCTGTTCTATTATCTTATTTTTAGTGAAAAGAACAATTGTTTTCGGATAAAAGCATGCTAGTTGCTTTATTTTTTGTATCTTTGCAAAGATAAAAATAAGATTTAAAGTCATGAATCCGATAGTACAAACCATCATATTGTCAGCTTCGGCGGTGCGCATGTTGCCGCATATCGCTCTGTATCTGCTCCATAAGAAGGAGATAGATGCCGACCTGCTGAAGGTGCAGGACAGGAAGCCTACGGTGCTCAACCTGATTAAGGCATGCACCCGCGAAAGGAGTTTCCGCAATCTGTTTTATTACCGCATGGGCGAATACCGTTCGGTTTTCATCAGCTGGCTGTTGCCTCCCGAGCGTACGATGACCATCTGGTGCCCGCATATCGGGAAGGGTGCGCATCTGGAGCACAGCTATGCCACCTATCTCAACGCAGAAAGTATAGGTGATGACTTCTACTGTCTGCAGATGGTGACGCTGGGCAACGGCAAGGGCGGCAGACCTACCATCGGAAATGACGTGAAGATTTATACCGGCGCCACGGTATTCGGCGGCATCCATATCGGCAACCACGTGACGATAGGCGCCGGTGCCGTGGTATTCCAGGATATTCCCGACGGGGCTACCGTGGTAGGGAATCCGGGGAGAATCATTCAGAAATAATCAATTTAAAGATAGAGAATATGAACTATGCATTGATCATAGCCGGAGGTTCTGGCAATAGAATGGGACAGGACATCCCAAAGCAGTTTATGCATGTAGACAACTGTCCTATCATCATCCATACGATGATGGCTTTTCAGAAGCATCCTGATATTCAGGGTATTGCTGTGGTATGTCTGGCAGGTTGGGAAACGGTACTGCAGTCGTATGCCAACCAGTTCTGCATTACCAAGCTGAAATGGATATTCCCTGGCGGAAGCAATGGTCAGGAGTCAATCCACAATGGTATCTATGGCTTGAAAGAGGCGGGATGCGGTGATGACGACCTGGTGCTGGTGCATGATGCCGTGCGCCCACTTTTGTCGCAAGACATCATCTCATCCAATATCGCCATCTGCCAGAAGTATGGCTATGCCATTACGGGTATCAAATGTAGAGAGGCTATTCTGGAGAGCGAAGATGGTTTCACGACCAATACCAGTATTCCGCGCGACAAACTGATCCGTACCCAGACACCCCAGACCTTCCGTTTGGGCAATCTGATAGCAGCCCACGAAGAGGCTAAGGAGAAGGGCATCACCAATTCAGTGGCATCCTGTACCCTGATGGCAGAACTGGGAGGCAGACAGATGCATATCGTGCCTGGTTCAGAGAAGAACATCAAGATAACCACCGTTGAGGATCTGGAGATACTGAAGGCACTGATGAAGGTTCAGCCTGAGGCTTGGTTAAAATAAACATGTTATGATAGGAAATTCACCATATAAGGAAGATATTGCGCGCCTTTTCCGGGAAGGTTTGGAATTGGAGCGTCTGCATGGCAAGACCATTCTTGTGGCTGGTGCTACAGGATTGGTAGGAGGCTGTGTGGTTGATGTGCTGATGCAGAATCCTGCCCGGTGCTACAAGGTGATAGCAGCCGGAAGAAACAGGGAACGTGCCCGACAGAAGTTTGCTGCCTATTGGGAGGATGAATCTTTCTTCTTTGCAGAGATAGACGTTACCCAGCCTGTCATCAAGAGCATGGACAGGATGATAGGGGAACCAGTCTATAATGAGTTGGCTGAGGGCGCTGATTACATTATCGATGCAGCCAGCAATGCGAGTCCTAACTTCTTTAAGCAGAACCCTGTAGAGGTGATGAAGGCAAACATCAACGGCGTATCCAACCTGTTGGAATATGGATTGAGTCACCGCATGCAGCGCATGGTTTATATCTCTTCGGGTGAAATCTATGGCGAGGGCGATGGCTCTGAATTTACCGAGAAGAGTAACGGCTATGTGGATTGTGCATCAGTGCGTGCCTGCTATCCATCTTCCAAACGTGCTGCCGAAACACTCTGCATGGCATACGGAGCAGAGTATGATGCCGATGTGGTGATAGCCAGACTGAGTCATACCTACGGTCCGGGTTTTACGGAGAGTGACAATAGGGTGTATGCCCAGTTTATCCGCAATGTTCTGGAGGGTGAGGATATCGTCCTGAAGAGTAAGGGTGAGGCTTTCCGCTCCTGGCTTTATGTGGTAGATGCCGCCCATGCCATCTTGCGCCTCCTGCTGGATGGCGAGAAGGCAAATGCCTATAATGTGGCTCATTCAGAATCGAATATCTCCATCCGCCAACTGGCAGAGCTGATAGCCCGGAAAGCGGATAGAAAGGTGGTGTTTGATATTCCTGAGGCGGATGCGCAGCAGGGCAATACCACGCCTATCACCAAGGCAACCTTCAGTACGGATAAGCTCAAGGCTTTAGGCTGGAAACCGCTCTTTGATGTAGAAGAAGGTTTCGGACATACCTTGCAGGAAGTGAGGGAAGGCTAAAGCTTTCTTTTAATCTCATCCCATGTTTCCCGCTTTTCCATGTTCAGATAGTAGCGAAGGTGTTTCTCTACTCTCTGTTCTACGGGTGGAAACTTCATATAGTCGCCAAAGAAGTGGCGCAGATAGGTATCAGCCTGCTCCGGCAGCAAGACGGTGGTATCCTCGAACGGGAATTCCTTGCCCTTGCCGAGCCATTCCTTCGGGAAAATCTCCTTATAGTGGTAGGAACCCGTATTCACCAGTACGTTCTTCGCCTTATCGAAGTCATACCGGTGACTCATCTCGTCCATCTGCTGGATGAGGCGGTGGCGCATCTTGCTGCGGCAGAAGAAGGCGATCGTCTTGATGGCAAAGCGGCCCCAGGTTTCCTTGTGCAGGAGCAGGGAGATGTACTCAAAGAAAGTATTGTGGGTGGTTACGGCATTCAGACGGTTGATGGTCTTAGAGTATTTGCGATACAGCGCCTTTGCCGTTTCCAGGTCATCGTCGGTGGCATCAAGAGGGAAGATATCTACGTAAAGACCGATGATGCAGGGACGCTCCTTCTCCTCGATAAGGGTGGTTTCACGATTCACGAGTTTGGAGAAATACAGAGGGTATGACTCGTTGTTGTAGGGAGTTACTACCTCGTATTTGCCAAAGTCTTCATGCTTGGCGATTTCGAGCAGACGGTCGTAGTCGGGGCGTGGCATCAGTACGTCGATGTCATCGTCCCAGGGAATCATTCCGTGGTGACGGGCGGCTCCGATAGCGGTGCCGGCACAACAGTAATATCTGAGGTGATACTTGTTGCAGATTTCGATGAAAGCCTTCAATATATCGAGTATTGTGGCGTTCCATTCCTTCTTGATGTTCTTAATATCCATACTTTTTTCTGTTTTACGGCTGCAAAAGTAAGCAAAAAGTTTTGAACTTCAAACTATTTATGCTACTTTTGCATTCTAAAAAGTAAAAACAAGTAATATTCCATATTTATCAGATAGAAACGATGGCAGAATCATTAAAGGAAAAAACCGCCAAGGGATTGTTCTGGGGAGCGATGAACAGTGGCTCTACCCAGGTACTCAATATCCTCTTTGGCATCTTCTTGGCGCGTTTGTTGTCGCCAGCCGATTATGGTATCATCGGCATCCTTACCATATTCACCCTGATAGCGGGCAATCTGCAGAGTAGCGGGTTTACCCAGGCACTGGTGAATATCAGGAAACCCACCGACAACGATTATAACTCGGTGTTCTGGTTTAATGTCCTGATGAGTCTTACCATGTATGTGGTGCTCTTTTTCTGTGCGCCGCTGATAGCAGATTTCTTCCATCAGCCTTGTCTCACCTCCCTGTCGCGCTTCGTGTTCCTGAGTTTCTTCATCTCTTCGTTTGGCATCGCCCAGAACGGATATATGATGAAGAACATGATGAACAAGGAGATTACCATCGTTAATTTCATGGCCCTGATCAGTTCGAATGTCGTGGGACTGGTACTGGCATTCAACGGCATGGCTTACTGGAGTCTTGCCTGGCAGCAGGTTATCTTTATCCTTGTGCTGAATATAGGAAGATATTATTATACGGGATGGCGCCCGAACTTTCATATCGATTTCGGACCGGTAAGGAAGATGTTCGGATTCAGCGTGAAACTTCTGGTTACCAACATCATCAATACGGTGAGCAACAATGTATTGACCTTTGTCTTCGGCAGGTTCTATCCGATTAATGATGTGGGTAACTATAGTCAGGCATACAACTGGGACACCAAGGCTAATTCGTTTGTTGCCAATACGGTGGGACAGATAGCTCAGCCCGTCTTGGCTTCTATCCAGGACGATAAGAACCGCGAGTTGCTGGTGTTTAGAAAGATGCTCCGTTTCACGGCATTCCTTTCTTTCCCTTTGATGTTTGGCTTGACCCTTGTATCACGTGAATTCATTCTGATTACGATTCATGAGAAATGGATAGCCAGTGTGCCGCTGTTGCAGATTCTCTGCGTGAGCGGTGCCTTTATGCCTATTTACACGCTTTATCAGAATCTTGCCATCAGCAAGGAGCGTTCTGATGTGTATATGTGGTGCAACATCGGTCAGGTAGTGGGTTTGCTCGCCTTGGTATTGTTTTGTCATCAATATGGCATCCAGACCATGGTGATAGCCTATACCTTATTTATAATAGCCTGGCTCTTGGTCTGGCAGTGGATGCTGAAGCGTGTTGCAGGCTTGCGGTTCCTGGATGTGGCAAAGGATATACTGCCATTCATGCTTTGTGCGGCAGCCACCATGGTGGCCACCTATTTCATTACCCGCAGCTTGCAGAACATCTATCTCCTGCTGCTTGTTCGTCTGCTGGTTTCTGCCACCATCTACTTCTGTATCATGAAACTGCTGAAGGTGCAGATATTAGAAGAGTGTATAGCTTTCTGTAAGCGAGGTAGATAAGATTCACCCTCTTGACAGGTACCCCCTTTTTGATGAGCTTGATGATGAGTCGGATGAGGCAGTTCTTAGGCTTGTAGTCGAGCGCCTGATCCACCTTTTCGAAGGCTACATGAGCGTTTGCCGCCCAGCGGTAGGCATTGACGATGCCTATCTCTGTGGCCCTGAGGTACTGATGCTTCTTATCGTTCTGCTCGAAAAAATCGATGAGTCGGCGGGTTGATTTGAAGTATGACAGGAGGTTCTTTTCAGAGATGTTGTGATTGTAGGAATTCTCATTGTCGGTACGGTAATAATATACTGCATCATTGATGTTCACCTTTTTGCCGTAGAACATAAACTGGGCATTCCAGAAAAGATCTTCCGCATAGTTGATGCCCTCTTCAAAGAATATCCTGTGCTCCATGATGAGCGAACGCTTATAGATTCTGCCCCACAGCCGGTTGGTGATGATGTTCTGACAGACAAGCAGTTTGAGCAGTTTCTCATCAGAAACATCAAAAGGTTTCTGGAGTCTGCCTGCCTTTTCATCGCACCATTCCCGGTAGCCGCCATCAATCAGGTCGGCATGGCTACTATCTGCTTTTCCTGCCAGCTTCTCAACTGCATCTTTCGGCAGCATGTCATCGCTATCGGCAAATAAAAGATAATCGCCTGTAGCCGCCATCAGTGCCGTCTGTCTTGCAGCTCCCACGCCCCGGTTTCTGTCGTGGTGGATGATGCGTACCTGTTGTGCTCTTCCCGGATATTCTTTCAGAAGCGATTGTAGGATACCCATACTTTTATCGGGGGTACAGTCATCTACAAAGATGTATTCGATAGACGCATACGACTGCTCGAACAGTGAACGGGCGCACTGTTCGATATATTTTTCTACTCCATAGATAGGGGTTAAGATACTTATTTTCAGCATGATGGTTTTAATCTAAGATACTTTTTTATCTTGTCGGGTTCTCTTTTTTTATCTTGTGAGATACTCGAATATCAGCGTGCTGTTATAGAAGAACAGGAAGATGGTGATGATGGCGAGTCCTCCACGAAGATAAGGCAGATATTTCTCCTTACAGTTTCTGATGATATATCCGATACAGATCGGAATGATGAACGCCCAATGGGCAGCCATGATATAAACCTCGTTCAGTCCGAATCCCATGACCAGATGAATGAAGGCATCGCATGCCACCCATGAGGCTGTGAGCCAGAGAAAGGCCGATCTTCTTCCCATCCAAAAGCCCATACACAGCAGAATCACGATGATACCCTCTATGATATAAGGAACGGGTGTCTGGTATTTCACGAATATCGGGCGGTGGCTGTGGATATCTTCCAGAAGATGTTCTCTGTGCAGGATAAGCGATTCGCCAAAAACGTTTTCAACCAATGATTCTGAACGGGAGATAGACATATCTGCCCATGAAAGCATGCCCCGTTTCTGGATATTTTTGCCAGCGATGGCCTTATCGTGTTTTTGCTTCTGTTCCATCTTTGCCCTAAAAGTACTGTCTTTCGCAGCTTTCTGAGCCACGAGCCGTTCTCCTTCCAGACGGTTCGGAATGATGAAAGCCTTGTTCTGGTAAATGCCTGCAGCACCTATCAGAAGGGTAGGCAAGATGATGCCCAATGCCAGATATTTCGGGCGGAAGAGTTTTTTGCCATTGGTAAAGAGGGCGGCAAGGAAGGTCTTGGCGCCATTGCTCAGTGTGGTGCCTGCCGTGAAGAAAAAGAGCAGGGCTGTTTGCCACCAAGGCATGCTGCGGTGTTCCTGCTGCTGTTTGCCTGCCAGATAAAGTGTCATCGACAGGAAGAAAAGCGACATGCCGAAATGGTCATCCACAAAGGTGACGAGCAGCACGTAGGCAAAGGAAAAAAGCATCGCTGTGAGCACATTGCTGTCTATAGCCTTCAGCTGCATCACCTCTCTGAAGATTCTTCTGAAGAAGAGGGTGGAGTAGGTGGAGAAGAATGTCATCATCACCGCCACGATGGTAGTTGCCCAGTTGCGGGAGGTGAGTTCTATCAGCCAGCCGTTCAGTAGCGAGAAAGGATAGAGGAAGAAAGGGAGCATGGGATGGCGATACTCCGTGTAATACACCTTCCACTTCGAGAGGGTAAGGTAGGTGTAGGGG
>ULWB01050499.1_pt1 | contig 11528 bp, 8 predicted proteins | sample 1959891 | NCBI WGS metagenome assembly ULWB01 (sample SAMEA4835799, study PRJEB28245) | human gut metagenome | biome: gut microbiome; material: fecal sample | place: Denmark | collected 2008 | reverse complement strand
CCGCCAATAGACTACACCGCACTCTCTCTGCAACAACTGGTTGCAGGAGGATTATTGCTGGTACTGACCGCCATCAGTTGCGTACAGACAATGGACAAAGGATACCAGGACAGGGTACAAACGCGAATCATGCTCCGAATCATCATCTGGAGCGGCATCGCAGTGCTGGCATTGACAGCTTGCATACCTTCCTATTTCAATGCATTCTTTCTCCTGCTGCTCGTAATCTATGCCATAACAAGCGGACATCTGTTCGCGCTGACCTTCAGCCGGTTCACCGGCATCCTGTTATGGATAACGGCAGGAGCATGGATTCTTCTTACAATATTCAATCTATGGACAGCTTTATCCAATTCTTGATCGACTGGGGATACGGAGGCATGTTCATCTCTGCTTTTCTGGCAGGCACTATTCTTCCGTTCAGTTCCGAGGTTGTTTTGCTCGCATGCGTTGCCTTAGGTCTTGACCCGCTGCTCTCCACTCTGTCCACGACACTGGGCAACGTGCTTGGCGGCCTGACTTGCTATTGGATAGGAAGACTGGGCAAAATGGAATGGATAGAAAAATATTTTCGCGTGAGCCGGAAACAACTGGACAAAGCCGCACGGTTCATACACGGAAAGGGATCCTGGATGGCCCTGTTTTCTTTCCTCCCGGTTATCGGCGATGCACTTCTCATCGCACTTGGACTCATGAAAGCCAATGTATGGATCGTTTCTGCCGCCATGAGCATCGGAAAACTAATACGGTACGCTGTCATTGTCATGACAGCTATCGGGACAGCACAACTTATCAGTTAAATGCCAATAATTATGATACAGATTGAAAAGACAGCAGACGGAAGCAACACACTGTTCGTCCCGGAACTTGACGAACACTATCATTCCATAAAAGGCGCACTTACAGAATCGGATCACATTTTTATAAAAATGGGGCTGGAACATTGCCGGAAACAGGAAGTCAAACTTCTGGAAGTCGGATTCGGCACCGGACTAAACGCTTTTCTGACGCTTCTGAAAGCAGAAGAAACGCATAAACATATATATTACACAACCATCGAACGGTATCCGCTGGATAAAACGACTGCAAGCTCTCTCCACTATCCGGAAACAATAGCTCCTGATCAAGCAGACACATTCTACAAACTGCACGAAGCCGAATGGGGTTCTCCACAACGTATAACACCATACTTCACCTTGCTGAAGATAAAAGGAGATTTCACGCAACACCTATTTGACGAATGCTATGATTTAATTTATTTTGACGCATTCGCCCCTGAGAAGCAGCCTGAAATGTGGAATCAGAAACTTTTTGATTACCTTTACAGCAAAATGAATCCGGAAGGCATCCTCACTACCTATTGCGCCAAAGGAGCTGTACGCCGGATGCTGCAATCAGCAGGATTAACAGTAGAACGGCTTCCAGGGCCCCCGGGAGGAAAACGTGAAATACTAAGAGCAACAAAACTCAACTCAAAAACGAAATAACCATGTCAGAACTTGCACCACTCATTTCAGACTTAGGGACCATCCTGATTGTAGCGGGATGTGTCACAATTCTGTTCAAATGGCTCAAACAGCCTGTCATCCTCGGCTATATAGTGGCCGGATTCATTACAGGGCCGTCCGTCAGCTTCCTGCCCAACGTAACAGATACCGCCAACATCAAGATCTGGGCAGATATAGGCGTTATCTTCCTCCTTTTTGCCATGGGACTGGAATTTTCATTCCGGAAACTGCTGAATGTAGGATTAAGTGCCGTTATCGCCACACTCACCATTGTGGCAGGAATGATGTTTTTGGGCTACACGGCAGGAAACGCAATGGGATTCACCCACATCACCAGCCTCTTTCTCGGAGGCATGCTCTCCATGTCGTCCACAGCCATCGTTTTCAAGGCATTCAACGACATGAACCTTCTGCAACAGAAGTTCACAGGCATCGTGCTTGGCATACTGGTCGTAGAAGATCTGGTGGGAGTTGTCATGCTGGTTGTATTGTCTACACTCGCTGCCAGTCAGCATTTTGAAGGAACAGCCCTGTTGGGCAGCCTGTTCAAGCTGATAGGCTTCCTTATCTTCTGGTCTGCACTGGGCATCTACCTGCTCCCTACTTTCATGAAAAAAATACGCCAATACATCAGCGACGAAATTCTGCTGATTGTTTCACTCGGCCTCTGCCTTCTGATGGTAAGAATAGCAGTAGGAGCCGGATTCTCGTCGGCACTGGGAGCATTTGTCATGGGTTCACTCCTCGCTGAAACGATAGAAAGCGAAAAGATCAGCCGGGTTGTACAGCCTGTTAAAGACCTGTTCGCTGCAATCTTCTTCGTTTCAGTAGGCATGATGATTGATCCGCATGTTATTGCAGAATACATTATCCCCATCATCATTCTGACTTTGCTGGTACTGGCCGGACAGACATTCTTCGGGACAATCGGCATCCTGCTTTCCGGACAATCGCTGAAGGTAGCCGTACAGTCCGGATTCTCCTTGACTCAAGTAGGCGAATTCTCATTCATTATCGCCTCACTCGGTGTAAGTCTGAAAGTCACCGACAGCAACCTGTATCCGATTATTGTCGCCGTTTCTGTCATAACGACTTTCTTCACTCCCTACATGATCAGACTTTCAGGACCGGCATACAATCTGCTAGAAAAACATATTCCGCAGGGATTAGACCAGCTGCTGGCCAAATATGCGGCCGGAACCATGTCCGACCGTCACCAGAACGACTGGAACAAACTGCTGAAAAGTATGTTTATCGGCGTGACTGTCTACCTGACAATTTGTATCGTATTCATTGCCCTGTTCTTCTCGCAGATTTATCCGTTTATCCAGGAAAGGTTGCCGGGAATATATGGAACAGCCTTAGGTACAGCCATTATATTTTCAGTAGTGTCGCCACTGCTATGGGCTATCATCACCAAAAAGAACCACTCTCCCGAGTTCCGGAAACTATGGAATGACAACCGCTTCAACCGGGGAGCGCTGGTATCACTGATACTGGTCAAGGTGCTGTTTTGTATTGCAATCCTGATGAGCCTCGTAGTACGGCTGTTCAATGTTGCCTCCGGAGCCGCCCTAATCGTTGCCGCAGCCATTGTCATCAGCTTCTACTTCTCAAAACGCCTTCGCAAGCAGTCGCTGATGATTGAGGAACGGTTCAACCAGAATTTTATGGGACAAGAAGATACCCAAGAAAAGATGAATCAGACAAAGTCTTTATTCGACGGGGCCGACCAGCTTGCCAACTTACACACAGCAGATTTCACCGTTTCTCCTGATTCGTGCAGTGCTGGAAGCATGCTGAAAAAAATAGCTCCGCGCACCCGATTCCGGATAAACATCATTTCCATCACCCGGGGAGAAAATCAGATCGACCTCCCGGAAGGAAATGAAAGCATTTATCCATACGATAAAATAACTGCTGTCGGCACCGATGAGGATCTGAAAAGATTCGGCCAGGAACTGGACACCAGAAGGGAAACGGGAAAGAATCCCGACAAACGCCTGCCGATGGGTATCCGCAACATTTGTCTTGAAACGACCTCAAAACTGAACAACAAACGGCTAAGCGACATCAAGACCAAAGCTTTCATCGTCCTCGGTCTGGAACGCGACAAGCAAATCACAATGAATCCCGGACCCGACACCCTTTTCCAGGCCGGTGACATCATTTGGATTGTTGGAAAGAAAGGAGCAGAACAGGAAATTATCTGACAATGCCGTATAAAAGGCGTGAATACATGACTTTATATGAACGTCCATGTATCCACGCCTTCAGAAATACTTTCTCCCACCGACCCTCCATAAGCAAACCAACAGAAAATCCGGCCCGACGAGGATACAGTCAGCTAACCTTCTTGCCCGAACGGACATCTGGCAAAAACACGGCAATGACACCGAAAAGAGGCAGCCATGTACTTACCCGAAATATATACTCAATGCTGGTAAGATCAGCCAGCCAACCGAAAAATGCGGAGCCGATACCTCCTAAGCCGAACATAAGGCCGAAAAAGATGCCTGCAATCATGCCCACCTTATCAGGCATCAGATCGGTTGCATATACTACAATAGCCGCAAAGGCGGAAGCGATGATGAGTCCGGACATGACAGACATCACAATGGTCCACCCCAGATTAAGATAAGGCAGCGCCAACGTAAAAGGAGCAGCGCCCAATATGGAGAACAAGATGACATACTTGCGCCCATAGCGGTCACCGATAAAGCCGCCAAGTAGCGTGCCTATAGCAAAAGCGGCCAGATAGGCAAACAGGCAATATTGTGACTGCTGCACGCTGATGCCAAACTTGTCAATCAGATAAAAGGTAAAATAACTCGTCATGCAGGCGTTGAAGAAATACTTTGAAAATATCATCAATACCAGAATCCATAGCGCCATGCGTACCGTTCTTTTAGGCAAAGCGCACATCGCCTTCTGCCTGAGGCAACGGGTCTTTATCTCTGCCAGCATCATGCTGTACCAGTTTCCCACACGGGCAAGCAGCAGTGAAGCCAACAAAGCCGCAAGAGCAAACCACCCCACAGCGTGCTGGCCGTAGGGTATAACAATCAAAGCCGTCAGCAACGGACCAACAGCACTTCCTCCGTTGCCTCCAACCTGAAATATTGACTGCGCCAGACTCTTTCTCCCGCCCGACGCCATCTGCGCCACACGCGATGCTTCCGGATGGAACACAGCCGTACCGCAGCCTATCAGCGCGACAGACAGCAGTATAAGCAGAAAACTGGGAGCAAAGGCCAGCGACACGAGTCCCACAAGCGTGAATCCCATTCCCAAAGACAAAGAATAAGGCTGGGGATGGCGGTCGGCATATTGCCCCACAAACGGCTGCAACACCGACGAGGTGATCTGAAACACCAACGTTATTACACCTATCTGGGCGAAAGTGAATCCGAACTTATCTTTCAGCAAGGGATAAAGGGCGGGAATAACCGACTGAATCATATCATTCAACAGATGGCAAAGGCCTATTGTAAACAAAATCGCATAGGCAGTTCCTTCCGCCACATGCTGGCTTCCTTTCAGTTTGTCCGTTATCTTATATCCCATTACAACCTCCTGCTTCTATCTATGGATTGCCAAATCAATCCGGCCGCAAATATACAGTTTTTTCAGCCGCGGAGAAAAGGCAAAAAGAACAATCTTCATGACACACATGCAGAAACGCGTCAGAATTTCCTGAAAAACGGGTGCAAAAGATATGTGCACAAAAAAACAATCCTTATCTCCAGTCTGAAGACAGAGATATCCAAGCTGGAGATATGTATCTTTAGCCTGAAGATTTATATCTCCAGCCTGGAGATAAAGAAAACGTCAAGTCATCCGCCTGTTTTCGCAAAGTTTTTGTAGCTTTGCAGACATCACATAAAACAAGAACTTGCATGACAAAATACAAAAGCCTGGCACTGCTTCTTTTTATGATATGGTCGCTTGCGGCCTGCACAACGAACAAAGGAAACGGAAACGGCCCAACCATCACCGTGAGCATTGAACCGCTGCGTTACTTTACAGAAGCTATCGCAGGAGAAAAATACCGCGTAATAAGCATGGTTCCCGAAGGAAGCAATCCGGAAACATACGACCCGACCCCACAACAGATGGTACAGTTCGCAAAAAGCAAGGCTTACTTCTGCATAGGCAGAATCGGTTTCGAGCGGGCCTGGATTGAAAAGCTGAAAAGCAATGCTCCCGATATGCCTTTCTACGACATGTCGGAAGGCATAATGCCAATCAACGAATATGCTCACAAAGATCAGCACGAACTTGCCCATGCCGACCCACACATCTGGAACTCCCCGGCGAATGCCCGGCTGATAGCCGCCAACATATGCAGAGCACTCTGCAAGATAGACACCACCAACACGGTTTACTACGAAAACCGGAAGGACAGCCTGATGGAAGTCATTGGCGGCACGGAACGGAAAATCACGGAAAAAATGGAGGAAGCGGACTCAGCGTTCCTCATCTACCACCCGTCACTGACCTATTTTGCCCGGGACTACGGACTCACGCAAATCTGCATCGAAACCGAAGGGAAAGAACCGTCGCCGGCTTATCTGCAACAACTGATCCGAACCTGCAAGGAAAAGCAGGTACGCACCGTTTTTATCCAAAAAGAATTCGACCGGCGCAATGCAGAACTGATCGCAAAAGAACTCGGACTGAGGCTGGTGGAAATCAACCCGCTCAGCTACCGCTGGAATGAAGAAATGCTGCGCATTGCCGAAACATTGAACAGAAACCCATCAAACGCTTCCGAGAATGGACCGACAGCCACTGATTAAACTCTCCCGGATATCCGGCGGGTACGAAGGCAAAATCGTACTCCGGAATGTGAACCTCGAAATCTATCCGAATGACTTTTTAGGAATCATCGGGCCTAACGGGGGCGGAAAAACGACACTGATCAAAATGATACTGGGGCTGCTGAAACCCGTATCAGGCGACATAGCATATAGCCTGCAGGGGAAAAGGACAAACGAAATCAGCATAGGCTATCTGCCTCAATACAACACCATCGACAAGAAATTTCCCATTTCCGTCTACGAAGTGGTTCTGTCGGGACTCAACAAACAAAAGTCACTGTTCCGCCCGTTTACAACGGAACAGCACGCACAGGTGCAACGAACCATTGCCCGCATGGGGCTGCAAGGACTGGAGAAACGCGCCATCGGACAGTTGAGCGGAGGACAGATGCAACGTGCACTGCTGGGACGCGCCTTAGTATCCAACCCGCAGGCCATCATACTGGACGAACCCGACACCTATATCGACAAACAGTTCGCCCAAAAACTTTACGCCCTGCTGGAGGAAATCAACCGCGAATGCGCCATCATCCTCGTAAGCCACGACATCGCCACCGTGCTGCATCATGCCAAAAGCATCGCTTGCGTGAACGGAACTCTCCACTACCACCCCGACACCCAAGTCTCACAGGAGTGGCTGGAAGAACATTTAACGAGTGTTTGAGAAGATTCATAGTAAATGCGGTGTGCTCATTGACAAATGTTTGCTATCTTTGCCCCCATTGAATACTAAAGAGAAACTGAATAATTCATGAAACACTACGACAAGATTAACAACGCGGTGGGCTGGCTTGTGTTTGCCGTTGCAGCGTTTACTTACTGCATGACCATCGAACCCACCGCAAGTTTCTGGGATTGCCCTGAATTCATCACTACAGGTTACAAACTGGAAGTCGGACATCCTCCCGGCGCACCGTTCTTCATGCTTACGGCCAATCTTTTCAGCCAGTTTGCAAGCGACCCCTCGCAAGTGGCAAAGATGGTGAACATCATGAGCGCACTGATGAGCGCAGCCTGCATCCTGTTTCTGTTCTGGAGCATCACATGCCTTGCAAAAAAACTGGTATGTCCGAAAGATGAAGATCTTACTTCCGGGAAACTGATCGCCATCATGGCATCAGGCGTAGTGGGAGCCTTAGCCTATACATGGAGCGACACATTCTGGTTCAGTGCCGTAGAAGGTGAGGTTTATGCCTATTCAAGCCTGTTCACAGCACTTGTCTTTTGGCTCATCCTGAAATGGGAGAACCGGGCAGACGAACCCCACAGCGACCGCTGGCTGATTCTTATCGCTTACCTGACCGGATTGTCGGTGGGCGTACACCTGCTGAACCTGTTGTGCATCCCTGCCATCACCTTGGTATACTATTACAAGAAGAATCCTCACGCCAACCTGAAAGGCAGTCTGCTGGCGCTGATAGGATCGATGGTGCTGGTAGCTGTTGTATTGTATGGAATCGTGCCGGGTATCGTGAAAATCGGCGGCTGGTTCGAACTGCTGTTTGTCAACGATTTCGGCTGCCCGTTCAATACAGGCGTAATCGTCTATATGATAATTCTGGCGGCAAGCATCATCTGGGGCGTATACGAAAGCTACACAGTGAAGAGCCGCAAACGCATGAACATCTCATTTCTGACCACCGTGGGACTGCTGGGTATCCCCTTCTACGGACACGGATGGAGCAGCGTGCTGATTGGCATCATCGTGCTTGCCGTTCTTGCAATCTATCTCTTCGCTAACCTCGGAGAGAAATACCGCGTAAGCGCACGCACACTGAATACCACCCTGCTGGCCATGATGATGATTGTGGTAGGCTACTCTTCGTATGCGGTTATTGTGATCCGTTCATCAGCAAACACCCCGATGGACCAGAACTCTCCGGAAGACATTTTTACGCTGGGAGAATATCTGGGACGCGAACAATACGGCACACGCCCGCTGTTCTACGGACAGACATACGCTTCAAAACCCGCCTTGAAAGTGGTTGACAACGGCTGCGTTTACGACGTGGAAGAAGGAGCGCCTGTTTATCAGCGCAAGGAGAAAGAAAGTCCGGACGAAAAAGACAGTTACGAAATCGTACGGCACAAAACTGAGTATAAATACGCACAGAACATGATATTCCCGCGCATGTACAGTGATGCGCATGCCGCAGCTTACGAAAGCTGGCTGGGAGGGGTAGAAGGGCGGCAAGTTCCCTACGACCAGTGTGGCGAAACCGTTATGGTAAAAGTTCCCACGCAATGGGATAACATCAAGTTCTTCTTCATCTATCAGCTCAACTACATGTACTGGCGCTACTTCATGTGGAACTTCGCAGGACGCCAGAACGATATCCAAGGGCAGGGAGAAATCGAGCACGGAAATTGGATCACGGGAATTCCGTTCATTGACAATGCCCTGGTAGGCGACCAGACCCTGTTGCCGAGTGACCTGAAGAACAACAAGGGACACAACGTATTCTACTGTCTGCCGCTCATTCTCGGCATCATCGGACTGTTCTGGCAGGCGTATAAAGGAGAGAAAGGCATCCAGCAGTTCTGGATCGTATTCTTCCTCTTTTTCATGACAGGCCTTGCCATTGTTCTGTACCTGAACCAGACACCGCAACAGCCGCGTGAACGTGACTATGCTTACGCCGCTTCATTCTATGCGTTTACCATCTGGATTGGCCTGGGAGTAGCGGCCATCACCGAATGGCTGAACAAAAAGAAGATAAAGGAAAGCACAGCCGCTGTCATTGCATCGGTAGTATGTATATTGGTTCCCATCCAGATGGTCAGCCAGACATGGGACGATCACGACCGAAGCGGGCGATACACTTGCCGCGACTTCGGACAGAACTACCTCAGCAGCGTTCAGGACGAAGGCAATCCGATTATCTTCACCAACGGCGACAACGACACATTCCCGCTGTGGTATAATCAGGAAACGGAAGGATTCCGCACAGATGTACGTGTATGCAACCTGAGCTACCTGCAAACCGACTGGTATATCGACCAGATGCGCCGACCGGCATACGACTCGCCTTCTGTACCTATCAATTGGGAGCGCATCGACTACGTTTCAGGACACAACGAGGCTGTATATGTACGCCCGGAAGTGATGAAAACAATCGATGATTTCTACAAGCAGAACCCGGAAGAGGCCAAGAAAGAGTTCGGAGAGAATCCCTACGAGCTGAAGAACATTCTCGAACATTGGGTACGCTCGCCGAAAGCTGACCTGCAGATGATTCCGACAGACAGCATCGTCATCAAGCTGGACAAGGAGGCTATCAAACGTTCGGGCATGATGGTTCCGGATTCTATTCCAGACTACATGAGCATCTCGCTCAAAGGAAAGCACCTGCTCTACAAGAGCGAACTGATGATGCTGGAGATGCTGGCGAACACCAATTGGGAACGCCCGCTCTATATGGCCATCACGGTAGGATCGGAAAACCAGCTCAACCTGACAAACAACTTCCTGCAGGAAGGACTAGCTTATCGCATCACCCCGTTCACACACGAACAGTTGGGAGCGCGCATCGATTCGGACAAGATGTATGACAACCTGATGCACAAATTCAAGTTCGGCGGAATAGACAACCCGGACATCTATCTCGATGAAACCGTACTGAGAATGTGCGATACTCACCGCCGCATGTTCGTGCAACTGGCAAGCCAGCTTATCAAAGAAGGCAAGAAAGACAAAGCCCGCGAAGTACTGGACTACTGCGAAAAAGTCATTCCGAGCACAACGGTACGCCATGACTACATCTACAGCAGTTCAAAGGAAATGGCTGATGACTACATCACTCTCGGTGCTTACGACAAAGCTGAAGCCATTTTGGAAGCATTAGCTAAGGATGCCACAGAATATGCTTCATGGTATCTGAGTCTGGACGATGCTCGCTTTGCAAACTCGTATGAAAGCTGTATGCGCTATTTCTATATTCTGGATGATGTTTGCAAGAGCATGAACAAAATACAGGAGCCGGGAACAAACGAAACTTCAACGCGCGGCAAGCACTACCGACAAACATTTGAACAGCTATACAAACAACTGGAAAACCGTGTGGGAAGCGCTCAATAAAAAGATATGTAGATTTTAAAGAACGAAGACACAAAGCCACAGATGGATTCCTTGGAATCCAAACACAGAGGGTTTTGTGTCTTCGCCACTTTGTGCACGAATATACCTTTCAACAAACAGAAAAACATGCTGATCGAACAACCGCCGAAAATACTGCGTCTGCTTTATCCCCGTGCTCTTTGGCGCATGGACAAGAAAGAAAAAGCTGTCTACCTGACTTTTGACGACGGACCAATACCGGAAATAACACCATGGGTTCTTGACTTGCTTGACAAGTATCAGATAAAGGCTACTTTTTTCATGGTGGGAGATAATGTGCGCAAACATCCGGAGGAGTTCAAGATGGTTGTCGAACGAGGCCACCGCATAGGCAACCATACATTCAACCACATCAGAGGATTCGAATACTTAAGCCGGAACTACCTGCACAACACGGACAAGGCAAACGAATACCTGCACACGAATCTGTTCCGCCCTCCGCACGGTCACATGCGATGGGCGCAATACTATGTATTGAAGAAAAAATATCAAATAGTCATGTGGGATCTGGTAACACGCGACTACAGCAAACGGCTCAACGGCCAGCAAGTGTTTGAGAACGTCAAACGTTATGTGCGCAACGGCTCCATCATCACCTTCCATGATTCGCTGAAATCAGAGAAGAACATGAAATATGCTCTTCCACGCTCTATCGAATGGCTGCTTGAACAGGGGTATGCGTTCAAGGTGTTTGAATAACAGCCGCCAATAACCGCGATTAACGGATCCTCCTGTTCAATTGATTGTCAGCCTTCTCCGGACGTGATTTCCCTATTCGCTTCCCGCAGCTCTTTTTCCTTTTCTGCTTTGCCTTATAAGCAAAAGGATTTTTCTTGTTTATAGTCTTAGCTTTTCTCATATTCAATACAAAATTAAGTTTTTATTCTGAAAACAAACAATGATAGCAAATAATCATTACATTTGCCAACAAACAGAATGATATTGTCATGACACTAACCAAACACACCGATACGCTGACCAAAGCTGTCAGCGAACTTTCCGACAGCAAATCTTACCAAGGGCTTTTCCACCAGCACAAAGACGGCGAACCGCTCCCTTCCGGCAAAGAACTCCGCCGGA
>ULWB01042865.1_pt1 | contig 11588 bp, 10 predicted proteins | sample 1959891 | NCBI WGS metagenome assembly ULWB01 (sample SAMEA4835799, study PRJEB28245) | human gut metagenome | biome: gut microbiome; material: fecal sample | place: Denmark | collected 2008 | reverse complement strand
AGAGGACAGCGAGAACTGATCATCGGAGATCGTCAGACCGGAAAGACCGCGATTGCAATTGACACGGTTATTAATCAGAAAGGGCAGGGGGTAAAGTGTATTTATGTGGCAATCGGCCAGAAAGCTTCTACCGTTGCCAATATTGTCCAGACACTCGAAGAGTATGGAGCTTTCAGTTATACAACCGTTGTTGCGGCTACGGCAAGTGAACTTGCGCCTTTGCAGTATCTTGCTCCGTATTCCGGCTGTGCAATCGGCGAAGAGTGGATGGAGAATGGCGAAGATGTACTTGTTATCTACGATGATTTGAGCAAACATGCCATGGCATACCGGACCCTGTCGCTGCTGTTAAAGCGTGCACCGGGCCGTGAGGCTTATCCGGGTGATGTCTTTTACCTGCATTCACGTCTGCTTGAGCGTGCGGCACGTCTGTCGGACAAACTGGGAGGAGGTTCCCTGACGGCATTACCGATCATTGAAACGCAGGCGGGAGATGTATCTGCATATATTCCGACAAATGTAATCTCTATCACAGATGGGCAGATTTATCTGGAGACGGAGATGTTTAATGCAGGTTTCCGCCCGGCAATCAATGCAGGACTTTCCGTTTCCCGTGTAGGAGGAGCCGCACAGATCAAGGCTATGAAAAAGATTGCGGCGCCTATCCGTACAGAACTGGCACAGTACCGGGAACTGGCTGCATTTGCACAGTTCGGTTCCGAACTGGATGCAGACACGAGTGAGAAACTGGCACAGGGAGAACGATTAAAAGAAATCTTAAAACAGCCGCAGTATCAGCCGATGCCGGTTGCAAAACAGATCGTTATCATCTATGCGGCAGTGAAAAAGTATCTTATGGACATTCCGGTAGAGGAAATTCTGCATTTTCAGGATGCGTTACTCGAACTTATTGATACCAGATATCCGGAGATTACCGGAAAGATTACAGAAACCCAGGTTATCGATGAGGAGACAGAGCAGAAACTGATAGCAGCCATTCAGGAAACGAAAAAGGAATACCTGGCGTAAAGGTATGATAACAGGGGGTGATAACACATGGCGTCTATGAGGGATATAAAAAGACGAAAAGGAAGTATCCAGAGCACACAGCAGATTACCAAAGCCATGAAACTTGTTTCTACCGTAAAACTCCAGAAAGCCAAAGGGCGGGCAGAACAGACAGATCCCTATTTTCAGTATATGTACCGGACGGTAAGTTCCATTTTAGCACACAGCGGCAATATTGATCATCCATACTTAAGAAGCGGGGAATCCAAAAAGAAAGCGATCGTTGTATTGACTTCGAATCGTGGACTTGCAGGAGGATATAATGCGAATGTGGTGAAACTGATCACAGAAAGTGATGATGTTGCCAAAGAGGATGTCGTGATCTATGCAGTTGGCAGAAAAGGAATTGAGATACTGGAGCGAAAAGGATATCACATCGAGGTAGATGCCTCGGAAATTATGGAAAATCCGACATATCCGGATGCAGCAGCACTCTGTAAGAGAGTGCTCGACGATTTCGCGGAAGGAAAAATAGGAGAGATCTATCTGGCATATACGCATTTTAAAAATACCGTTAGTCAGGAAGCGCAGCTGATCCGTATGCTTCCGGTGGAAGTAAGTGAACCTTCGGAGGAAAAGTCTTCCAGAGAAATTCTTATGAATTATGAGCCAAACGAACAGGAGGCTCTGAATCAGATTATTCCAAAATATGTGACCAGTCTGTTTTATGGGGCACTGGTAGAAGCCGTGGCAAGTGAAAACGGTGCCCGCATGCAGGCCATGGATTCCGCAACAAGCAATGCGGAAGAGATGATAGAGGATCTTTCCCTGAAATATAACCGTGCAAGACAGGGATCTATCACACAGGAATTGACGGAAATTATTGCGGGAGCAAATGCGATAGAGTGACGTAATAAAGGAGAAGAAACATGGAAAATAAAGGAGCAATAGGAAAGATCACGCAGGTGATCAGTGCCGTGCTCGATATCAAATTTCCGGAAGGACATCTTCCGGAGATCAATGATGCAATCCGTATTCCTTTAAAAAAGGGCGGAGAACTGATCGTTGAAGTAGCACAGCATCTGGGGGATGATACCGTGCGTTGTATTGCACTCGGACCGACGGACGGACTTGTCCGCGGTATGGATGCTATAGCGACGGGAGGACCGATTTCGGTACCGGTAGGAGAAAAAACACTTGGCCGTTTGTTTAATGTGCTGGGAGAGCCAATCGATGAAATTGCATCTCCGCAGACCAAGGAGCACTGGCCGATTCATCGGAAGGCACCTTCGTTTGAGGAACAGGCAACTTCCCAGGAAATGTTAGAGACAGGAATTAAAGTTGTCGATCTGCTCTGCCCGTATCAGAAAGGTGGAAAAATCGGATTGTTTGGAGGAGCCGGTGTAGGAAAAACCGTGCTGATCCAGGAACTGATCCACAACATTGCTACAGAGCATGGTGGATATTCGGTATTTACCGGAGTCGGAGAGCGTACCCGTGAGGGAAACGATCTGTATTATGAAATGAAAGAGTCGGGAGTTATCGATAAGACAACCATGGTGTTCGGACAGATGAACGAACCGCCAGGGGCACGTATGCGTGTAGCACTTACCGGACTTACGATGGCAGAATATTTCCGTGATAAAGGCGGAAAAGATGTTCTGTTATTTATTGATAATATTTTCCGTTTTACACAGGCAGGATCGGAAGTGTCTGCCCTGCTCGGACGTATGCCGTCCGCAGTAGGTTATCAGCCGACCTTACAGACCGAGATGGGGGCACTACAGGAGCGGATTACATCCACCAAGAACGGATCTATCACTTCCGTACAGGCGGTATATGTGCCGGCCGACGATCTGACAGACCCGGCCCCGGCCACAACGTTTGCACATCTGGATGCCACAACGGTACTGGATCGTTCCATCGTGGAACTTGGAATATATCCGGCTGTGGATCCGCTGGCTTCTACTTCGCGTATCCTTGACCCGAGAATTGTCGGGGAAGAACATTTTAAGGTTGCGCGTGGAGTACAGGAGATTTTGCAGAAATATAAAGAATTGCAGGATATTATCGCAATTCTCGGTATGGATGAGTTGTCGGAGGATGATAAGCTTGTTGTCAGCCGGGCACGTAAAGTACAAAGATTCCTGTCGCAGCCGTTTTCCGTGGCAGTACAGTTTACCGGACTGGAAGGCAAATATGTTCCGGTGGAAGAGACCATCCGCGGATTCCGTGAAATTCTGGATGGAAAACTGGATGACGTGCCGGAAAGTTATTTCCTGAATGCCGGAACAATTGATGAGGTAAAGGCGGCATATGCAGGGTAATGTGTGTGCCGGCTGGAGGAAACAGAGATGGAAAAGACATTTGATGTAGAAATCGTCACGCCGGACCGCGTTTTTTATAAGGGAACTGCGGATCTGCTGGAATTTAATACGGAATCCGGCGAGATCGGTGTATATCGTGATCACATTCCACTTACAACGGTACTGGAACCGGGGCTTGTCACGATCCATCATGGGGATGAAGAACAGGTGGCAGCAGTGCATGCCGGATTTGCCGAGATTCTGGGAGATAAGGTAACACTTCTGGCAGAACTGGCAGAATGGCCGGAAGAGATTGATCTGGAGCGTGCGGAAGCCGCAAGAGAGCGAGCAGAGGAGCGGATTCACAACAGAAATGACAATCTGGATCTAAAGCGCGCGGAATTTGCATTGCATAAGGCTCTGATCCGTATTAATCTTGCAGAGTATCGATAAGTGAAAATGGAAATAAGAGGGAGGGTATTTCATGGGAATATCCTCCCTCTTTTATGGACTTTTACACCGGAGTTTGGTACAATCGTAGTAGTAAGTTTGTATACAAATGAGGAGATATTGTGTACCGGAAGAATAAAAACAATTGGGTAAAGCATCTGGATTTTATGATTCTGGATCTGATTTGCCTGCAGGTGGCATTTTTTTTAGCCTATACATTACGACATAGAACTGTCAATCTATATACCAATTATATATATGCAAATTTGTCTATCGTTCTGATCCTGATAGATGTTTGTCTTTTGATTTTCCTGAATACACTTAAAAATGTATTAAAACGTGGATATCTGGTAGAGTTTATCGCAACCATTAAGCATGTGGCGATTGTGGAACTGATTGCTGTCCTGTATCTGTTTTCGGTAAAGGATGCGGGAGATTTTTCGCGAATCACGTTCTTTCTCATGGCATTATTCTATGGATTGCTTACCTATGGAACAAGACTTCTGTGGAAAAAACATATTCTTCGCACGCTGCATCTGAAGCAGAACAAGTCCGTACTGGTTATCACAAACTTTGACCGGCTGTCTCAGGTGGAAAAGGATATCCGGGCGAAACGTTATGTGATGTTTCAGATATCGGGTGTGGCTGTGATCGGAAACATGCCAGAGGATCATCCGACGGAAATCGCGGGAATTCCGCTGGTTGCAGCAGGTGATTATGTGGTGGAATATCTCTGCAGGGAATGGGTGGATGAAGTATTTGTAAATCTGCCATTGCAGAGTGCCCAGCTGGATGATCTTGTCCGGCAGTTAAACGAGATGGGAATTACGGTGCATATCCAGCTGGCAGATAAACTGATGGTCGGAACACAGCGGCAGTTTGTGGAGCGTCTTGGGGGATACACCGTGTTAACCACAAGCATCAATACGATTTCCACCGGAGAACTGTTTGTAAAACGTCTGTTTGATATTATCGGGGGACTGGTGGGATGTGTGCTCACTGGTATTCTGTTTCTGTTTCTGGCTCCCGCCATTAAGATTCAGTCACCCGGACCGGTATTCTTTTCCCAGATCCGTGTGGGGAAAAACGGAAAGAAGTTTAAGCTGTACAAGTTCCGGAGTATGTATACTGACGCGGAAGAACGTAAGGCACAGCTTGCCGCAGAAAACAGAGTCACAGACGGGCTGATGTTTAAGCTGGATTTTGATCCGCGTATCATCGGCTGCAGACAGCTGCCGGATGGAACGGTGAAGAAAGGAATCGGGAACTTTATCCGTGACTGGTCTTTCGATGAGTTTCCACAGTTCTGGAATGTCTTAAAGGGGGACATGTCTCTGGTAGGAACGAGACCGCCTACAGAGGATGAGTGGGTCAGATACGAACTGCACCACAGAAGCCGTCTGGCCATCAAACCGGGAATCACCGGAATGGGGCAGGTGAGCGGCCGCAGCAATATTACAGATTTTGAAAAAGTTGTAGAACTGGACCGGTATTACATTTTAAACTGGAGTCTGGGACTGGATGTGAAAATACTTTTCCGGACGGTACCGGAAGTCGTGAAGAAGAACGGGTCTATGTAGGCGACTTCCCGGTTGCAGCAATAAATAGTTTGAGAAGGCGTATCGCATAATTCCTTTGGGAGGCGGGCGCCTTTTCGATTATATGGATCAGTGTCATTGCATCTTTTTGCTGCCATTCCCGCTCCGTTTCAGAGATTTCTCCAAACATCATATAATCTAAATTCATATCTAACGATTTGGCAATCGCCAGCATGGTTTCCACAGACATACCACACATCCCTCGTTCAATATCGGAACAGTATTTTGTTGCCCGGTTGATCCGCACCGCCAGTTCATCCTGCGAGAGTCCAAGTTGTATCCGCTTATGGCGAATCCGTTCGCCAACTGCAATTCTATCATAAGGTTCCCGTTTCTTATTCATTTCGTAATCCTCTGTATTCCCAAAAATTACCAATTTTCCTATATAAAGATAGTATCAGTTATTAAAATATAATAAACACTTTTCAAACGTAAAATATAGGCGCGTTTAGGACTTGAGTATTTGTGCGTTTACAAACGGAAAAACGGGAAAATTCGCCAATTTTCGCGGGTAAACCTACTGTGAGAAGACCAGGATATGGAGTAAAATATTTTTGTCGCAAATATAATTATAGAATAATTATGAACAGCAAAGAGAAAAAATGCCGATTGATTTTCACACACATATTCTTCCGGGAATAGATGACGGAAGCCGGAATGTAGAAATGTCACTAAGAATGTTAGCAGCGCAGAGGGAGCAGCAGGTTGATGAAATCGTAGCAACTCCCCATTTTTATGCACAGAAGGATTCTGTGGAGGAATTTTTGCTGCGCAGACAGCGAAGCTATGAAAAATTAAAAACTGCGATGGAAGAAAATGGTTTTGACCAGAAGCTGTATCTGGCAGCGGAAGTTTACTATTTTCAAGGAATCGGAAGTGCTGGAATGATCCCGAAGCTTTGTGTGGAAGGAACACAGACACTTCTTCTGGAAATGCCGTTTGCCCAGTGGGATTCTGCCATTTATGCAGATGTGGAGAAACTGGTACGGCACCAGAAACTGAAAGTTGTCCTTGCCCATATTGAGCGTTATTACGAATTCCAGAAGAAAAAAGAAATCTGGGATGCCGTCATGGAACTTCCGTTATACAGGCAGATGAATGCAGGCGTATTTCTGAACTGGAAAAAGAGGCATAAAGCGTTTCAGCTTGCAAAAGAAGCCACAACCATTATTCTTGGCAGTGATTGTCACAACATGGATACCCGGCATCCAAATCTTGCCGAGGGACGCATTGTGCTTGTGAAGAAATTTGGCGAAGCGTTCCTCCAGAAAACGGATCGCCTGACCAGGGAGGTACTGCAGTGAACGGGAAAAAGAAGACCATGCGTGCAGTTATAGAAATTATCATTGCCGTACTTGTAATCATTGCTGTATATTTTATCATCCGTGGGATGGATCGGCACGACGTGTGTATCCGGCAGGCAGCCACAGAAAATGAAACGCAGCGTGTCTGGAAAGAATTTCAGGAAAAACCCGTCTCGATCAAGCTGCATAAAAAGACCTGGAAATTTGCCCATCCGGTTCAGACGTATCTCTTTATCGGAACGGACAAAAGCGGAAACGAAGATGCCGAGGGAGAAGAATATCATGGCTCGATGGCAGATGCACTGATGCTTGTTGTTGTGGACAAAGAAGAAAAAACATATGGAATTTTGCAGCTGAACCGGGACACCATCACTGAAGTGCCAATGCTTTTGCAAGACGGAAGTGCCAATGCCAGTGCACAGATGCAGCTTTGTACGGCACACTGGTATGGAAAGGACAAGGCTGCAAGCTGTGACAATACGGTTGAGACCGTATCCAAAATGCTTGGGGGGCTGCCTATTGATGGATACTATGCATTAAAAATGGATGCGATGCCACTTCTGAATCATGAGGTGGGGGGAGTAACCGTTACACTAGAAGATGATATGACCAAGCTGGATCCGGCTATGAAGAAAGGTGCAACGCTTACCTTGACGGACCGGCAGGCAGAACTGCTCATGCAGTCCCGGTATGCCATGGATGACGATCGCAATACGCAGCGTATGCGCCGCCAGCAGATCTTTTTAAACGCATTCATGAAAAAGATAAAAAAACAGAATGCGGGGGATGTCAATGCGACCGTGAAATTATATGACCGGCTGCGCCCGTATGCGACGACAGATATTAAGATGAATGATCTAACTGCCCTGTTAAAGGATATGCAGGGATATACTGACAAAGGAATTATCACAATCGACGGTACATCCAAAATTGGAGAAAAGCTGCACGATGGGAAAAAGCACTGGGAGTTTTATATGGATGAAGATTCACTGGAGACATCCATGAAACAACTGTATCCACTGGTGCAAGAGAAAGGAAAGTAACGAATGAACCAGGAAAACCAACTGACAGAGCAGAACAGCGAAGAAACCGAAATTGATCTGCTTGAAATTTTTTATCTGCTGCGGGCAAAGCTGGTATGGCTGATTCTCGCATTTGTGATCGGGGGAGTGATTGCAGGCTCCATCACACATTTTCTGATCACACCAAAATATACGGCAACTGCAAAAATGTATATGATTTCCGCATCCAGTGGAAGTGTGCTTGATCTGTCGGATTTCAATATCGGAACATCCCTTTCCCAGGACTATACCGAATTGATCAAAATCCGTCCCGTGTTCAATGAAGTGATTGATAACCTGAATCTGGATATGGAATATGAAGATCTTTTGAAGAAAGTAAGCATCTCGGTTGTTGGAGATTCACGGTTACTTGCCGTGTCGGTGGAGGACAATGATCCAAAACTTGCACAGTCGATGGTCAATGAACTTGTAGATACAGCGGTAACCTATATTCCGAAAGTTATGAATGCATCTGAGAATGCACAGCCGACCATTGCGGAATATGCAGTGGTTCCAGATGAACCGAGTTCGCCGAACCTTGCCAAAAATATTATTCTCGGAGCGGTTGTTGCAATGCTTCTTGTAGCCGTGATCTTCGTGGTACGTATGCTTATGGACGACAGCTTAAATACGGCAGAGGATGTCGAAAAAGAATTTGGTATCATGCCGTTTACCGTTATTCCGGAGGGGGATATCGAAGAAATTTCTGATGAGGTAGAAAAAGCGATCAGTAAAGAGAAAAAGAAAAGAAGGAAGAAAAAGTAATGGAATTTACACCGAAAAACCGTGCGACAGTCCAGAATATGCCGAAACTTCCGTATGCGGTAGAGGAAGCACTAAACCGTCTGCGCGTCAATGTGAGCTTTCTTGGAAGCAAAGTGAAAAAAATCATGGTGATATCCAGCGCTCCGGATGAGGGAAAAAGTTTTATTGCCATGCAGCTGTGGCGGCAGATGGCAGAAGCCGGCAGCAAGAGCATTCTTGTGGACATGGATCTGCGCAAGAGTGTTATGGTTGACAAATATCAGATTGTCCGGGAAGACAATGGAAAAATTCTGGGAACTTCCGATTATCTGGCAAGTGACGATACGCTGGACAAATATGTGTTGCGTACCAATATCGGAGCGGGAGATCTCCTTCCGAATAAAGAAAATATTATTAACCCGTCCATGCTTCTCGAAGGACAGAAACTGGCAAGTACATTTGAGGAACTGGATGAAAATTATCGTTATACGTTTATTGATGCTCCACCATTGAATCTGGTATCGGATGGAGAAAAGATTGGCTCGCTGTGTGATGGCGCACTGCTGGTTGTCCGCGCAGGAGAAACGCCAAAGGCAATGGTTCGTAATTCGATCCGCCAGTTGGAGCGTGCCGGGTGTCCGGTTGTCGGCATTGCACTCAGCCGTGCCAAAGGCGCTGCAAATGGATATTATCACAAATATGGCAACTACTATGGCAAGAGTTATTATGGAAAAGGCTATGGCTACTATGGAAAACATGGATATTATGGCTATGGCACAGAGCAGAAATAGGTGATTCCCCGAAAGGGTTTTCACATAAATAATCAGGGAAGGAGGATTATATCCCAATGAACAAATTAATCAAGAAGGTGCTGGTAGGTATTACCGCTGCTACTATGATGTTTGGATCTGTTTGTACTGCTTATGCTGCAACAGATTCTGCAACAGTAGCTCCAGCTCCGGAAAAACAGACAAACGTCAAGGCTGATAATGGCGCAAAGGTAAGTACCGCAGCAAACGGTACAGCAACCGTAAAGGCTTTACCAAAGACAACAAAGAAGAGTGTTACAGTAGCTTCTAAGGTTGTTGTAGATGGAGTCTCTTACAAGGTTACAGCAATTGGAGCAAAGACTTTTGCAAATGCTACAAAAGCTACAACTGTTACACTTCCAGCCAGCATCAAGACCATTGGCGCTCAGGCATTTACAGGTGCAAAGTCTGTAAAGACAATCGTCATCAAGTCTGCTTCCGTAAAGGTTGACAAGACTGCATTTAAGGGTGTAGACACCAAAAAGATGACAATCAAGGTTTCCGGTATGTCTGCAAAGCAGCTGAAAGCATTCAAGGCTCAGCTGAAGAAAGCCGGATTCAAAGGAACCGTAAAGAAAGTTTCTAAATAATCTCGGGTTCTTGAAAAGGGCGCACAGAGTTGATTCTGCTGTGCCCTTTCCCATAGAAAAAATTGGGAATGAACAAAAGTAATAAGAATCATAAAAATGAAAGAAAGGAGACATCATGTATCAGAAAGCAAAAAACAGCTGGATCAAACACATTGATTTTGTGATACTGGATATTCTGTGTCTGCAGGTTTCTTTTTTCCTGGCATATCTCGTCAGACACCGGAATCTGAATTTATATTCCAATTCCGTGTATGGAAACCTTGCCATCGTGTTGATCCTGATTGATGTATGCATGATGTTCTTTTTAAATACATGTAAGAACGTTCTGAAACGTGGACTGCTCATAGAACTGGCGGCAACCATGCGTCAGGTCAGCCTGGTGATACTGTTTGCCGTGTTTTATCTGTTCTTTGTGAAAGATGCGGGTGATTTTTCTCGTATTACACTGTTTCTGACCGCTATCTTTTATGCTATAATCAGTTATGGGACAAGAATTCTCTGGAAACGGCATGTATTGCGGAATCTGCGGCTTGGAAGAAAGAATTCTATCGTGATATTGACCGACTGGGCCAATCTTCCACAGGTGCGGGAAGATATCCAACATCACAGCTATGAACTGTTTCAGATTCGAGGAATCGCTGTGATCGATGTCAATGAAAAGAAAACACTTCCCGAAAAACTGGGGGACATCCCATTTGTGGCAGAGGGAGAATCTGTTATGGATTACTTGTGCCATGCATGGGTGGATGAAGTATTTATCGATCTGCAGCCAAATGATCCGCGGGTAGACAGATGGATCGACCAGCTGACGGAAATGGGAGTAACGGTACATCTGAAACTTGCCAACCGGATGGAGCTGGCGGCGAACAAACAGTTTGTGGAAAAACTGGGACGATACACGGTGCTGACTACAAGCATCCGCACCGTGAGTACCTGGGAACTGTTTCTCAAACGGCTGATGGATATTCTCGGAGGCATCGTCGGCTGCATCCTCACTGGAATTCTGTTTCTGATCCTTGCACCGATGATCTATCATGAATCGCCCGGCCCGATCTTCTTCGGACAGACCAGGATTGGAAAGAACGGCAAGAAGTTTACGTGCTATAAATTCCGCAGTATGTATCTGGATGCGGAGGAACGCAAAGCGGCACTTGCTGCAGAAAACCGTGTATCGGACGGAATGATGTTTAAACTGGATTTTGACCCGCGCATCATCGGCAGCAGGCGTCTGCCGGACGGGACGATAAAAAAGGGGCTTGGAAATAAGATCCGTGACTGGTCCATCGATGAGTTTCCACAGTTCTGGAATGTACTCAAAGGGGATATGTCTCTGGTAGGTACACGTCCACCAACGGAAGATGAGTGGGTGAAATACGAGTTGCACCACAGAAGTCGCCTGGCAATCAAACCTGGGATCACCGGGATGTGGCAGGTAAGTGGGCGCAGTGAGATTACGGATTTTGAACAGGTGGTAGCACTTGATCGCAGTTATATTGTGAACTGGAGCCTGGAACTTGATGTGAAAATATTGTGCAAAACAGTGGGAGTCGTGCTGAAACATGAGGGTGCGATGTGAGTGGTAAATGAATATTACGATATCTGATTGAGGAGTATGATAAGTATCGAAATGTGTAAAAAGGAATTGAAGTCATGAGTGAATATTCAGTTAAAGTTATTATAGCAACTCATAAAAAATTTGATTCCTACGGGGCGCCAAA
>ULWB01034015.1_pt1 | contig 11727 bp, 8 predicted proteins | sample 1959891 | NCBI WGS metagenome assembly ULWB01 (sample SAMEA4835799, study PRJEB28245) | human gut metagenome | biome: gut microbiome; material: fecal sample | place: Denmark | collected 2008 | reverse complement strand
GGAGAGAAAGCGTGCGAGGTACGGCGGCGGGTTCTGCCGGATTAGCGCAGCGGGCAGGATGTGCGGGCGGCTTTTAATACGGCCCGGGCGGCGGCGGCGTTGGTGAATTTTTCGAGCGTTATGCGCCGGGCTTTGGCGGCAAGGGCCTGACGCTCTTCTTCGTGGGTCAGGTAATACCGAAGCAAACCGGCAAGCTCTTCCTTGTTTTTATACATCGGCACGGCATCGCCGTAAGCGGCCTCAATTTCGGGCATATAGTCGGAAATGACCAGCGCGCCGGCGGCGGTGGCGTCATAAATGCGGTTGTTGACGAAACCGAAATCTTTCATATCCGGGCGGTGGTCGTTTAAGACAATCTTCGCCGAGCTGTAATAACGGTTCAGTTCGGTGTTGGCAATATACGGCGCTTTATACATTTCCGGCGGGACAATCCCCTGCCAGTTGTAGCCGTAGACGGCGACGGTAAATCCCGCTTCCAGCGCGTAACGAAGGCTGGTGCGGTCGTGCCAGTTGGAACCGACGAAAAGGATATCCGAGGCCAGCGCCGGGTCTGGGGCGGGGTAAAATTTTTCCGGATTGGTGAATTGCGGCACATAAACGGCTTTGATGCCGGCGCGGTTTAATTCTGCGGCATAGGCGGGCGAGGCGACGGCGATGACGTCAAAGTTCTGCCAGTCGTCGTCCAAATTGGCGTTTTGGGGCTGCGGGGGGCGCCGGTTCAATGCGGATTTGGAAAGAGGATGCCTGCCAGCGGCGGCAGTTTTAATCGGAGCGGCGTTACGGGCAGAAACGGAGGGGAAATTGTCGGCGGTATCGGATGCCGGGGCAGAGGGGACAGTATAAGCCATCGGGTAATACGCGTACAGCACGTTGCAGCCGGACGGGAACGGCGGGATGAAGTCGGTATAGCCGCGCATATAGAGGTTTAGCGCAGGTTCGGGAGAATGCGGGCGGTGATATTCGCCGCGATAGTCCATGTCTGTCATTGCGCCGAGAGTTTGGAAACCGGCGGCAAAATCTTCGCCTATCCAGTAGTCGCCGACGTTTGTTTCGCCACGGTTGGCGGTGGATTTGACGACGACGGAAAGCGGGGCAGCCGAAACCGGGGCCGGGGCTGGAACGGTTGGGGCAGACAGGACCGGGGCAGGGACGGCCGGGGCAGACAGAACCGGGGCAGGAACGGCTGGGGTTGAGGGGGCGGCCTGTGCGACGGGTGAAGATGCGGCGGCCGGATGTGCGGGGGAAACGAGGGCGCAGAAAAGGAGCATGGCGCGCAGCGAAGATAGAAAGAAGCGTTTAACCATAGTCAGGCCTTTCAAAACAAGGAGTTCTTTTTGTTTTTCTGCGCCAGACGGGCTTTCAAATCCTCGGCGCGCAGTTTGATATTGGCGGGAAGCGGCTGTTTCAGGGCTTTGGCAAGCTGGCGGGAAGCAACGGCATTTTCGCCGACGGCAGCATTGTATTCGGCGGCGAAGTAGTCGGCAACCGCTATCTGTCCCAGCCCGGCATATACCTGTCCGAGATAGTGCCAGGCCGAAGGCCAGGCGCGGCTGCGATTGGCCTGCTCCAGCAAAGGTATCAGGCTTTGCAGTTCCGGGCGCGAGGGGGAGGCGGAAAGCACGGCTTCGGCATAGGCAAGTTTGAACTGGTCGGACGACGGTTTCAAATCCAGCGCACGGCGATAGGCTTTTACGGCGTCGCGGGGCCTGCCGCTTTCAAAAAAGGTCTGCGCTTTCAGTTCCCAGAAATACGGGTTTTGGGGTTCGGCGGCAAGCAGGCGGTGCAGATATTTTTGGGCGGCGTTAAGGTTTTTCTGCCGCATATAATAGACGGCGTGGGCAATGTCTGCGGGGACGGACGCGTCATCCAAAGGATAGCGGCGGATGACCTGCGGCAGTGGGGCGAGATAGGCAAACAGTTTGGCCTGTATGCGCTTGAGGCGCGCGTCCATTTCGGCTTCTGAGGCGGAGGGGGCTTCCTTTTGCAGCTTTTCGTTAAAAAAGGCGACGCGTTCGGCGGTTACCGGGTGGGTGCGGAAATAGGGATTTTCCTCAATGCCCTGCAGGCGGTTGGCAGATTGGATTTTCTGCATAAAGTCTTTCAGCCCGCGGACGGATTTGCGGTTTTGGTGCAGGAGGGAAACCGCGGTTTCGTCGGCGGCGCGCTCCTCGCTGACCTGATAGGCGGTCATGGCGTTGATGGCGGAACTCTGGGTGCCAAGCACGACGGCAATCGCGGCATCACCCCGACCGCTGGCGGCGGCTGCTCCGGCGGCGGCAATCAGCGAGGCAAGCGTGGCTTTCTGCAAATCCTGCATTTTGATTTTCAGACGCAGGATGTGGCCGCCCAGAATGTGTCCGGTTTCGTGGGCGAGCACGCCTTCGATTTCGTTGCTGTTTTTGGCTTTGAGCAAAGTACCGGTGTGGACGAACATATGGTTCTGGTCGCCAACGAACGCATTGAGGCTGTCGTCTTTGACGATATGTACATAATCGCGGTTCAACGGCAGATTGGCGGCGCGGAATATCGGCGTCAGCAGGTCATAAAGCCAGCTTTCCGCCTCTTCGTCGGAAATCAGGCTGACGGCGGCGGCAGGCAGAGCCAGGCACAGAAATATCAGGGTAAGAAACAGGCGGCGCATCTCGGTTCTCCATATTGAGGGTATCGTAATATATAGTTTGCGGCATGTCAAACGGAAAGGGGGAGATGTTCGCAGGGAGGAGAGAGAAGGCGGGGAACGGGGCGGAAAAGGAGGAAAACCGGGAACGGAGAAAGGGGGAGGGCGGAGAACGGAGGGGATAAATTAAATTTTAAGTATTGGCATCATATAAAAATGCAGAGTAGTATTCAGCGAGCGAAAGGTATGGCTATGAATAAGGTGTTGGTTTGGGCTTTGGTTTTGGCAATCATGCCGGCGGGCGGGCAGGCGTATGCTGCCGATAATATTGATGGGCTTATCAACGGTTTGTTTTGTAAGGATGAGCAAGGGGTGCACGTTTGTGCGGATTTTATACCCGCGAACGGAATTTTCTACTACGGAACATATCCGAACGGGAAATTGATTGGAAAAGGGTATGCTAAGGGCGGCAAGATTGATGGACCGGTTGAAATCTATTATGAAAACGGGAAGCTGGGCTCAGTGGCAAATTATAAAGACGGCAAGCTGGATGGATCTGCTAAAAGCTATTATGAAAGCGGGAAGTTGCAAGAAGAGATGACATTTAAAGACGGCAAGCCGGAGGGGGGATTTAAAAGGTATTATGAAAGCGGACAGTTGGAAGAAGAAGGAAATTATAAAAACGACAAGCCGGAGGGGGTGTGGAAGAGCTATTACGAAAACGGACAACTGCGGGAAGAGAAATATTATAAAAACGACAGGCCTGATGGGGTGTGGAAACGGTATAATGAGAACGGGCAGTTGGAATCAGAGACGAATTATAAAGACGGCACGCCGGCGGGTGTGAGAAACAAGTACCATAAGAACGGGGAGTTGAAAGAAGAGATGCAACATAAAAACTACGAGCCGGATGGGGTACTTAAAAGGTATTATGAAAGCGGGCAGTTGGAAGAAGAGGGAAACTATAAAAACGGCGAGAAGAATGGGCTATTTAAAAATTATTACGAAAGCGGGCAGTTGAAATCAGAGGAGAATTATAAAGACGGCAAGCAGGATGGGGTGAGTAAAATGTACCATAAGAACGGGAAGTTGAGCGTAGAGGCTAATTATAAAGGCGGCGAGCATGATGGGACGACTAGATTTTATTATGAAGACGGGCAGTTGCAGGTGGAGATGAATTATAAAGATGGCAAGCAGGACGGGGTGTATAAAAGTTATTATAAAAGCGGGCAGTTGGAAGAAGAGACGAATTATAAAGACGGCAAGCCGGACGGGGCGCCTAAAATTTATGACGAAAACGGGCAGTTGGTTACGGAAGAATGTTTTATGTGAACGGAGAGAGGAAGGTGCGGACGTGTTATGACGAAAGGGGAGGCGTTATATCGCGCAAATGAAAAAAAGCCGCTGCGGCGGCTTTTTTTCGGAGAAGGCAGGCATTGGAAGGTGTCTGCCTTTTTATTTACGGGCGGATTAGCCGATGAGCTTTTTCCACCAGGTTTTCTTTTCCGGTTTCGGTTCACCGTCCGGAGCTGCGGACGAACTGCCGGCGGAGGAAGCGGAAGACGAACCGCGGCCGGATGAGGCGGAAGCCTGGGCGCGTTCCGAGGCAGCTGCGGACGAACCGCGGCCTGAAGTTTCAGCGGAGCGGGCATTGCCGCTGCGGGAAGAACCGTCCCGGGAGGTGCCTTCATCGGTGTCGGGCGCAGTATTTCCGCCGTTACGGCTACTGCGTTCACGGTCGCGGCTGCGTCCGCCGCGATGTCCTCTGCGGCGGCGGTCGTTGCGTCCCCGGCCGCGGGAGCGTCTGCCGTTTTCTTCTTCGGCACTGCCGTCGTTGCCGCTGCCGTTTTCGGTATCAGCGGGCGTGCAGGCGCTGTTTTCGTTTTCGTCATCGTCTGCGGCGTCATCGTCATCTTCGGCATAACCTGCGGCGGCATACGCGGTGGCCGCGGCAACGGCTTCCGGTTTCGCTTTCGGCTGGCGGCTCTTTTCAATCTTATAATCGCAGATGTTTTTAATGGAGCCGTCGGCGGAGACGATGATTTCCAGACCGTATTTTTCTTCCAAATCGGCAAGAATGCGGCGCTTATGGTTCAGGATATAAATCGCGGTATCCTGCGGGAGGCGGATTTCCAGACGGTTGTAGGAGCCTTTGATGCCTTCTTCCTCAATCGCGCGCAGAACCAGCATCGCGCCGGACTCGATCGAGCGCAGGACGCCCTGGCCGCGGCAATACGGGCAGGTTACATAGTTGCTCTCGACAAACGACGAGTGCATACGCTGGCGCGAGATTTCCAACAGCCCGAAGATGCTCATTTTGGCAATCTGCACCCGGGCGCGGTCCGGCTTCATCGCCTCTTTCATCCGCTTTTCAACCGCGTGGTTGTTGGCGGCCTCTTCCATGTCAATAAAGTCAACGACGACCAGCCCCGCGAGGTTGCGCATCCGCAGCTGCTTGGCGATTTCGTCGGCGGCCTCCAGATTGGTTTTCAGCGCGGTTTCCTCAATGTCCATTTCGCGGGTGGCGCGGCCGGAGTTGACGTCTATGGACACCAGCGCTTCGGTCGGGTTAATCACGAGATAGCCGCCGGAAGCGAGTTGAACCACCGGATTGTGCAGTTTGTCAAGCTCCTTTTCGACCTGATAGTGCTGGAAAACGGGGATTTCGCCGGGTTTGCGGCATTTTATCTTGCGCCCCATGTTCGGCGAGAGAATCTTGCTGAACTCCTTGGCGGTCTTATAAGCATTGTCGCCGTCAATCACGACTTCGCCGATGTCTTTGGTGTACATGTCGCGCAGGGCACGCTTAATCAGGTTGCCTTCTTCGTAAATCAGCGCCGGCGCCTGGGTGCTCAACGCCGAATGGCGGATGTGGTTCCAGGTGCGGATAAGATAATTGTAGTCGCGGACGATGTCGCTCTTCTGTTTGTCTTCGCCGGCAGTGCGGATAATCAGCGACATATCGTCGTTCAGCGGCAATTCGCGCATAATGTCTTTAAGGCGTTTGCGGTCGTTGGCCGAGGTGATTTTGCGGGAAACGCCGCCGGATTTGATGCGGTTGGGCATTAAGACGCAGTAGCGGCCGGCGAGCGACAGGTAGGTCGTGCAGGCGGCGCCTTTGTTGCCGCGTTCTTCCTTGACAATCTGAATAAGCAGGGTCTGCCCTTCGCGGATAACGTCCTGAATCGCAGAGCGGTGATACAGCTTGCGTGCGAAAATCAGCTTGCGCTGGATTTCGAGATAGTGTTCGGAATCGGCGTCGTCATCGTCGTTGTCGAATTCTTTGCTGCTGCCGGTGCCGAAATCGTCATCGTCGTCATCAGCATGCGAAGCCGCAGCGGCGTTGACATCGTTGTCATCGGCGGATTGAACCGGAGCGGCGCAGGATTCTTCCATATCGGTTTCGTCTTCTTCGCCGATTTCTTCGGCAACGCTTTCGCCGCGTTCAATGCCGGCGGTTTCGGCCGAGACTTTGTAGCCGTCTTTGGTTTCGGCTTTGGCGGCGGATTTGCCGGACGAGCGGCGGCCTAAAAAGCGCGTGCCGCGGCGGCGGGTACGACGGGCCGGTTTGTCTTCCGTTTCGGCTGAGGCTTCACCGGATGCTGCCGCGCTGTCGGATGCATCGTCGCCGGACCGGGTGTCAGATGTTGCTGCGCTGTCGGATGCATCGCCGCCGGACCGGGTGTCGGATGTTGCCGCGCTGTCGGATGCATCGTCGCCGGACCGGGTGTCGGATGTTGCCGTGCTGTCGGATGCATCGTTGCCGGACCGGGTGTCAGATGCTGTCGTGCTGTCGGATGTGTTGCCGGCGGCAGATGCTGCCTCTTTTCGGCAGGCGCTGCAATGGCATTCTTCATCGCAGGTGCAGACGCCGTTTTCTTCGCAATGGCAATGTCCGTCTTCAGCACGGCAGGCACAATTTGCCGAACAGCCGCAGCCGTCGGCGGCGGTTTCGTCTTCGGCATTTTCCGTTTCTGCGCCGGGGGCAGTTTCGGACGAAGCCGGGGTTCCCGTTCCGGCGGTGGAAGCGTTTTCGGCTGAAGCCGGGGTTTCCGTTCCGGCAGTGGAAGCGTTTTCGGCTGGAGCCGGGGTTTCCGATGTCATTTCGGCCGTGTCAGAGGCGGCGTTTGCAGCGGCCGCAGCTTCAGCTTCCGCTTCGGCCAGTTTCTTTGCCTCGTATTCGGCGCGTTTCTGCTCGCGTTCAAGGCGGCGGCGCTCCTGTTCGGCCTTGCGTTCGGCCTGAAACTGGCGCTTCTTTTCGATAATCTCGTCGACTTCCTTTTCCACTTCCGCCTTTATCTCATCGGAAACGTTGTAGTAGTCGGGGTGGATTTCGCCAAAGGCCAGAAAGCCGTGGCGGTTGCCGCCGTAATCAACAAAAGCCGCCTGCAGCGACGGTTCAATCCGCACGACTTTGGCGGTGAAGATATTTCCTTTTATCTGTTTACGGAGACTCGATTCAAATTCTACATCCTCAACCTTGTTGCCGTCAACGATTACGACGCGGGTTTCCTCAGGCTGAGTGTCATCAATCAACATTCTTTTCATATATTCTGTTTCCTAACTAATAATTATCGCGCCGCTTATGTCCGGGCGATACGATTGGGTCATTTCCGGGCGGCAGAGAGTGCCGCAATCCGCTGCTGCGGCGGCAAAGACGGCTTGTCCGCGGGGGTTTTTGTTATTGATTAGGTGCCGCGGGGGAGGCCTTGCCGGCCGGATGCCTTTAACACCGCAGGCGGGCTGAATGCCGCCGACAGGCTGCCGGTTATGCTAAACGGCGCCTTTCCGCAAGGCAGGGCGGTAAAACTCTAAGCTATCATTTAAGCCGCCGATGCTTGGGAAATCCGGATTAAAAACATCAGGCGTATTTATAATGCGTTTTTTCGGCATTGGCAAGAAAAATTTTTGATTCCGGGGGATTTTTTGCGAAAGATACGGGGGATGTACGGGCGGGAGGGAATTTTGCGGAGCGGGCAGAATGCGGCACGGAAGATGTTTTTTGCCGGAGGGGCGGAAAAATGCTTGACTTTGTGTCATGGCTCTGCTTAAATAACATCACAATGGACAAATGGGCGCCGGCAGTTGCGGGCGCTTTTTTTGTATATTGCCGCATTGGGCGGGCATCGGCGCTTTAGGGCGCTTTTTTATTTGCATATACCGGGCTTTCGTTTGGGGCGCCGGTTTTTTTGTGTCAATTTCGGGCCGGAGCCGCGAGGCGTCCGGCTGTTTTTTACGGAGGAAATTTTATGTATGATTTGAGTAAATGGTGCGACCGGCTAATCGCGCATGAGGGAATGAAACTGATGCCATACCGCTGCACGGCGGGGAAACTGACTATCGGCGTCGGGCGCAATCTGGAAGATAATCCGCCGACGCCGGAGGAGGCGCGGGCGCTGGGCGACTATATGCACGGCATTACCGAAAACGCGGCGAAGATGCTGCTTCGGAACGATATCGCGCGCTGCTTTGAGGCGTTGAAACGGATAGTCGAAGGGTTTGAAGAGCTGGACGAAGAGCGGCAGTATGCGCTTTTGGATATGTGTTTCCAAATGGGAGTGAGGGGGTTCAGACGCTTTAAGCGCCTGTTGAAAGCCGTAGAGCAGCGGAACTTTGAACTGGCGGCGTTTGAGTGTCTGACTTCCAAATACGCGCAGCAGACGCCGAAACGGGCGAAACGGATTGCGCAGCTGCTCAAGACCGGCGTGTGGAAGTAGAAACCGGGAAAGAGCGTGCGGGGAGAAGGCGGGAAAGAGGGCATGCGGGGAGAAGGCGTCGGGGGCGGCGCATAGGCGACAGGCAAGAAAGGAGAGCGGGCGGAGCGGGAAGACGGCGGGAGAGAGGACGGCGGCGAGGGCAGCAGTGTGACGGTGACGGGGGAAGGGCCGGCGAGCGGAGAGGCGCCGCCTTATATCTTAAAGAACATAACGACGGCGCAGTTGGTTCTGTATTCCCCCTTTTCCCCGAGACACAAGGCGCATTGCTCCTCTATTTCCTCCACGGAAATCCGCGACAGGCATTTTAAATTTCCGTTGTTGCAGTAATTCGTGCCGTAAAAATGCTGCACATAGTCGTTGCCCCAGTAGTTTGCGGCCATATAGATTTCAGAGGCGAGCGGGCGGAGCACGTTGTTGAACAGAATGCGGCAGAGCCCTTTCTGATTGTATGTCATCCCCTGTTTTCTGCCCATTTCAAAATTTATCTGAAGTTTACGGCTGCCGTTGTCCTGCAGAAAAAGCACCTGCCCCATATCGTTTTGCAGATAGCCCGCTTTGTATTTCCAGCCTGCCGGCATCAGCGGCGATTTGGCTATGTCGCTGCTGATGTTGCGCTGGTCTTTGGGGAGGCGCAGCGCGTTAAAATCTGCCACGACATTTTGCACCAGCCAGGCGTATTCTTCGGCTATCCGTATTTGCCGGTGCTCGGTTAAAATCCGTCCCAAATGGTATATGCCGCCGACGGACAGGATGCCGACGATTGACAATACGCCGAGCATTTCAATCATGCTGCGCCCTGCCGCGGAGCATTTGCCGGCCGGTACTGCCGCAGCGGGGCGGTTTGGGCGCTGATGTTGTGTGCGGGCAGCCGGATTGTCGTTTTTCATATTGTTGTTTCCCTAAAAAATAAACCACCCTAAAAGAGAGGTGGTCAGGGAGTTGAACAATCATATATGCTTAGATGACTCTTCCAGCCTTTGGGATATTATTTCAGAGACAGAAATATCCTTGGACATACGCTGAAAGCTCCCCGGCCGTTGTCGGGGATATATTTGTTGACGGTGCTATATCAACACCGAAGCATATAAAGAGCCGTTCAAAGCTCCGCACCTCTTTTTCAGGCACTGCGGATACCCGTGTATCCAGTAAGCAACAGTTTAGGGATAAAATGTTAATATACGGTTAAGAAAGAGCGGACGGAGCGAAAAGTTTGTGCGGCCGACGGGGGAGGCAGAGGGCGGGGAGAGCGTGCAGAGCGGGAAGGCAGCGGGAGAGAGGACGGCGGCGGAGACCGATGCGGAAGAGAGGGGGAGACAGCGGGGGCGGCGCATAGGCGACAGGCAAGAAAGGAGAGCGGGCGGCGCGGGAAGACGGCGGGGCGATACATACTTTTTTGTTAAAGATTTTGCGGTTTGGTATTTATTTTTTAATAACTTATGTTTATATTCAGTCCCGTAGATTTATTCGGGAGGCATATATGAGATTGAGAGCGGCGGGAGAGAGGACGGCGGCAGGCGGTATGAGCGCGATGGCGGGTTCTGCGGGAGGGGCGCGATGATTTTCGGCGTTCCGGCGGCGGTGATTGCCAGCGTTATCCTGATTTTGAGCTACGCGGTTCTGTTTTCAGAAAAGCTGAACCGGGCGGTGGCGGTGATGCTCGGCGCGGCGGCGATGGTGCTGCTCGGCGTTTTGAGCTACGATCAGGCGCTGAAAGGCATTGATTTTAACACCATTGCACTGCTTATCGGCATGATGATTATGGTCGGGATTATGGAAAAATCCGGCGCGTTCCAGTATGCGGCGGTCAAGTCGGCGAAGCTGGTGAAGGCGAATCCGCGCGGCATTCTTGCTGTGCTCGGTGTGGTAACCGCGGTGTTGTCGGCGTTTCTGGACAACGTAACGACGGTGCTGCTGATTGTGCCGGTAACGATAGAAATCACCCGTAAGCTGAAATTAAACCCGTATCCGTTTCTTTTAATGGAGATTTTCTCCTCAAACATCGGCGGTACGGCAACGCTTATCGGCGCCCCGCCGAATATTCTTATCGGCGGCGCCATCGGGCTGTCGTTTACGGATTTTCTTAAAGAGCTGTCGCTGCTGGTGGCGATTAACCTGGCACTGCTGGTGGCGGCGTTTGACTTCTTTTTCGGGCGGAAGATGACGGCGACGGCGGCGGCGCGCAACGAGGTTATGAGCATTAACGAGCGCGATACGATTACCGACGCGGGGCTTCTGATAAAGTCGGCGGCGGTGCTGGGGCTGGTTATTTTCGGCTTTATCGCCGGCGAGCACCTGCATATCGCCAACGGCACAATCGCTCTGTTCGGAGCGGCGCTTTTAATGATGCTGTATACGCTGGGGCTGCCGCATCAGGAGCGCGACAAACGGGTGGAAGACGCGTTTTCGCTTGTGGACTGGACGACGATTTTCTTCTTTACGGGGCTGTTTGCGCTGGTGTACGGGCTAGAAGTTACCGGCGTGCTGGAAATGCTCGGGCACAAGGCGCTGCTCCTGGTGGACGGAAGCATTCAGAAAGCGACGTTTCTGATTTTGTGGTCGTCGGCGGTGCTGTCGGCGGCGATTGACAACATTCCGTTCGTGGCGACGATGATTCCGCTTCTGAAAACGATGGAAGAGGCGCTGGGCGGGCGCGAGGCGATGATGCCGGTATGGTGGGCGCTGTCCGTCGGGTCGTGCTTCGGCGGCAACGGATCGCTGATTGCGGCTTCGGCAAACGTTATCGTCGCGGGAATTGCGGCGCGCGAGGGTCATGCGCTGAACTTTCTTAAATTTCTGCTGTGGTCGCTGCCGGTAATGCTTATTTCCATTGCCATATCGAGCGCTTACCTTTATATTGTGCACTTTATGTAGAGGGAGAAGAAATGGTACGCTTTATACGGCAGGGGGAGAAAAGGCGCGGGGAGCGGCGGACGTTCCGGACGAAGGAGCAATTATGCGGAGAGCAGCGGTGGTGCGAATATGTACCGGGGCGGTAAAGACGGACAGAAGAGTAATGGCGAAGAGAACGGATGGTGAGAGGATGAGGAGACAGGACGGATATGAGCTTTAAGGGATTTGACGGATGCAGACGACGGACTTGATTTTCGGCTTTACCCACCAGACAGTCGCGCTGGCGGCGATGGGGCTGTGCTACTTTCTTTTGTTTACGGAAAAGCTGAACCGGGCAGTGGTTACGCTGCTGGTCGGGGCGGGGCTGGTGCTGTGCGGCGCGGTATCGCAGGAGGCGGCAATCGCGGCAATTGACTTTAACACGATTTCGCTTTTGACGGGAATGATGATTATCATCAATATCGCGGAGAGAACCGGCATGTTTCAGTACGTTGCGGTGTGGGGGGCGAAAAAAGTGCGCGCGCACCCGCTGGGCATCTTGAT
>ULWB01012151.1_pt1 | contig 11836 bp, 9 predicted proteins | sample 1959891 | NCBI WGS metagenome assembly ULWB01 (sample SAMEA4835799, study PRJEB28245) | human gut metagenome | biome: gut microbiome; material: fecal sample | place: Denmark | collected 2008 | reverse complement strand
CGCGGCGGTCGACCCGCCAGTCCGACAGGCGCCCCAGCGAGCGCAGCAGGGCGAGCACCAGCAGCGGAATCACCAGTGCGTAGAGCACGACGACCCACAGCAGGTAGAGTTTCACATCGAGGGGATAGCGCGCAAAGGTGGTCATCGTCAGCAGCAGCGCCATGACGTAGAGCGGCAGCAGAAAGGGGTGCAGCGCCCACGAAAGCCCCTGGGATATCTTGCGGTAATTCATCCGTTACAAATTTTACAAAGGCGCGGTGCCGAAGCCGTTGCTCCGCTCTTCGGCCGGAGCATCCGCCCCGCCGCAAACCGGGTCGGCCGGAGCGACGGTCCGCGCAGCCTATATCTGTTTGCGCAGCCGTGCGACGGGGATGTTGAGCATCTCACGGTATTTGGCCACCGTACGGCGGGCGATGCGGTATCCCTTCGAATTGAGGATATCCATCAGCGTCTCGTCGGTCAGCGGGTGGCGCTTGTCCTCCTCGTCGATGCACTGCTGGAGGATATTCTTGATTTCGTAGCTCGAAACCTCCTCGCCGCTCTCGGTCTGCATCGCCTCCGAGAAGAGCGACTTGAGCAGGATGATGCCAAACTGCGTCTGGACATACTTGCTGTTGACCACGCGCGAGATGGTCGAGACGTCGAGCCCCGTGCGGTCGGCAATATCCTTGAGAATCATCGGCCGCAGCTTCGACTTGTCGCCATCCTTGAAGTACTCCTTCTGGTAGTCGAGTATGGTCTGCATCGTCCGCATGAGCGTATCGTGGCGCTGCTTGATGGCCGAGATGAGCCACTTGGCCGAGTCGATTTTGCTCTTGACGAACTGCAGCGCCTCGCGGTCCTCGGCCTTGACCGTGCCGTCGGGGGCCACCATGTCGCGGAGCATCTCCGCATAGCGGCGGTTGATGCGCACCTCGGGGATGTTGCTCGAGTTGAGCGAGAGGTCGAAGCGCCCGTCGTGGTAGTCGAGGATGAAGTCCGGAACGATGTAGGGGGTCGTATCGGTTCCCCCCTCGGCGTAGAGGTTGCCCGGCTTGGGGGTCAGGCGGCGGATTTCGGCGATGGCATCGCGGAACTCCTCCTCGCTCACCTGCAGGCGGGAAATCAGCTTCTCGTAGTGCTTCTTGACGAACTCGTCGAAGTAATCGGTCAGGATGCGGCGGGCAAGACGGCGCGCCGGCGTGTTCATCGGCAGCTGCCCCATCTGCAGCAGCAGGCACTCGCGCAGGTTGCGGGCGCCGATGCCGGCGGGCTCCAGGTCGTGGATGACGTCGAGCAGCCGTTCGAGCTCCTCCGCCGTGGTCTCGATGCCCAGCGTGAAGGCGATGTCGTCGGCGATGGCATCCAGCTCCCGACGCAGGTAGCCGTCCTCGTCGATGCTCCCCACCAGGTAGGTGGCCAGCTTCATCTCCCGCTCCGAGAGGTTGCGGTAGCCGAGCTGCTCGACCAGGTACTCCTGCAGCGAGCGTCCCTCGGAGAGAATCACCGGACGCTGCTTGTCGTCCTTCGAATAGTTGTTGATGCGGCTCTTGTAGGAGGGCGTCTCGTCCTCGCGCAGGTATTCGTCGACCGAAATCTGCTGGGGCTCCTCCTCTTCGGGCGTACGTTCGTCCTCCTCCAGCACGATGTTGTTCTCGATTTCCTGCTTGATGCGCTGCTCGAGCTGCATGGCGGGAAGCTCCAGCAGCTTGATGGTCTGAATCTGCTGGGGCGAGAGCTTCTGCTGAAGCGAAAGGACCTGTTTCTGTGTTATTGCCATATCGAATCCAAATTAAGAATCAGCTTCTCATTTGGCTCCTTCATTTTCGGGTTTGTTCGGGTCTCACGGTTCGGGTCTGCACCCCGAAATCAAGCCGCGCGGGGCCGAAGCCCCGCCGGCAGGCTCTGCACGGAAACAATCAGAAATCGGCGTGCTGCGGCGTACGCGGGAAGGGCTGCACGTCGCGGATGTTGGTCATGCCCGTGACGAAGAGCAGCAGGCGGTCGAAGCCCAGACCGAAGCCCGAGTGAGGTGCCGAGCCCCAGCGGCGCGTGTCGAGGTACCACCACAGCTCGCGCTCGTTCATGCCCAGCTCCTTGACGCGGCGGTTGAGCTTCTCGTAGTCGGCCTCACGCTCCGAGCCGCCGATAATCTCGCCGATGCCCGGGAAGAGGACGTCCATGGCGCGCACCGTCTTGCCGTCGTCGTTCTGCTTCATGTAGAAGGCCTTGATGTCCTTCGGGTAGTTAATCAGGATGACCGGACGCTTGAAGTGCTCCTCGACCAGGTAGCGCTCGTGCTCCGACTGCAGGTCGCAGCCCCAGTCGCACGGGAATTCGAACTTGCGGCCCGAAGCCTTCAGAATCTCGATGCCCTCGGTGTAGTCCAGACGCTTGAAGTCGTTGTGGAGCACGAAACGGAGCCGGTCGAGCAGCCCCTTGTCCCACATCTTGTTCATGAACTCGAGGTCCTCCATGCAGTGGTCCAGCGCATACTGGATGAGGTACTTGAGGAAGTCCTCGGCCAGCTCCATGTTGTCCTCCAGGTCGTAGAAGGCGGCCTCGGGCTCAATCATCCAGAACTCCGAGGCGTGGCGCGGCGTGTTGGAGTTCTCGGCGCGGAACGTGGGGCCGAAGGTGTAGATGCGGCCCAGCGAGAGGGCACCCAGCTCGCCTTCGAGCTGACCCGAGACGGTCAGGTTGCACGACTTGCCGAAGAAGTCCTTCGTATAGTCCACCTTGCCATCCTCCGTGCGGGGCGGATTGGCGATGTCGAGCGTCGTCACCTGGAACATCGCACCGGCACCCTCGCAGTCCGAAGCGGTGATGATGGGGGTGTGGAAGTAGTAGAATCCGTGGCTGTTGAAGTACTCGTGGATGGCGTAGGCCATGGCGTGGCGGATGCGCAGTACGGCGCCGAAGGTGTTGGTGCGCGGACGCAGGTAGGCGATGTCGCGCAGGAACTCGAGCGAGTGGCCCTTCTTCTGGAGCGGGTAGGTATCGGGGTCGGCCGTGCCGTATATCTCGATTTTCGAGGCCTGCACCTCGACGCCCTGACCCGAGCCGGGCGAGGCGACCAGACGGCCGTCCACACGGATGCAGGCGCCCGTGGTGATGGGCTTGAGCTCCTCGTCGGAGAATTTCGCAAGGTCAACCACCACCTGGATGTTCGACAGACACGAGCCGTCGTTCATGGCGATGAAGGCCACGTTCTTGTTGCCGCGCTTGGTGCGCACCCAACCCTTGACGACCACGTCCGTATCGACGGCTGCCGCCTTGAGTATTTCAGCGATTCTCTGTGTTTTCATATCGTGATTCTGTTGTTTTCCGTTTGCTTTTCGAATTGACAAAGGTATCGATTATTTGTGATTTCTCAAAATAAAAAGTACCTTTGTCCGCATCTGACATCATCCGAATCGAAATGAAGCAGACGATACTTCTTCTTGCCGCCCTCTGCTGCACGGGAGCCCTCCAGGCCCAGCAGGCGGGGCGCATCTACCGCACCGAGGTCATCCCCTACGACACGCGCCACGACGCCGAGGCGCGCAACCGCGCCGGAGTGGAGGCCTACCGGGAGTTCAAGCCCCGGATGCTCGTCTCCGAGGGCGAGGTGCTCATCGCCGGCCAGAGCCTCGAGATTCCCTACGCCTGGACCGACGGCAACGTCTACCTCCACATCGAAAATGCGGGGCGGCCCTACCGCCTGACGCTCAACGGCGAGGAGGTGGCCCTCTGCGCCGACCCCGTCACGCCGGCCGAGTACGCCCTGACGCCCTACATCCGCGAAGGAGAGAACTCGCTGCTGCTCGAGCTGGACAACACCGGGCGGTCGGCCATCGATTCCGAGGCGACGCCCCGCGAGCCCTTTGCCGGGAGCTACCTCTACATGCAGAACAAGCGCTCGATTCGCGACTTCACCATCTCGCTCGAACCCGACCCCGAGGGGCGCGACTTCGGCGTGCTGCGGCTCGACATCGTGGCCCAGAACTCCTACAACTACGACGAGCCGGTGACCGTCGGCTACGACATCTACTCGCCCCAGGGCAAGCTGCTCGAGTTCAACATGACCGAGGTGACCATCCCCGGCCGCTCGACCGACACCGTGCGCTTCGACCCCTACATCTACGGCACCTTCGCCAACAAGTGGGAGGACGGCGCCAAAAGCGTCCCGCTCTACAAGGTGATGCTCTTCACGCGGCGCGACGGCGTCTACAAGGAGTACATGCCGATGAAAATCGGCTTCGGCAAGACGGAGCTGCGCGACGGCAAGCTGATGCGGCTGGGCAAGGAGCTCACGCTCAAGCGCGTGCGCTGCAATGCCGGGACCGACCCCACCGCGACGCGCCGCGAACTGCTCCGCCTGAAGGGGCAGGGCTACAACACCGTCTGCCCCGACTGTCCGCAGCCGGCGTGGTTCTACGCCCTGTGCGACGAGACGGGACTCTACGTCATCGACCGCGCCGCCATCTCGGCACCCGAGCGGCGCGGGGACCGCACCGTCGGAGGGACGCCGTCGAACGACCCGCAGCTGGCCGACGAGTACCTCGAACGGGTGAAGGCGATGTACTACCGCTCGCGCAACTTCACCTGCGTGGTGGCCTTTGCGCTGGGCGCCCCCTCGGGCAACGGCTACAACATGTACAAGGCCTACGAGTGGCTCAAGTCGGTCGAGAAGTCGCGCCCGGTCATCTACGAGGATGCCGACGGCGAGTGGAACAGCGACCTCTGAGGCCGGCTGCCGGCACACCGCCACACCGCCGCACCGCCGCACCGTCACACCGTCACACCGTCACACCGTCACACCGTCACACTGCCACACTGCCACCCCACATCCGAAAATTCGAAAAGTGACCATCGAACTCATAGTCATCGGCAAGACCGATTCGAAGGAGGTCGCCGCGCTGGTCGAGCAGTACGCCCGGCGCATCGACTTCTACTGCCGCTTCCGCTTCACGGTGCTGCCCGACGTGCGCAACACGCGCAGCCTCTCCGAGAAGCAGCAGCGCACGGCCGAGGGTGAGGCCATCCTCCGTCAGCTGACCGAGGGCGACTACGTGGCGCTGCTCGACGAGCACGGCACCGAATACCGCTCGGTGGAGTTCGCCGCATGGCTCCAGAAGCGGATGAACAGCGGCATGAAGCGGCTCGTGCTGGTCATCGGCGGTCCCTACGGCTTCTCGGAGGCGGTCTACGCGCGGGCCGATGCGCGCCTGTCGCTCTCGAAGATGACCTTCTCGCACCAGATTGTGCGGGCGCTCTTCGCCGAACAGCTCTACCGCGCCTTCACCATCCTCAACAACGAACCCTACCACCACGAATAATGATGGAGCGCCGCCCCGCCATAGCCGTCATCGCCCCCAGCATTCTCACGGCGCTGGGCATGAAGTCGATTCTCGAGAAAATCATCCCGATGGCCGAGGTCGAGGTCTTCAACGACGTGCATGCGCTCGAGGAGAGCGGCATGGAGCGCTACTTCCACTTCTTCACCGCCGCGCCGCTCTTCGTGCGCCACAGCGCCCTCTTCCGCCCCTACCGCCGGCGGGTGATTCTGCTCGCCGGAGGGTCGGTTCCCCCCGAGCTGGCCGACATGCGCCGCCTGAACATCCTCCGCAGCGAGGAGGAGCTCGTGCGCGACATCATGCACATGCACCGCAGCGTCCACCACGACGCCCACGACCCGGCGCCCGACGCCTCCGCCGCACTGGGGCCCGTGCTCTCGGCCCGCGAGGCGGAGGTGCTGGCCCTCATCGCCCGCGGACACATCAACAAGGAGATTGCCCAGCGGCTCGGCATCGGGCTGACGACGGTCATCTCGCACCGCCGCAACCTGATGGAGAAGCTCGGCATCCGCTCCGTCTCGGGGCTGACGCTCTACGCCGTCACGCGGGGCTATGTCGAGGCCGACGAACTCTGAGCGGAGCGCTCACGGGGCCGCTCCTCATAAATTAGGATTGCATTTTCGCGCGAAAAGCCCTTACTTTGCACCCGATTCGAACCATGCACCCGTGAAACCGCGCCTGCGCCACATCCCGCTTCTGCTGCTTTCGGCCATTGCCGCCGCCCTCCCGGCGGAGGGGCTTCGTGCACTGCCGCGGCCCCGCGACAAGGCCGCGACCGAAGAGAGCGACCTGCTCGCCGACACGGTGATTCAGGTCGACCGCGTCCAGGTGACGGCCATCAAGCAGGGGCTCATGCTGCGCAGCGAGCCCGTCGCCTCGTCGATTCTGGGCGAGCGGATGCTCGAACGGCGCCACGTCGACGCCCTGAAGGATGCCTCGCTCATCGTCCCCAACCTCCACATCCCCGACTACGGCTCGCGCATGACCTCGTCGATTTACGTCCGCGGCCTCGGCGCCCGCATCGACCAGCCCGTCATGGGGCTCAACGTCGACAACGTCCCGGTACTCAACAAGGACAACTACGATACGGAGCTGGCCGACATCGAGCGCATCGAGGTGCTGCGCGGCCCGCAGTCGACCCTCTACGGCCGCAACACGATGGGGGGCGTAATCAACGTCTACACGCTCTCGCCGCTCACCTACGAGGGCATCCGCCTCGGCATGGAGTACGGCAGCGGCAACACCCTCAAGCTGCGCGCGGCGGCCTATCAGAAGCTGCGCGAAGGGCTGGGGCTCTCCGTGACGGGCTACTACAGCCACAGCGACGGCCTTTTCGAGAACCGCTCGACGGGCAAGCTGTGCGACTGGGAGCGCAACGCCGGCGGACGGTGGCGCCTGCAGTGGCGCAGCGGCTCGCGCTGGCAGATTGACAACACCTTCGCCGTCTCGGTGCTCCGCCAGGGAGGCTATCCCTACGCCTACGTCGGCGAAGAGATTAAGGTCGACGGCCAGAGCGTCATCCGCCCGGGCGAAATCAGCTACAACGACCCCTCGTCCTACCGCCGCACGCTGCTGAGCGACGGACTGACCGTCCGCTACGAGGGCGAACGCTTCACGCTCGCCTCGATTACGAGCTACCAGTACTCCGACGACGAGATGATACTCGACCAGGACTTCCTGCCCCTCTCCTACTTCACGCTGCGGCAGGCCCGCACGGAGCACACGCTGACCGAGGACATCGTCATCCGCAAGCGGGGCAAGGGAAACTACCGCTGGCTGTTCGGCGCCTTCGGATTCTACCGCCACGGGGTGATGGACGCCCCCGTGAGGTTCAAGCAGTATGGAATCGACGAACTGATTCTCAAGCATATCAACCAGGTGAATCCCGACTATGTCGACGTCTGGGACGACGACAACTTCGTGCTGGGGAGCACCTTCCGCATGCCGACGCTCGGCGCCGCACTCTACCACGAGTCGGAGTACCGCACGGGGCGCTGGCGCTTCACGGCGGGGCTGCGCTTCGACTACGAGCACGCCACGCTGCGCTACCGCAACTTTACCGACACGGGGTGCAAGACCTACCGGACCGACGAGGAGGGCAACCGCGAGCTGGTGGCCACCACGCCGATTAAAATCGACACGCGGGGCACGCTGCGCGACCTCTTCACCGAACTGCTGCCCAAGGTGACGGTCACCTATTCCTTCGACGAGAACCGCAACCTCTACCTCTCGGTCGCCAAGGGCTACAAGGCCGGCGGCTTCAACACGCAGATGTTCTCCGACGTGCTGCAGCAGCAAATCATGAAGGAGTTCTTCCACGTCGGCACGCAGTACGACATCCGCAAGGTGGTGGGCTACGACCCCGAGTACAGCTGGAACTACGAGGTCGGGGGCCACTTCTCCTGCCTCGAGGGTGCCATACGGGGCGACTTCGCCCTCTTCTGGATTGACTGCCGCGACCAGCAGCTGACCGTCTTCCCCGAGGGGAGCACCACGGGGCGCATGATGACCAATGCCGGCCGCACGCGCAGCCTCGGCGCCGAGGTGGCCCTGCAGGCGGTGCCCCACCGCAACGTGGAGCTCAACGTCGCCTACGGATACACCGACGCCCGCTTCGTGGAGTACAACAACGGCATCGAGGACTACGCCGGGAAGCGCATCCCCTACGCCCCGGAGCACACCTTCTCGGCCCTCGCCTCGTGGGAGATTCCCGTCGGCCTGCGCTGGCTCGAGCGCATCGTCCTGCAGGCCGACCTGCGCGGCACGGGACCGATTGCCTGGAACGAGCAGAATTCGCTCCGGCAGTCGTTCTACCTGCTGACGGGAGCCTCGGTGCGCTTCGAGCAGCGCCACTTCTCGCTCGACCTCTGGGGCCGCAACCTCGCCGATACGCGCTACGACGTCTTCTACTTCCGCTCCATCGGCAACGACTTCGTGCAGCGGGGACGTCCGCGCACCTTCGGCATAACGCTCAACATCAACCTTTAGAAAAGACTAATCCAAACACATTCAGACAACGATGAAAAAACTGTTTGCACTCCTTGCCTGCCTCTTCGTGGCAGCCGCCTGCAACACGGAGGACGAAATCTCGTTCAAGACCCAAATCGGCTACCGGGGAACCCTCGACATGCATCTGCTGGCCGACCCCTCGCAGAGCTACACCTACGAGAACGTCTCGTTCGAGCTGAAGAGCTCGACGGAGGACAACACGCTGACGCTGTGGATTTACGACATGCAGTTCCCGGGCATGCCGATGGCCATCGACATGACGCTGCCGGGCATCGGCTACACCTCGTCGGGCGATACGGCCTCCCTCTCGGCCGACGAAGTAATCCCCTACTACGGCGAACGTCCGATGGAGGAGCGCAAAATCACCGCGCTGCGCGGCACGGCAACCGCCGAGCGGCTCACGCTCACCTTCGAGTGCATGGGCTACAGCCTCAGCTACACGGGCACCAAGTAGCCGCCGGGCGCTCCGTATCAACACAAACACCAACCCCCATCATTACGACAACCATGTTTGCAACCATCTTCAAACGACTGCTGCTTCTGACCGGTGCACTCACCATGCTGGCCTCCTGCAGCGACGACGACTCGGGGCTTCCCTACGGATATGTCTATCTGGGCGGGAACCCCTATCTGGAGGAGGGACACCTGACGGGAACCAACCTCCACTTCTACGGCACGACGACGGTCCGCGACACGCAGAGCGGCGAGAGCTACACCAACCGGGAGGGATACATCGAACTGGCCGGGCTCTACGACTTCACGCTCTACCTCCACCGCTTCCGCCTCGAGGCCGGAACATGGGGCAGCGAGATGCGGCTCCGCAACGTCGGATACACCCCCACGGGCGACCGCTCGCTCAGCTTTGCGCTGGAGGAGGCCATTCCCGAGGTGCAACAGCCCAACGAGGTGGGCGGCGGGGCCACCTACCGTCCCGACGAGGAGCTCCGCATCACGCAGTTCGAGGGGCGTATCGACGACATCGACTGCCGCATGAGCTTCACCGTGGCCGGACGCTGGCAGGTTGCCTACGAAGGACGCCTGATTGGACCGAAATAAATATTTTTTCGTACCTTTGCCGCATGAAACCCGAATACATACCTTTCGTCAAGGAGCTCATCGAGCTCTGCATCAAAGAAGACATCGGCGACGGCGACCACACGTCGCTCTGCTGCATCCCGGCCGACGCGCACGGACGCATGCGCCTGCTCTGCAAGCAGGAGGGCGTCATCGCCGGCATCGAGGTGGCCCAAATGGTGTTCGACCGGCTCGACCCCGAGATGCGGTTCGAGCAGAAACTCAACGACGGCGACCACGTCCAGCCGGGCGATGTCGCCTTCTACGTCTCCGGCCGCGTACGCTCGCTGCTTCAGGCCGAGCGCATCGTGCTCAACATCATGCAGCGCATGAGCGGCGTGGCAACCCAGACGGCCTTCTACGTGAAGCACCTCGAGGGGCTGCACACCCGCATTCTCGACACGCGCAAGACCACGCCGGGCATGCGCGTGCTGGACAAGATGGCCGTCAAGCTGGGCGGCGGCGAGAACCACCGCATGGGGCTCTTCGACATGATTCTGCTCAAGGACAACCACATCGACTTCGCCGGCGGCATCCGGAAGGCCATCCACGGCGCCCGCGAATACCTGCACGCCAAGGGCAAGCAGCTCCCCATCGAGTGCGAGGTGCGCTCGCTGGAGGATATCGACGAGGTCTTTGCCGCCGGAGGCGTCGACCGCATCATGTTCGACAACTTCACCCCCGAGATGACGCGCAAGGCGGTTGAAAAGGTGGCGGGCCGCTGCGAGACGGAGTCGAGCGGAGGCATCACCCTCGAGACGATGCGCGCCTATGCCGAGTGCGGCGTGGACTTCATCTCGGTTGGGGCGCTGACCCACCAAATCAAGTCGCTCGACATGTCGCTCAAGGCGTGCGAATAGCCGCCCGGCAGACATCCGACCCTGACATCCGAAAAAGAGACGACCGACGGCCGCCGTCACCGACTCCATGAGCCGAGGACGGCGGCCGTTCGCATCGGATGGGTGGGCTGAAGTAGAAAAATGCAGCTGCGCACACCAAAATCCGGACGGACGCATCAAGCCGGACGCACGAAACCGCACACACGAAGCCGGGTGCATGAAGCACCGACCGGAGCGGCGAAGGACCGGCTTCCGCGCCGTGGCCCCTACGAAGTGGTCCGGAAGTACAAATTGGTCCGGCCCTGCTACCGAAAGCGGTCGAAAAGCCCGCTGCAAGCGGATGCTGCGCCTATTTTTCGGACAAAAGAGGCGGCTGCGGAGTTGCACCATCCGCCGAAACCATTAAATTTGCAGCCGGAAGCCGACCCGGGCCCGCTGCGGAAGGGAGCCCGGCCTGCTTCCCGCCCGAGGGGCGCCCGACGCCCGCCCGGGCAACCATACACCCAAATCCAACGCCCGTGAAACGACTGCTCCATACCCCGCTTTTCCTGCTTCTCTGGCGCATCGTGCTGCTCTATGTGGTGCTGATGCTCTGCCGCATGGTCTTCTACCTCTACAACTACGAACTGCTGGGCGCGCTCTCGTGGCACGAGGCGGGACAGCTCCTGCAGGGGGCGCTGAAGTTCGACACGGCCTCGATTGTCTACGCCGAGGGGCTCTTCATCCTCCTCTCGCTGCTGCCCCTTCCGCGCCGTCTGCGCGAGCGGGGCTGGTGGCGCAACCTGCGCTACGGCTACTACGTGGCGGTGGGTGCGCTGCTGGTGGTGGCGGTCAACATGGCCGACTGCGTCTACTTCCGCTACACGCAGAAGCGCTTCACGGCCGAGGAGCTCTTCTTCGCCGACAACGACAACTCGGCGCAGCTGGTTGTGAAGTTCCTGGGTGAGAACTGGTACCTGGCGCTCGTCGCCGCGGGCCTCATCGCCCTGCTTGCATGGGGCTACCGCCGCAAGGCGCGCGAAGAGAGCCTGCTGCGCGACGGCTGGAGCTACTATGCGGGCGGCACGCTGCTGCTGGCCCTCGGCGCGGCGCTCTCCATCGCCGGCATGCGCGGCGGCATGACCCGCATGACGCGTCCCATCACCCTCTCCAACGCCACGCTCTACACCCCCGACAGCGGCAAGGCCAACCTCATCCTGAGCAACCCCTTCTGCATCCTCCGCACGGTGGGCAGCAGCGCGAAGGTCTCCTACCGCAAGTACTACGCCGCGGAGGAGCTCGACAGCCTCTTCACACCGCTCCACATGCCCGCCGACTCGGCGGCCGTCGACCTCTCGGGACGCAACGTGGTGCTCTTCGTCATGGAGAGCATGTCGGCCGAGCACTCGGCCTACCTCATGCCCGAGCTCTACGCCGGCCGTGCGGAGCAGGGCTTCACCCCCTTCCTCGATTCGCTCATGCGCGAGGGGTTGTGCTTCGAGCGCTTCTATGCCAACGGCACCCGCTCCATCCAGGCGCTCCCCTCGGTGCTGGGAAGCATTCCCTCGTTCAAGACCCCCTTCGTGCTGATGCCCCAGGCGCTGGGCCGCAGCCGCC
>ULWB01048271.1_pt1 | contig 11987 bp, 8 predicted proteins | sample 1959891 | NCBI WGS metagenome assembly ULWB01 (sample SAMEA4835799, study PRJEB28245) | human gut metagenome | biome: gut microbiome; material: fecal sample | place: Denmark | collected 2008 | reverse complement strand
AGAAGCATTGCCTTTCTGACGGATTACTTTCACCGCCGCATCATACATTGCAATACCTCTTTCCGAAGCAAAACGCCTTATAGCATCCTCATCGTAACCGCCCGGCACTATGAATTTATCCTTGTCATTATAAAAGACCAATCCCATTATCCGCCACATATCGTTAGTCTTGTTAGGATAATAGAACTTCATTGACCAACGGCTTTCGGGCGGAGGGAACGAGCCAAGCATCAGCACTTTAGCATTGCCGGGCAAAAAGGGCTCAAACGGATGCGACTCTATTTCTGCCATATCTATCACACTTTAAATGATTGAACACTATCATCAACACGACCGTGAGGACAGCACTTGTCAAAGCCAACCATGGAAATCCGTCGGCAACGCCTATCGAAACGGAATCTTCATCCGCGACACCGGCATTAATCAGATAGGTCAGAACAACTACCGAAATATTATTCAAGGCGTGCGCCACGGCCGGAACCCATACCGAGCCAGTCCACAACATAGCATAACCGAATATCGCCCCCATGACCATTCGCGGCACAAATCCATAGAACTGCAAATGGAATGCGCTGAAAACAACGGCCGCCGCCCACACCGCAATATGCTTGTTACGGAAACTTCCCGCCAGAACATTCTGCAACGCACCCCGGAAAAACAGTTCCTCACCGATGCCGGTAAGAATGCCCATACAAAAAATATTAACTGCCAATCCTGCCACAGAATTGTCTGCCATCAGCTTGTCGGTCACAGCTTTTGCCGAAGCCTCGCTGTTTTTCATCCATTCCTCTACCGGCGACAACCATCCGGGCAATGCCAATGATTCGTTCCACGCCACAAGGCAATTGATTGCCGGAGTGGCTACAATATATATAAGAATCACCCAGACATACGACGGCACACCTGCCCTACGCCCTATGCCGAACGACCAATTATCCTTCCCATAGACAAGAAAAGGCATCAACAATGCCGGAGCGATAAACGCAAGCAGGTTTTGCAGGACAACAGAGCAACGGATTGCCGCAATGTCGTCCAATCCAGTGAATCCGGCGACAACCGCAGAAAGCGCAACCGAAAGCAGCAGCCCGCCGACCATAAGCAATGCCAATACCGCCAACGCCCTGCCTGTCCGACAATCCATACCCGTCATTGCCCTATCATTTTTAAAAATTCATCCTCACCTATAATCGGGATTCCCAACGACTTGGCTTTTTCCAATTTGGAAGGTCCCATATTCGCGCCGGCGAAAACGAAATCCGTCTTTTTTGAAATCGACGAGACATTCTTCCCGCCGTTCATTTCTATCATCTTCTTGTACTCGTCGCGCGAGTGACGCTCAAACACGCCGCTTATGACGATGCTCTTGCCCGCCAGTTTATCCGACATGGCGGCTTTCGCCTCCTCCGACACTGCCATTTGCAACCCGGCCGCTTCCAGACGCCTTACAATTTCCTGATTGCGCGGGTCATTGAAAAAAGCTACAACATTCTCAGCTATTATTCCCCCTATCTCGTCTATCGAGACAAGCTCTTCTACTGTCGAATTTTCCAACTTCACCATCGAACCGGTAGCAAACGCCAATTTCTTCGCGACAGTCTCGCCGACATTAGGAATGGACAATGAATAAACCACACGCTCAAATGGCACAGATTTAGACGCTTCTATGCCTCGGAGAATCCTGCGTGAGGTCAATTCCCCAATTCCGCCCCTTATTGTCAGGCTATCATAAGTAAGGTCATATATGTCAGCCACATTCTTCACAAGCCCGACAGCGAAAAGCTGCTCGGCAGTCTCCTCTCCTATTCCGTCGATGTTCATCATCTTGCGCCCTACGAAATGCTCTATCTTGCCCGTTATCTGCGGACGGCATCCATAACGGTTAGGGCATATCCACGCCGCCTCGCCCTCGTTACGGACAAGCGGCGTGCCGCACACCGGGCAACTTTTCACAAATTCCACCGGACGGCTGCCTTCCTGACGCTTCGATTTGTCGACACCTACTATCTTAGGAATAATCTCACCGCCTTTCTCCACGTATACATAATCGCCGTCGTGAATGTCGAGCTGGCGGATTATATCCTCATTATGAAGCGAAGCGCGCTTAACCACCGTGCCGGAAAGCAATACCGGCTCAAGATTTGCGACAGGCGTAATCACCCCCATCCTTCCAGTCTCGAACGACACGAATTTCAACTTTGTCAATGCCTGCTCTGCCTGAAACTTATAAGCTATGGCCCAACGCGGCGACTTCGCCGTGCTCCCGAGAAAACGCTGCTGCTGGAAATCATTGACCTTGAATACAAGCCCGTCTGTCGCTATTTCCAATTTCTTCCGTTCAACGTCCCAATAATCAATGAATTGCTTCACTTCCTCCACCGTCTTCATCACCCTCACGGCATCCGACACCTTGAACCCCCAGCGCTTCATGGCCATAAGGCTTTCATAATGTGTCTTGAACGGAAGTTTGTCGCCAAGCAGATAATAAAAATATGCGTCAAGACCGCGACGAGAGACTTCCGCCGGATTCAGGGTTTTCAATGTTCCGGCCGCCGCGTTCCGGGGATTGGCAAGCAAAGGTTCCTCATTGTATTCACGCTCCTTATTGAGCGCGTCGAACGATTTCCACGGCATCAGAATCTCGCCGCGCACCTCAAAACGCTCCGGATAGTCACCCCCCTGTAAAACCAGAGGGATACTGCGTATAGTCTTCACATTAACCGTGACATCGTCGCCGCGCACGCCGTCGCCGCGGGTCACAGCCCGCGCCATACGCCCATGCTCGTAGATTATGGAAATGGAAGTGCCGTCGAATTTCATTTCGCCGACAATCTCCAAGCTGTCACCATCCTGCAACGCAGACTTGGTGCGGCGGATGAAATCCTCCACCTCGCCGATTGAGTAAGTGTTGCCCAACGAGAGCATCGGCCGCTCGTGCTCTACCTGCACAAACCCAGGAGTCAAATCGCTGCCTACACGCTTTGTGGGCGACAATGGGTCGGCAAATTCCTTATGTGCCTCCTCAAGTTCCTCAAGACGCTTCATCATATCGTCGAATTCCTTATCCGATATGGTAGGCGCGTTCAACACATAATAATTATAATTATGCTTGTTAAGCTCGTCACGCAAATGCTTTATTTCTGCTTCAAAAATATCCATACAAAATAATTTACTCACGAAATTACCAATCTTATCACAAACACCCAATACAATCCTATAAATATTTATCACAAAAACTGTACAAATTTTTTTATGCACCAACGTTGTAGTATCTTTGCCCCAAATAATAACACATAATTAAACAGAATGGAATCTGCTGAAATTTTCAAATGGGTTTTGGAAAACCTCAATTATTGGGTTGTTGTAATTTTTATGGCTATAGAAAGTTCTTTCATCCCTTTTCCGTCTGAAGTAGTAGTACCGCCGGCAGCATGGAAGGCGATGGCCGACGGAAGCATGAACATCATATTAGTCGTCATATTCGCGACCATAGGTGCCAACATAGGGGCTTTGTTCAACTATTATCTTGCCAAATGGCTCGGACGGCCTGTCGTCTACAAATTCGCAAACAGCCGGTTCGGGCATATGTGCCTGATTGACGAAAAGAAAGTGCGCGACGCCGAAGAATATTTCCGCAAGCATGGAGCGGCATCGACATTCTTCGGCCGCCTGATACCCGGTATACGCCAATTGATAAGCATACCGGCAGGGCTTGCCAACATGAAAATGGGCCCGTTCCTGCTTTATACTACACTCGGTGCGGGAGCGTGGAACATCGTACTGGCATTATTAGGATATTTCATTTACCAATTCACAGACCTTAAAACGACAAACGACGTGTATGAGCTGGCCACCAAGTACAGCCACGAAATCGGATATGTAATATTGATATTGGCAGTATTCGTAGTCGGATTCGTCATTTATAAAGGATTAAAGAAAAACAAACCTGAAACCAATAACTGATAAAACTATGATAGTATCACCTTCTCTTCTGTCGGCCGACTTCTGCAACCTTGCCGCCGACATTGACATGATTAACCGAAGCGAGGCAGAACTGCTGCACCTCGACATTATGGACGGTGTGTTCGTGCCCAACATTTCTTTCGGATTCCCAGTCATAAAGAACCTGAAGAATATCTGCACAAAAGGACTGGACGTGCATCTGATGATTGTAGAGCCTCAAAAATTCATCAAGGAAGTGAAAGATGCCGGCGCGGAATACATGAATGTGCATTACGAGGCATGCCAGCATCTGTCAAGAGTGATACAACAAATCAAGGAAGCCGGAATGAAAGCGGGTGTCACTTTGAACCCGGCAACGCCTGTCGCTGTATTGGAAGACGTGATTTGCGACATCGACATGGCATTGATAATGTCGGTAAATCCGGGATTCGGCGGTCAGAAATTCATCCCCAACTCCGTAAAGAAAGTACGCCAATTACGCGACATGATTGCCAAGAGCGGTTCTAATGCCCTTATAGAAGTAGATGGCGGAGTGAACGAAGAAACCGGACGGATGCTGAAGGATGCCGGTGCCGACATCCTTGTGGCAGGCAACTATGTGTTCAAGGCCGAAAATCCGCTACAACGCATCTCCACCCTCAAAAACCTATAATACAAGAAATCAAATAAAAAACCGGCGGTTGCCTCATGATGAGACAGCCGCCGTTTTTTTATAAAGCAAAAGCTATTCTATTTCACAGCCACAACTTTCACCATCGTGCCTTGCCCGTTAGAAACACGAACAGCATATACACCAGATGCAACCGTCACACGCAACTCGCCGGACTCATTACCGGCAAAGACATTTGCCCCCTGCAAATTGTAAACCTCGATTTTGCTTTCAGAATCAGCAAATACCACAATTTCCTGATCGCCGCCATTGATGGAAACGCCTTCCAAATCGACACTGTCGATACCGCTCAGTTTCTTGAACAAGGCCGTAACCTCCGAAGCGCGGGTTATCATGAATTCAGTACCTTCGATATTTTCACCATTAAGCACTACCGCGTCAAGTGTATAACTGTCTTCCGGCATGGCAGAAACCTCTATTGCCGAATTTTTCTTAACCTTGTCGCCTGATTCTACAGGATTACCGTCAACGTCCGCAAGAGCAATGGAGCCGTTGACAGAAGGAAGAATAGTGATATAAGCCTCGTCACAACCGGAAGCGTTTCCTGTAATATTGACAATCCAGCCTTTATCCGTCGCTATAAAGCTGTCGGCATTACGGGCATCGTTAGGCGTTTCTTCCTCTCCGGTCTGTACAGTAAGGGTCGTGCCTGTGATTTCATCCTCATCATACGGGAACTCTGGAAGATTCCAATAGAAATCGTCCATTTCGCAAGCTGTCATACCGTTTCCGCCACAATTTATAGAGCCAAGTTCGCGGAGCATGCTCAAATCTATCGAATGAATGGCATTGTCGTTAAACGACAGGCTCTGCAATTTCGTGTTAGTAGATAGGTCAAGCGATGTAAGGTCGTTATCGCCAAGTGACAACGAAACCAGATTACCGTTATTCTCGACATCCACTTCCGCAAGCATATTTCCATTGGCCTCCAATTCTTCCAATTTTGCAAGATTCGACACATCCAAAGATGTGAGTTTATTGTTAGTCAACTTAACGGACATCAACTCCGGATTATTCCCGAAATCTATTTCAGTAAGTTCGTTGTTGCCCGCATTCAGTTCCACCAATCCTGAGCAGTTCGACAAATCGAGAGACCCTATCTTGTTGGCATGGCAGTCAAGATAAGCAAGCCGGGCATTCTCCGCTATGTCCAATTCTGTAAGTTCGTAGCAGGCCGCACAGTCAAGATATACCAGATTCTTCTGATTTGTCACGTCGAGGGAAGTCAACGGATTGCCATAGACGCACAATTCCCTCAGACCATCGTTCTTCGAAAGGTCGATTGACGTGATTTCATTATCAATCAAATCCGTATTAGGCAATTCATAGCTCTCAAAATTAGCATGCGTCACATCACCATATATAGTGATAGTCTCTCCAGCTGAAGTACCATCAATATACGTCATACTGGAATTGTCTATGACTTTCTCCTGACGCGAGCCATTGCCCCAATCGATTTGAATTGTTGCGTTTGGCTCATCTGAAGCGAGGGAGAACTGCATTGTGCGCCCGGCTTTGTCTGTCGTGAACGAGATGGATTTGTCCACCAAAGTGAAGTTCACCTTGATTGTTGACGGCCCGTTGATTACGAACCAGTCCTCGGCAATCTCCTCTCCGTTGACTGTCACGCTCTTAAACTTATATCCATCTGCCGGCTCTGCATAAACGCAAATAGGAACACCGATGTTAGCTTTGTCGGACACAGACTTCAGCGACTGATAATAAGGTGCCTGCCATTGTGCTATCGCAAACGCACCGTTTTCCGTAGTGTATTTCGGAAAATCATATACTCCATCAAGCGTCATATTGCCACCTGTCTGTCCTTCTACATGGACAGTCTCCTCAGTCAATGTCGCGTCGATTGTCACATCCGTCTCCGCGTTCTGAGCAGTTCCGTCACCCTCTACATCCACTTTCCATTGCATATCGCTGCTCGTCACATAATCAGTGTCGGAATGCTCTCCGTTGGAGCCTTCTATCAGTAATGTAGGTTCGCTCGACCACGAATCTCCGTGCGCCGGCATTGTCTTGTACATCATGCTCAGAGCATCCGATGTCATACGCGGATTATTGCGGATGTCAACCTTCTCAAATGTTCCTGACGGACTTACGTAATTGAAATAGAAATAATCGCATTGTGTGTCGGTCGCCACGAATTCTTGTAAGAAATATGCGTTCGTAAGGTCTATGCGCCGCAAAGGATTGCCGCTTATGTCAAGTTCATGTATATTGCGAAGCATAGTTATGTCGAGTTTCGCAAGATTGTTGTTAGCGACATCCAAAGTCGATATCTCAGTGTTCACCGAAAGGTCGAGTGCCGTCAACTCATTGTCCGAGCACATAAGAGTGATTAATTCCTGATTGTTGGAAAGGTTCAGACTTGAAAGCCGGTTATTGCTACAAGAGAATTGATACAATTTCGGATACTTAGTGACATCTATCGACGTTAATTGGTTGCCTATGACACTTAAGCTTGTAAGATTCGGATAATCACCGACCTCCCAGTCAAGCAGAGCATTATTGCTAAGCAGCAACTGCGACAGGTTGGGCAGACTTATGCCGTAGAAATGCATTATGTAGCAATCCGACATATCGATGATGCGCAGCTTAGTACTGCCGTCATAAAACACCACCGTAGTCAAATCCGGATTATTTGAAGCATAGAAATATTCCAGATTACTGAACGCTTTAAGATTGAGAGTTACAAGCTTGTTGCTCGATACGTTCAACTCAACCAAGTTTTCAGCAAGCGAGGACATGTACAACTCGTGCGAATCAATCTCATTATAGCTCAAATTCAAATCCTCGAGCTTCGGCATACCTGCCAATGTCAGCGCAGTCAGTTTATTCTTCGACATATCAAAATCCACCAATTCAGGCATCTCGCAAAGGTCAACCTCTGTTATCTGGTTTTCCGAAATGTCGAGTTCAGTGATTGAAGTCAAGCCTTCTGCCGAAAATGAAGTAAGCTGCTGCTCATTACAACGAAGGCACTTGATATTTCCTTTGATTTTGATTGTCTGTCCCTTGATAGCCTCAGTCTGTTCCTGCTCAAAACCCCAGCCATCAGGATCAATTGTATAAGACTTTTCAATGCCGTCACCCCAGTCGATGATTACAGGCTCGTTGATTGATGTGCAGTATGTCGTCACCGACAATTCCTCACCGACAGCTTTCGCCGTCTCGATTGTAATGACACCGTCAGCTTTCATCTCTCCCCACGAGAGAAGCAGCGACGGCAACAATAGTAAAAATTGTTTTTTCATAACGACTTATTAAAAGGTTTGTAATAATTATATTTAGTCAAAAGTATTCATATTTTTTAAATTACGCAACTTTTATTATGATTTTATAATTTGCATTATACATTTAAGCACCAAGGGCGATACAAAAAACGATAAATATCCACATATAAAGCCGTATAATCTCCAAAATATCACATCAAATCCGACACAGGAAGATGGTTTCTGTAAATAATAACTACGCCTTAGTGGTGATAAGATAATCTAAAAGCCGGATAGCGGTTTCGCAAAACCGCAATGCTTTGTAAAGAATAAGCGGATACAATTAAATTAGGTAATTATAGAGTACGACAGCTATAATTTTGAACGAGAAGCGCAAGCACAGAATGTCCTATTTATCTGAAAATATATCCCAAACATCCGATTTGGCGCAAAAACGCCCTTTTTAAATTTTCATTTTCGTATTATATAATATACCCGGAGCAAATAAAACGGTACTCCAAGAGTGGATATTATTGTTTCAAGGGAAACTTTACTATCTTTGCAATGCTGCAAATAGCGGCAATGTTTTGTGAAAGTGTTTCGCTTTTATCCTGTGTAGGAAATCTGACAGTTTCAAAAAAAGCATGGATAAGCAATGACACTCGTCACTTGTGCCGTATATGTCCAAAAAACATATACCAATCAGGTGTGGAGTATTGTTTATTTGCTTTTGGGTTTTGTCAGAACCTCCTGCACGGTAAACGAATGGCTCCACACTTTCTATTATTGTAACTGTCAAACGAAGGGGCCAAGTTGACACAAAATCTTAAACAATATGAATGGTTTGAGTTTCATCAAGCAAAAGCAATCGAGCTGGGCTCAACGGCAGGGCTTTGAACTGGTCAGCGGAACTATCGGGGCTGATGGAGAAAAGACTTATTTGCAAAATGTTGCCGACAATCTGTTTGAACCCCTCACACAGGATTCCGCAGATTCTTACAATGCCGGCGACGGCGGCGAAACCAAAGACACCGCCAACCGTTTGGCTAAAATGAAAGCCGTACACTCATCTTCGGCAATCGTGGTCAATCTCTTCCAGTACTGGAAAGGGAAGGACATATCCCCGCTTATGTATGCCTTGAATCTGCGGAGGAAGCCACAGCCGGACACCGTAACCGAAAATGCCGGCACAGACGCTCCTGACATATCAGAAATTTCGCCAAAAGAGAATGCGGCAAAAATTTATTTCGAGAAAAAGTTTAGAATCAGCGATGACTCCGTGTCTTTCAGAAAACCCGCCAATCTCGATGTAGTGATTGAAGAACCGCTTTGCCACACGGCTATAGAATCGAAATACACAGAGCCTTATGGCAATAGCCATGAGGGTTTGCGTGAGGCATACATCCGCAATGAGTCATTATGGACGGAACTGCCTAACCTCTACGACTTGGCAAAACAAATTTCACCCGACAACAAACTGTTTAAACATTTGGATGCAGCCCAACTCGTCAAGCATATATTGGGACTGTCGGCAAACTATCGAGAAAAACGCGTGAAATTCAGACTTCTGTATCTATGGTACGACGTGCTTGGCGAAGAAGGAGCGGAACACCGAAGAGAAATAGAACAGTTTGCTTCGATTGCCCAAAAAGACAATATCCTTTTCCGCCACATAACATATCAAGAGGTTATAGCAACATTGGCAAAAGATTACCGCGAGGGAAACGAGGCATACATTGATTACCTTACTGAAAGATATTTATAACGACATTTTCAGAACAAAGTCATCCTCAACAAATAACTCATCCAAACGTGAATTTGACAGGATATAATCACCTATAATCAAAACAAGCCGGAATGCAGACTCTTGTTCCGGCTTGTTTTGATTGAGAAGCGCAAGCCAAACTATTCTATATGTCGCAAAATGTGTCCTGAATGTCTGTTTTGCTTCAAAAACGCCCTTTTTAAATTTTCATTTTCGTATTAGTAATTTACAGACCTTGCCACACACAAGGCTGATAATATTTTACCAAAACCGAAAAATATGAAAGTAGCAATCGTAGGCACAAGAAATCCGAGCGTTTCTTATGAGCAATGGACACAAGTCCTAAAGGATATAGATTTGCCGACAGTGGCAGAATTAGTATCAGGCGGTGCAAAAGGCATTGATTCATATACAAAACGACTCTCAAAGGAGAGTGGTATCCCATTGATAGAGTTCAACGAAAGAGACCAGCGAGAGATGGTCGATATAGCAAGGATAGGTTTTATAGAGGACTTAGGTTTTGAAGTCTTTGTAAGAACCGACGACGAAGAAAGTGTACCACATGTTCATATTTGGGATTATGACACAAGAGGTGAGAAATTTAATTCTTGTGTTAAGTTACTTACACCAGAGTATCTTACACACAGAGATAAGTGCAATAATGTTTTCAATCCAAGGCAAAAGTAAGCTTTTACAAACTTTATGTCTGAAGTGAAAACTTCTTTAATCAAGAGAGTACCTGCAATGACAAATTATGAGTTTAGTTGCTGGATGTGGGGTGATAATAATTCTAATATGGACGTTGACGTCCAGTATGACGAGAACGACAACCCCATAATCCCCGACTATTCTAAGCTCTGACTATGGACAAGAAAGGTTGTGAATATTGTAAGTTCTATGTACTAATATTCGATTATAGAATGTATTGTATGAAGCTTGCCAAAAGAATTACAGCATGCAAGAAGCTTTGTAAGTATTTTGTAAGTTATACAGATTAAGCAGTGTTGTAATAATTCGTATAAGGAATAGATAAGAGTAAAGCAGAAAGCAGCTATGAACCTAAAAGAGATATTTAAGAGGCAGACAGACCCTGTCTGTGATATGGCGAACCTAAGGGAAAAACAACAGGTATTAGCACAATAATATTTGTGAGTTCAAAAGTACCCAAACATAAGCCAAGGTTAAAGGTGGTAAAGAGTTTAAAAGAAAAGTTTTCAGTGTCTATTGAAGATAACCCACGAGTATTAGCGGGTGATTCATCAATAGTATCAGCGAAAGTATTAGAACAAGTTAAAGAGTGGATTATTTTGAATAAGGATTTGTTGCTTGAATATTGGAACGACCCCTTATTTGACACAGAGCGCCTATACACAGAGACAAAGAAAGTAAAGTAGAATGTAGCTATGAATTTAAAGTTATTGGCAAGACAAATAGCAGATGGTGTAGAGCAGCATTCAAGACGCACTGCGCGAAATCTTTTAATGAGGAACGAGTTTTCTCGAGAAGAAGCGGATTTGTTTATCCAGTTATTGCTTGACAAACTACCCAATTTGAAGGGCGAGCTTAGAAAATTTTATTACGGTCTCACCCGCTGGTTTCTGACTGACTTGGATATTCAAAACCCACAAGACGTGTATAAGGTCAACAAACTGCTTTATAATTTGAGAAATACGCCTGAAGCCGATTTTTATGACAAGGATTTTAACGGTCTGTCAATTAAAGATGTGCAAGATATTTCAAGGATTGACCTTGAAGCAGAACCGTATCAAGCACCACCTGATGCTTCATACGAAGTTTTTGAATTAACAGATTATGATGAAGTCCGTCAATATGAAAATTATGCGAATTGGTGTATTCTCGATGAAACTGCATTTAAAGCGTATACAGCCAACGGATTAAAGTATTTTATAGCAGAAAGGTCTGACTTTAAAAAAGTTCCAAAATTGAGAGGAGATAAGTACCCATACGATGATTACGGAATGTCACTTATTGTAATAGGTGTAGAGGATAACAAAATCGCCTCGGTAACATCTCGCTGGAATTTTGATGACACAGGCGATTCTTACTTAAAGCCACAACAACTGAAAAAATTATTAGGTAGTGAATATAAATATTTATTCGACTAAGTTAAGATGCTGTTACCAAACAAAACATATCGCAAACTCATATCAGAAAGGCTCTTCTTAAAAGTAGCAAGAAGTGTTCGTACCATTATAGGGACAAAAATAGTTAATAACTATATAAAAACATCTGCCATAATAAAATTGCAAAGTCATATATGAGCATAAAAAGGAAGTGGAGGCTGACCTGCGTCTGTCTCCACTTCGCTTAGAAAGGGGGCGGCGACCTGCTCTCCCGGTTTCCCAGT
>ULWB01037567.1_pt1 | contig 11988 bp, 8 predicted proteins | sample 1959891 | NCBI WGS metagenome assembly ULWB01 (sample SAMEA4835799, study PRJEB28245) | human gut metagenome | biome: gut microbiome; material: fecal sample | place: Denmark | collected 2008 | reverse complement strand
TAGCCGTTAGAGCTACTGCCCTGCACAGTCCCCGGAAAGCAGGTTCCGGGGACAGAATATGTAATTATCTGACTTCGCGATGCACAGTGTGACGCTTTTCCCAAGGACAATACTTCTTGAGCTCGATGCGCTCAGTGGTATTCTTCTTGTTCTTTACAGAAACGTAGTTCTTGCGTTTGCACTCCGTGCAGGCGAGGGTGATGTTGACTCGCATGGTACTACTCGATGATTTCGGTCACCACGCCGGAACCCACGGTGTGGCCGCCTTCGCGGATAGCGAAGCGGAGGCCCTGGGCCATGGCGATGGGTGCGATGAGCTCAACAGTGAAGACGCTGTTGTCGCCGGGCATGACCATTTCGACACCTTCAGCAAGCTGAATGACACCAGTGATGTCGGTGGTGCGGAAATAGAACTGGGGACGGTAGCCGGAGAAGAAGGGAGTATGACGGCCGCCTTCTTCCTTGGAGAGGACGTACACCTGGCCCTTGAACTTCTTGTGAGGAGTAATGGACTTGGGAGCAGCGAGAACCTGGCCGCGCTCCACTTCGTCACGCTTGGTGCCACGCAGGAGGGCGCCGATGTTGTCGCCGGCTTCGCCCTGGTCGAGCTGCTTGCGGAACATTTCAACGCCGGTGCAGGTGGTCTTGGTGGTGGGACGGATGCCCACGATTTCCACTTCGTCACCAACCTTGATGACACCCTGCTCCACACGACCGGTCACAACGGTACCACGGCCGGAGATGGAGAACACGTCTTCGATGGGCATCAGGAAGGGCTTGTCGAGTTCGCGCTTGGGCTCGGGGATGTAGTCGTCAACTGCGTCGAGAAGCTCGAAGATGGGCTTCACTGCGGGGTCGTCGAGGCTGTCGGCATTCAGAGCGTTCAGAGCAGAGCCCTTGATGATCGGAATGTCGTCGCCGGGGTAGGAGTAGGAAGAGAGCAGTTCGCGCACTTCCATTTCCACGAGCTCGAGAAGTTCGGGATCGTCCACGAGGTCGCACTTGTTCAGGAAGACCACGATGGCGGGCACGCCGACCTGACGGGCGAGCAGGATGTGCTCACGGGTCTGGGGCATGGGACCGTCGGTAGCGGCAACCACCAAGATTGCGCCGTCCATCTGGGCAGCACCGGTGATCATGTTCTTGATGTAGTCAGCGTGGCCGGGGCAGTCCACGTGAGCGTAGTGGCGCTTCTCGGTCTCGTACTCGACGTGTGCGGTGGCGATGGTTATACCACGAGCCTTTTCTTCGGGGGCCTTGTCGATTTCGTCATAGGAAATGAAGGAACCCTCGTTCTTGAGGCTGGCAACCTTGGTGATGGCTGCAGTCAGGGTGGTCTTGCCATGGTCGATGTGGCCGATTGTGCCAATGTTTACGTGGGGCTTACTGCGGACGAACTTTTCCTTGCCCATGTTAATGTCTCCCTGGAAATGAAGAAATTGATTTTGTGCTGAAATCCGATTAGACAAACAGCCCGCGTATAAAGCGTGCAGCTTTGCGGGCGTTTGCATAAACCGTCCCTGACTACCAGGGATAACTTGAGTGCAGAAGAAAGTTGTGTGAGGAAAGTAGTGTGGAGCGGGAAACGGGACTCGAACCCGCAACCCTCAGCTTGGAAGGCTGATGCTCTAGCCATTGAGCTATTCCCGCATACAGGCGCCGGATCGTGTCTCCAAGACCCCAAACGGTCTGGAAGGAGTTCTACCGCACCGTAGTCACCGACTTTCGTCTTCTACAGCCAAGGCAGTTTTGCAAGAACCCCGAGAAGGGCTGCTGGTGGTGGGGGGTGGATTCGAACCACCGAAGTCACTGACGACAGATTTACAGTCTGTTCCCTTTGGCCGCTCGGGAACCCCACCACATAATTCGTATGTTCTGCTGCCAGGCACTGAGGGGAAATCCCTGGTCTTGTGTCGGGCAGCTGTTTGGCAGAATGGAGCTGGCGATGGGAATCGAACCTACAACCTGCTGATTACAAATCAGCTGCTCTGCCGATTGAGCTACGCCAGCACACGAGTCGATGTATTTACCCAAAAACTTCGGGCTTGGCAAGCAAAATTTTGCAATTTTCAAAATTTTTTTTGCATCCGGGTGACATTTGGGCCTTGCTGGCCGCCATGCGCCGATTGCGTGCGACTTATACACGCGCAATACTCAATCGGTCAAGCCCTGCGAGATCCTTTTTTGTAAAAAATTCGCAAAAATGTTTTTTGGCGAGCATGTGTCGCACTGCTTCCCCTTGTGCAAGGCCGTGTTCGAGAAGAACCCAGCCGCCCTTTTTCAAGAGCCTTCTGGCCTCGCAAACGCAGGCCTCGAGCAGTTCAAGGCCTGCGTTGTCCGCAAAGAGGGCAGATCCCGGCTCGTATCTGCGCACCCCTTCCTCCACTGCCGGATCATCCTTCGCAATGTAGGGTGGGTTGGCAAGAACCATGTCGAGGGAGGCATCGGGAAGTGGGACGTTTTTCATGTCTGCCTTAAGGACCACAAGCGATTGCGCACCCAATCGGTCCCTGTTTTTTCTGCAAACCGAAATGGCCAGGGGCGATTTTTCCAGAAGATAGCCTGCAACCCCCGACCTTTCCAGGGCAAGGCTTATGCCAATGCAGCCCGTTCCTGCGCCAAGGTCAGCAATGAGAAGGCTTTTCCGTTCCCCTGCAAGCTCAAGGGCTGTCTCGACCATGAGTTCCGTTTCCGGGCGGGGAATGAGCACACCCCTTGCTACGCCAAACTCCCTGCCAAAGAACTCCCTTTTTCCTGTCAGGTAGGCTATGGGCTCGCCCAATAGCCTGCGACCTGCAAGGTCCTGCAGAAAAGATGCCTTCTCGCCCTCCACATTGTCCCTGTCGTGCAGGCGAAGGAACAAACGATCCTTCCCAAGGATATGGGCAAGAAGTATCTCTGCCTCAAGGCGGGGATTGTCCACGTGGCCCGCAAGAAGGGCAGTTGTCCCTGCAAGAAGGGTTCTGATGCTTTCTTCCATGTACAAGACGGGGGCCACCCAAGAGGGCAGCCCCCACTCCTCAATGAATCAGTGCTTAGGCGTTGTTGGCTTGTTCGGTCTCGCTTGTCGCGACCTCCGAGCCTTGCGCCTTTCTTTTTGTGCTTTTTGACCTTGTCCGCGGCTTCGGTTTGGCTGCCCTTGCCTCTTCGCTGAAGGCAATCTCGTAGATTTGGCTGTAGTAGCGCACGGGAATGATTTCCAGCTTCTCGCGCAGATCTGCAGGGATGTCCACAAGGTCCTTTTCGTTTTGCCAGGGGATGATGGCCTTCTTGAGACCGCGGGCCATGGCTCCGAGCAGCTTTTCCTTGATGCCGCCAACAGGCAGCACCCTGCCCTTGATGTCGATTTCGCCTGTCATGCACAGATCCGAGCGCACAGGCGCGTCCTTCAGGGCAGAGAGCAGGGCAGTCGTCAGGGTGACGCCGGCAGAGGGACCGTCCTTGGGGGTAGCCCCATCCGGGACGTGCACATGTATGTCGTGCTTGTCGTCAAAGCCGGCATCAAGACCGAAGGTCGGTGCGTGGCTGCGCAGATAGCTTATGGCAGCCTGGGCGCTTTCCTTCATGACATCGCCAAGGGAGCCTGTGAGCAGGACCTTGCCCTTGCCTTCCACCACAGCCGTCTCGATGGTCAAAACCTCGCCGCCTGCCCTTGTCCAGGCAAGGCCGTAGGCCATGCCGGGGAGAAGGGTGTCCTCGAACTCCTCGTCCAGGAAGATGGCAGGCCCGAGAAGCTCCTTCAGATCCTTTTCGCAGACAGAGAAGGGAGGCTCTTCGCCTTCGGCCTTCTTGCGGGCAAGCTTGCGGCACACAGCCCCAATCTGGCGCTCGAGTTCGCGCACGCCTGCCTCGCGGGTGTAGTTCAGGATGATGCCTTCGAGGGCGTCTGAACCGATGTTCACCTCACCCATGGCAAGGCCGTTGTCTGTGACGCGCTTTTTCACAAGATAGCGTTCGGCAATGGCTTCCTTTTCCTGCATGGTGTAGCCAGGCAGGCGGATGATTTCCATGCGATCGCGCAGGGCAGCCGGAATGGTTTCGAGCTGGTTTGCCGTGCACAGGAACATGACCTTTGAAAGATCAAAGGGAACGTTCAGATAGTGATCGCTGAAGGTGTTGTTCTGTTCGGGATCCAGCACTTCGAGCAGGGCGGACTGGGGATCTCCGCGGAAGTCGGTGCCAACCTTGTCGATCTCGTCAAGGACAATGACAGGGTTCCTTGTACCCGCATGACGCAGGGCCTGGATGATGCGGCCAGGCATGGCTCCTATGTAGGTGCGCCTGTGGCCGCGTATTTCCGCCTCGTCGTGCATGCCGCCAAGTGAGAGCCTTTCGAACTTGCGGCCAAGGGCCCTGGCAACGGATTTGCCAAGGCTGGTCTTGCCAACCCCTGGAGGGCCCACAAAGCACAAAATGGATCCGTGGGTGTCGGGATTGAGCTTGTGGACGCTCAGGTATTCCAGAATGCGGTCCTTGATCTTGGCAAGACCGTAGTGATCTTCGTCCAGGATTTGCTGGGCATTCTTGATGTCGAGATTGTCGTCAGAGAGCTTTTGCCAGGGCAGTTCGCTCACTGTCTCAAGGTAGGTGCGGATGATACTGGCCTCGGCAGCGTCCCCGTGCATGAGGGAGAGTCTGCGCAGTTGCTTGTCCGCCTCCTTCTTCACATCCTCCGGAAGGCCAGCCTTCTCGAGAGCTTCCTTGAGTTTTTCAATCTCCTCGGCCCCGCCTTCCTCGGCGTCTCCGAGCTCGTGACGTATGGCCTTGAGCTGTTCGCGCAGATAGTAGTCCTTCTGCGCCTTGTCTATGCCTTCCTTGGTGGAAGACTGGATGCGCATCTGGACTGTTGCGACCTCGACCTCGCTTTGCAGCTTCTCTGTCACGCGGCGCAGGCGTTCGACCGGATCCGGGATTTCCAGAAGCTTCTGGGCCTCGTCGGTCTTCATGCGCAGATTGGCAGCCACAAGGTCCGCAAGGCGCCCGGGTTCGTCCACGCTCTGCAAGAGCTTCACAAGTTCGGGGGATGTCACGCCCCGCAGGGCCATAACCTTCTCGCACAATTCCCTGGCAACGCGCAGCATGGCCTCGACAGTGGCATCGTGCTCGACCTCGGGCTCAGTGACATAGTCCACCTCGGCCTTCAGATAGGGGCCTGTGGTTGTCAGCTTGCGCACCCTTGCCCTGGCAACACCCTGGACAAGGGCCTTGATCCTGTTGTCTGGCATCTTCAGGATGCGCAGGACCTGCACGACAGTACCTGTGGTGTAGAGATCGTTTTCTGCAGGATCGTCGTCCTCCTCGTTCTTCTGGGTCAGGGCGAGCACAAAGTGCGGGCCGTTCACTGTTGTTTCAATGGCCGCAACAGAGCGATCCCTGGTGATGAAGAGTGGCAGGATCATGAAATTGAAGAGAACCACATCGCGCAGGGCAACGACAGGCAGAACGTCCGGCAGATCGCGCGCAGGGTCCTGCTGTTCCCTGGGATCAAAGGGCCCTGCGGAACGCGGGTGTTCCCTCTTTGGGGCCTCTTCCCTGGGAGATCTTTTGCGGTCCATCCGGTAGGGAGTATGCACCCTGGCCCTGCGCACGCGCAGGGTATTCGTATCTTTCTTGTCCTCGTCCACGGTCTGTTCCGGAGTCTGCCCGTCGGGCTTGTCTTCGGCCGGCATGGAGAGATCCTTTTTCTCGTCAGACATAGGTACCTCTGGTGAAACCTCGATATTCCCCGCATGGTCCGGGCCTGGGAGTGATTGCCCGCGCATCCTAAAGAAATGCCATGCAAGGATGGCACGCAGGACGGCATGGAGGGGATAAGGGAGTTTTTGTCATAGATAAGCAGCAATTTTCGTTAGGCAAGAGGCAGGCTGGGAGAGAGGCTTGGAGAGCATCCCCGAAAGGACGGGAGAGGGGCGTGCAAAAAGCGCCCGACCGGCCTGCAGTGCGGATTTGCCGGGAAAAAGATCTTGACCGCGAGCCAAGTTGCGTGTATGGGGTCTTTCCTTGTGTCTCCAGTACTTCCCTCTTTTGCCCCAGCTTTTCGCCGGGCAGGGAAGAGCTGGACTTTTGCCTTTTTCCAACCGTCTGCCCCTCATGCCCTCAACAGGGCAGGCATACGGCGCATCCCAAGCAAACGCATGTAGGGTATCAGTTGTGTTTGAAAGTCTTTCCGACAGACTCAGCAACGTATTCCGTTCCTTTCGCGGGATAAGCACACTCAATGAGGAGAACGTCAAGGCAGGACTTCGCGAAGTCCGCCTGGCTCTGCTCGAGGCCGACGTAAACTACAAGGTCGTCGGCAGCTTCATTGAGAAGGTGCGCGAGAAATGCCTGGGCCAGGAGGTGATCCGCGGCGTTTCTCCGCAACAGCAGGTGGTCAGCATAGTCAATGAGCAGCTCATTGAGCTTCTCGGCGGCGATACCACTGCTCTCTCCCTGCAGGGACAGACTCCGGCAGTCATCATGATGGTCGGCCTGCAGGGTTCGGGCAAGACCACATCTGCTGCCAAGATTGCCAACTATCTGCGCAAGCAGAAGATGCGCCCCTACCTTGTGCCGGCAGACGTCTACCGCCCCGCGGCCATTGACCAGCTTGTTGTGCTGGCAAAGCAGCTTGCCATGCCCTACTTCCCCTCCACCACGGACATGAATCCTGTGGAGATTGCGAAGCAGGCCATGGAAAGGGCCCGCGAGGAACAGGCATCGGTGGTCATCATCGATACCGCGGGCAGGCTCCATGTCGACGAAGTGCTCATGCGCGAGCTCTCGGACATCAAGAGTGCGGTCAATCCCCAGGAAATCCTCTTCGTGGCAGACGCCATGACTGGTCAGGATGCCGTAACAGTTGCCGAGACCTTCAACGAAAAGCTGGGCATAAGCGGCGTGGTTCTGACCAAGATGGACGGCGACGCCCGTGGCGGTGCAGCACTCTCCATCAAATCCGTGACAGGAGCCCCGGTCAAGTTTGTGGGCATGGGCGAAAAGCTTTCCGAACTGGAAGTCTTTCACCCTGACCGCATAGCCGGCCGTATCCTGGGCATGGGCGATGTGGTCACCCTGGTGGAAAGGGCCCAGGAGACCATCAAGGCAGAAGAAGCTGAAGAGCTGGCCAAGAAGATGAGAAAGGCGACCTTCGATCTGGAGGACTTTCTCGTGCAGATGCGCAGGGTCAAGAAACTGGGCAGTCTGCAAAGCATCATGAAGCTCATTCCCGGCATGAGCGGCCTGAGCGAAAAGCTGGCCGAGGCTGGCAATCTGCCGGAAAAGGAGCTGGCCAGGGTAGAAGCCATCATTCAGTCCATGACGCCCCAGGAGCGCCACGACCCCGATATTCTCAACGGAAGCCGCAGGGCCCGTATTGCAAGGGGTGCCGGCGTCACAGTCCAGCAGGTCAACAATCTGGTCCGCCAGTTCGAACAGATGCGCAAGACCATGAAGACCATGATGGGCGGCAAGGGCAAGATGCCCAAGGGGCTGGGCCAGGCCATGAAGGGCCTGGGCCGCGGCGGCATGCCCATGGGGATGCCGAACATGCCGGGCATGCCTGGTATGCCCGGACTTCCCGGAGGAATGCCCCAGGACATGCCCGAGGGCGCAGAAGGGGCCATGCTCTCCCAGGCAAAGCTTGACAAGCTTGCCAGGGACAAGAAGAAAAAACGCAAGGATCGCCGCAAGGCCCGCCGCAAGTAGGCCACCAGATCCTGCTTTACCATTTTGTGGAAATACGTATATTCCTTCGCACGTCGAAGCATTATCAACCAAATAGGGAGAAACAGCCAATGGCCGTTAAAATCAAACTGACCCGTCTTGGAAGCAAGAAGCATCCTTTCTATCGTGTGGTTGCAGCCAACGATGAGACCGCCCGCGATGGCCGTCCCCTGGAATTCCTTGGCTACTACAACCCCATGACCCATCCGCATCAGGTGAAGCTTGATGCCGAAAACATCAAGAAGTGGCTCGCCCGCGGCGCCCAGCCCACCGACACCGTGCGTTCCCTGCTGAGCAAGCATCTGAACGCTGCCGAACAGGCCTAGGGTATCTGCGGCCCATGCCGCAGGAAACGATTTCGATCAGGAAGGGATGCTGACTTCCCCGTACCCGGACAGTACGTGGACGCGCAGCATCCCTTTTGGAAATTCCCGGCCCTCAAGGGGGCCTTGCGTCGGGAGCACAGTCCCGATTGCGCGCAACCTCCGGGGGCTTTTGGCGGAAAACCATGAAGGAACTTCTCGAGGAAATTGCCAGGGGGCTTGTGGATCATCCAGAGGCAGTTCGGGTGAGGGAGAGTGCTCAAAGGGACGGCGTTCTTCTGACTCTGAGCGTAGCAAGCGGGGATCTGGGCAAGCTCATAGGCCGTCAGGGACGCACTGTGCGTGCCCTGCGCACCTATTTGCGGGCAGTTTCACACAAATCGGGAAGACATATGACCCTGGAGATTTCCAAATAAGTGGCAAAACACATCTGTCTTGGCCAGATTACAAGGCCCCATGGAGTGCGCGGCGAAGTCTGCGTGGACTGGTATGCCGAGGACACGGCCTACCTCGATGGCGAGATATTTCTGGAATTTCCCGATGGCAGCGCAAGGACGTTTGCAGTGAGGTCCTGGAGACCCCACAAGAACGGCCTGCTTGTCTGCCTTGAGGGCGTCAATGACAGAAATGCCGCAGAACTCCTCCGTGGCGTGCAGGTGTGTGTAGCCAGGGAAAGTCTCCCGGAACTTTCGGACAACGAAGCCTACATAGAGGATCTCTTCGGCAGGAGGGTTGTGCTGGCAGACGGCACCGAGGTCGGTGTCCTGCACCACATCGAAATGCCTGCCGGCCAGATGCTCTTTGCCCTGCGCGACGCTGAATGGGAGTACCTCTTTCCTGCAAGGGAGGAGTTTATTGTCTCCCTGCAGGATCCGATAGTCATAGATCCGCCACAGGGGCTTTTGGAAACCTGCCGCATACCCCTGCAGAAATAATCGCGCCTATATGCGCATCCTAATGCAAAAGGCCATGCTCCCCCGGACAGGGAGCATGGCCTTTTGCATTGTTCTTTTGCGTTTTTTGCCTATTTGCCGTGCAGGATGGAGAAAAGCCTTGCAAAGGTTATCTCCATGCTCTGCCTTGGCTGCGTGCCGGTCTTGATGGCGATTTCCGCATCCAGAACGCAGGTCATGCACTGGGCAAGGCGCTTTGCGCCTATGCGTTTGGCCATGGCAGCGTTCAGTGAGTAGACAGGTCTTCCCACATAGCCGTCCACCATGAGCAGCCAGAGGGTGCGGAAATTCCAGGCAAGAAGCCCAAGGATCAGAAAGGCCTGATCGTCCAGATCGCCTATCTTGGCAAGCTCGCTCCACACAAGCCTTTCCTTGCCCTGCATGAGATAGTTGAGGCAGGAAAAGGTCTGGCCTTCTGCGGACCAGTCCGCTGTTCCCAGAAGGTTGGGGGTGACAGAGGTTCCGGGCTTTGCCAGAAGGGCCAGTTTGTCCAGTTCCGCTGCCACCACACCGGCAAAGCGCGGCGTGTTCTCGCACAGGGCATTCAGGGTCATGTTGTCGAGGGCTAGCCCGCGGGCCCTTGCCTGTGCTGTCACGTAGGTTCTGATGTTCTTGTCCGTAAGGCCTGCGTCACCCCAGGTCCAGCCCATCTTGGTGGCAAACTTCATGCATTTGAGCTTGTCTATGACCTGGGGGACCTTGATCTTGCCCTTTCCGTCCTGGGCATTTTCCAGGCAGAAGATGGGGAAGGAGCCAGTCAGGGGCCTTGCAAGCATCTTGTCCAGAAGCTTCCACACATCCGCGTGCCACAGATGGGCCTGGCGGACCACAACAAGGCGCACGGAGCCAAAGAGATCGCGCAGGTTCAGGGCCTCCCAGAAGCTGTTGTCCGGAGGCTCGTCCCCCCAAAAGCAGAGTCTCTTGAAGGGACCATCCTGAGGGGCCCAGGCCCTAGCCCTGGCCTCTACTTCCTCCAGCAGGATTTGCGAATCCGGGCAGGAAAGGAAGAGAAAGCCCGGGCGTTGGGACTGCGCCTGAGCACGCTGACGGGCGGCTTGGGCCATTACTTTGCCACGATGTTGACGAGCTTGCCGGGAACGACAATGACGCGCACGACATTCAGGCCGGCTGTGAACTTCTGCACGGACGGATGGGCAAGGGCTGCCTCTTCCAGGGCCTTCTTGTCAGCGCCGGTGGGCAGATCCACAGTGCCGCGCAGTTTGCCGTTGACCTGCAGGGCAATGGTCTGGGTGTCGCGCACAAGGGCTGCTTCATCGTACTTTGGCCAGCTCTGGGCGGACACAAGCCCTTCCTGACCCATGACGGACCACAGCTCCTCGCACATGTGGGGAGCAATGGGGGACAGGGTGGTGAGCACTGTGGCCATGGCAGAGGAGAACACCCTGCGGCTGCCCTCGTCCTGGCCCATCTTGGCCCTGTAGAGATACATGGCGTTCACAAGTTCCATGATGGAGGCAATGGCAGTATTGAACTGGCAGCGTGTGCCCATGTCCTCGCCTGCCTTCTTGATGGTCGAGTGTTCCTTGCAGCGCAGATCCCTGGCCTCAGCGTCCACTGCGTCCTCGGACGTAGACGAGGCTGCAGGCACGGGAAGGAGCAGGTTTTGGCTGTCCTCGAACAGGCGCCAGATGCGCTGCAAGAAGCGGTTTGCACCCTCGATGCCGGACTCTGTCCAGTCGAAGTCGCGCTCCGGCGGGGCTGCAAAGAGGCAGAACAGGCGCACGGTGTCAGCACCGTATTTGTCGATCATCTCCTCGGGATTGACGATGTTGCCCTTGGATTTGCTCATCTTGCTGCCGTCAAGCAGGACCATGCCCTGGGTGAGCAGACGCTGGAAGGGTTCGTCCAGATTGTCCGGGTAGAAGCCAAGGTCGCGCAGGGCCTTGGTGAAGAAGCGGGCGTAGAGCAGATGCAGGATGGCGTGCTCGACACCGCCGATGTACTGGTCCACGGGCATCCAGTAGGAGAGGGCGTCCTTGTCGAAGGCTTCCTTCTCGTTTCTGGCACTGGTGTAGCGGGTAAAATACCAGCTCGATTCCACGAAGGTGTCCATGGTGTCGGTTTCTCGCCTGGCCTTGCCGCCGCACTTGGGGCAGGTGCATTCCACAAAGGATGCGGTGGCGGGCAGGGGCGATTTGCCGTCCGGGAAGGTCTTGACATCCAGGGGCAGCATGATGGGCAGGTTCTCTGCCTTTTCGGCCACAATGCCGCACTTGTCGCAGTAGACAACGGGGATGGGAGCACCCCAGTAGCGCTGGCGGGAGATGTTCCAGTCGCGCAGGCGGAACTGTGTTGTGCCCTTGCCAAGGCCCCTTTCCTGCAGGGCTTCAACGATTTTTTTCTTGCCTTCCTCGTTGGCAAGGCCGTCAAATTCGCCGGAATTGACCATGATGCCGGGTTCGGTCATGGCGCATTCCCAGGAGGCTGTGTCCTCGATCTCGCCTGTCTTGCTGACCACCTGGGTGATGGGCAGATTGTACTTGCGCGCGAAGTCGAAGTCGCGCTGGTCGTGGGAGGGAACGCCCATGACAGCGCCTGTGCCGTAGCTTGCGATGACAAAGTTGCCGAGCCAGATGGGGATCTTCTTGCCTGTGAAGGGATGGAGCACGTAGGCGCCTGTGGCAATGCCCTGCTTTTCCAGGGTCTCGGACTGGCGCTCGATGCGATCCATGTTGCGCACCTTGTCGATGAATTCCTGGATTTTGTCCTCGTTGGGCAGGCCCTTGATGATTTCCTGCACCAGGGGATGCTCTGGTGCCATGGTCATGAAGCTCACGCCAAAGACAGTGTCGGGCCTTGTGGTGAACACGGAGATGCTCTTTTCGCCGCCCACGGGCTTTTCCAGCGGGAAGACGATTTCTGCACCCTCGGATTTGCCGATCCAGTTGTGCTGCATGGCAATGACGCGTTCAGGCCAGCCACCCTTCAAAAGCTCCAGATCCTTCAGAAGCTCGTCTGCGTAGGCTGTGATGCGCAAAAACCACTGG
>ULWB01019881.1_pt1 | contig 12153 bp, 3 predicted proteins | sample 1959891 | NCBI WGS metagenome assembly ULWB01 (sample SAMEA4835799, study PRJEB28245) | human gut metagenome | biome: gut microbiome; material: fecal sample | place: Denmark | collected 2008 | reverse complement strand
TTCCCACTTGATGTAGCCGGGGTTCACGTCAACCATGCAGTTGACGATGAGTTCCACAAGGCCACCGTAGGCAAAGCTGTTCTTGGTGTAGAGGTCGTTCTCTTCCAGAATGTCGCGGATCTGGCCCTTGCAGTTGGAGCAGGGAGCGCAGATGTACTTCTTGGTCTCGGGTCCGAGGCATTCCTTGAAGGCTTCGCTGATCTGCCAGAACTTCTTGCGGCCGGAGATGTTGGTACGCCAGACGTTGGTGTTGTTGCGGGTGATGATGGCAAAGCCGGAACCGCCGCCGCAGCAGTAGTTGTGCACGCCGTTGCAGGGCATTTCCCTGAACTGGGGAGCGATGACGCGCAGGATTTCGCGCTGGGGCTCCACAACACCCATGAGGCGCACAACGTTGCAGGGGTCGTGCAGGGTGACGGGGAAGTTGTTGCGCGAGGGATCGAGCTTCAGCCTGCCCTGCTTGATGATGTCGCGCAGGGTCACGTAGCAGGTTTCTCTCGGCACCTGCATGTCGTAGGGAACGACGCGGTCGGCAATGACAGTCAGGGCCTTGGTGGCATGGCCGCATTCGCCGATGACGATCTTCTTGACACCGAGTTCCCTTGCTGCCTCCATGTGCTGGATGGCGATGCGGGCGGTCTGGGCGTCGTCGTAGAAGACGCCGTAGTTCACGCCGTCGTAGCCCAGTGTGCGGCTGGACATGGTCCAGCTCAGGCCTGCGGCATTGAAGATCAGGGAGAAGGCTGCCACGTTTTCGGGCCAGGCCATGATTTCGCCGGCATTGTGGATGAGCATGATGTCCGCACCCTTCTTGTCGAAGGGGGTCTCGATGCCAACGCCCGTGATTTCGGAGTAATCCTCGTCGATGAACTCAACGTTGTCTCTCACGATTTCGGGGGTCATGCCGGTAGAGGAGCCCTTCTGCATCTGCAGTTCGGTGCCCTTGGTGTGCAGTTCCTGGGGGCTGATGCCCAGTTCCTGGCTGAAGATCTTGCGTATTTCGCGGGCAATGAGGCCGTTGTCAACGCCGATGGGGCAGACCTGGGCGCAGCGACGGCAGAGGTTGCAGCGATAGGCCAGTTCGCCCAGACGCACCACGGTCTTCCAGTTCAGGGGCATGTCGCCGTAACGCAGTTTGGCGAGAGGCTCCTTCTTGATGTACTGGTGGTAGATGCGGCGGAAGATTTCCGAGCGGAAGTTGGGGCGGTACATGGTGTGACCGCCGCTCATCTCGTACAGATGGCAGGCCTCGGAACAGGAGTTGCACTGGGCGCAGGTGTCCATGCTGGCTTCGAGCATGTTCACGAAGGTCCAGTTGTTCTCCGTGGAGAAAAGCTTGCGCATGCCGGAAAGGAACTTGTCGACCAGTTCCTGTTCCTCGAGGGCGTTCTTCGGACGGGGGATGTTGAGAACGGAAACGCCGTCCAGAAGATCGCAGGCGTAGTCTTCCTTCATCTTGTCGGAGAAGGGCTTGCAGGGAAGCTTTTCTATATCAAGGGGAAGATCCGGAATGTCATTGAGATCGTATTCAATGAGCTGGCCTTCCTTGGTGGATATATCGGTCAGTTTCAGATTGGATGTCATATGTGGTACACCTCGTTACGCGTCTTTTTTCTGTTCCTGAGCAGGGTATCCGGAAGTGGCCACGTCGACCCAGGTCTTGTCCTCGCCCTTGGGATTCATGTGGGGAGCAGCCCAGGTGACCTTGTACTTCAGAGCGGCGTTGATGAGATCCTGACGCTTCTTGCTCATGCTGGTAGCCACGTCTTCCCAGCGGATGTCGTGGTAGAGGAAGTACTTGAGCAGAATGTGGCTCATGAAGGTGATGGGGATCCACAGCATCAGGAAGAAGCCAATGACCATGTGCAGGACAAAGCCACCGCTGCCGAGAGATTCAAAGTTGAAGGTCAGGGCATTGTAGACGAAGTCGCTGGCAAGTTCCGCGAAACAGGGATTGGTCACCCAGGTGATGAAGCCGGTCAGGCCAAAGAAGGCGAACAGGCCCAGGTCGAAAAAGTGTTCGGGGGTGGAGAAGGTGCGCAGTCCGGGGTCACCGACACGACGCATGATAAGGCCAACACCGCCACCAATGAGGCACAGGCAGCCAACGAAGGAGATGATATCGATGAGGCCGTAGATGAGCCAGATCAGGGTGCTGGTCTCGTGATCAAGGCCAAACATGCGCAGGATGGCGGTGAAGATCAGGATGATGGCTCCGCCCATGAGCATGTAGAGGCCAAGGTGGAAGGGATAGGTGCGGTACCACAGGGGACGATTGTGCTTGAAGGTGGCTTCGAGGAAGAGAACTTCCATCAGAAGAGCGCCGAGATCGCCCAGATGGTTGGGCTTGTGCTCATGCTTCCACCAGTCGGTATCCTCCATGTAGCTGCCACCGTGTTTGGCCTTGGCACCTTCATGCGGAATGGGGTAGAGTTCCCAGCGAGCATGCATCGGCGTTTTTTTCATATAGTTTCTGATTTTGAGAAACGATGTGATTGCACAGCCGATGAGTGCGAGGTACCCCAGCAAGTAAAAGAGTGTAATCATGCGTCTACTCCGGTTTGGGCATAAGCCCGTGAATTATGTTCGCGCAAGGTCTGCGATTCGCACGATGCGGAATTGAAGCCTGCTGTCTTCTCCCTCAGGCACATGGAAGACAGCTTTGTGCCGCGACCACGACCAGGGCTGAATATTGCTGTAAGAGCCTGTTTTGCCGCATCAAATCGCAAAAACGAAAGTTTGCGGCTTTGCATCGGGCCAAATTGGCTGACCAATAGCATAAACAATTTTGAGAAAAAAGCAAAGAAACGTTTTTTTCGGAAGGGGTACAAACACCCTTTTTTCATGCCCTGGCCATATAGTGCTTTTGTTGTAAAAACATTGAAATTTCAATGTGTTGAAAGGGGATTTTGCAGGAAAGGCCCTTGTTTTTTGCAAAAGGGGACCAAGAAGGCCTGCGCACAATTTTGTCAGGGCAAAAAAAGGGTATGAAAATGGGACCGCCTTTCCCAAGGGGGGAAGGCGGTCCCTGAATACGGCTACCGAACCTTAGGTCTAGCCCTGGTACAGGGGTTCCTCAAGGGTATCGAGGAACTTGTTGGGCTTTTCCTTCTGCTCGGGCACGGAAATTTCCGCGTTGATGTACTGGCGGAGGCCAGTGCCTGCGGGAATGAGACGGCCCACAATGACGTTTTCCTTGAGGCCGGCCAGGGGGGCCACCTTGCCCTTGAGGGCTGCTTCCGTGAGCACCTTGGTGGTTTCCTGGAAGGAAGCCGCAGAGATGAAGGAGGAAGTGGTCAGCGATGCCTGGGTGATGCCAAGCACCATGGGCTCTGCCGTGGCAGGCTTGCGGCCTTCGGCAATGGCCTTCTTGTTGATGGCCCTGAACTCGCCCTTGTCCACCTGTTCGCCTTCCAGAAGGCTGGTGCCGCCGGAATCGATGACGCTGACCTTGCGCAGCATCTGGCGCACGATGGTCTCGAAGTGCTTGTCGTCGATGGCCACGCCCTGGAAGCGGTAGATGTCCTGGATCTCGTTCACAAGGTAGCTTGCCAGATACTTTTCGCCCTTGGTGCGCAGGATGTCGTGCAGTTCGGGGCTGCCCTCGGTGAGGGTTTCACCTGCCTCCACGAAATCGCCATCAGCTGCCGTGATGTGCTTGCCGCGCGGTACCAGGTATTCCTTGGCCTCGCCGATGTCGGGCGTAACAATGAGCCTGCGCTTGCCCTTGCTGTCGCCACCGTAGGTGACGGTTCCGGAAATTTCCGAAACAACAGCCATGTCCTTGGGCTTGCGCACTTCGAAGAGTTCTGCAACGCGCGGAAGACCACCCACGATATCCTTGGTCTTGGAAGTTTCGCGGGGACGGCGGGCAATGGTCTGGCCCTGCTTGACCTCGTCACCGTTCTTGACCATGACGATGGCGCCTGCGGGCAGGGAGTAGGTCGCCTCGGTCTCGGTGGTGCCGTGGCGGCGCATCTTCTTGGCGCCCGTGACAGGATCCACGATGCTGATGGAGGGCTTGTAGGCCGTGGTGCGGAATTCCATGACCGTGAGGGCAATGTTGTTGTTGGTCTCGTCGACCTTTTCCTGCACGGTCTTGCCCTCGATGAGGTCGTTGAACTGGACGATACCGTCTTCCTCGACGATGAAGGGCTCGTAGAAGGGTTCCCACATGGCCATCACATCGCCCTTGTTCACTTCCTGGCCATCCCTGACCAGAATGCGGGCACCGGAGGGGATGTTGTCCTTCTGGGTCTCGCGGCCGCTGGCGTCCACGATGACAAACTGACCGCTCTTGCCGATGTTGACCAGCTCGCCTTCGGGGTTTTGCACTGCGTGCAGATGCACCAGCTTGACCTGACCGGAGCCCATGGCCTCGATCTTGCTGCGTTCGATGGTGGAGGATGCCGTACCACCGATGTGGAAGGTACGCATGGTCAGCTGGGTACCGGGTTCGCCAATGGACTGGGCTGCGATAATGCCCACTGCTTCGCCTATGTTCACCATGTGACCACGGGCAAGGTCGCGTCCGTAGCAGCGGGCGCAAATGCCGTGCTCAGCAGCGCAGGTGAGAGGCGATCTCACGGTGATGGAGGTCACGCCGTGCTCGTCGAGAATCTTGGCCTCGGCGTCCTTGATCTCGGTGTTCTCCTTGAGCAGGAGCTCCTGGGTCTGGGGATCGCGCACAGGGTAGAGGAGCACGCGGCCAATGGCGCGCTGGGACACGCGGGTGCGGACCTCGCCGCCTTCCATGATGTCCGTGAGCTCGATACCGTCAACAGTGTTGCAATCCTCCATGGAGATGACCACATCCTGCACGACGTCAACCAGACGCCTGGTAAGGTAACCGGAGTTTGCGGTCTTCAGAGCGGTATCTGCCAGACCCTTGCGTGCGCCGTGGGTGGAGGTGAAGTACTGCAGCACCGAGAGGCCCTCACGGAAGGAGGCCGTGATGGGGGTTTCGATGATTTCGCCGTTAGGCTTGGCCATAAGGCCGCGCATGCCTGCGAGCTGACGCATCTGGTCCTGGTTGCCTCGGGCACCGGAGTTGGACATCATGTAGATCGGGTTGAAGCTCACGTCCTCCACGGTCTCGCCCGTGAGGGGATTCGTGCGCAATTCGTGGCTGATCTCCTTGTTCATCTCCTGGCTGACGCTCTGGGTAGCCTGGGTCCAGACGTCGACGACCTTGTTGTACTTTTCGGTCTTGGTGATGATACCGTCGCGGTACTGGCCCTCGATGTCGTCCACCTCTGCCTGGCTCTTGGCAAGGATCTCTTCCTTCCTGTGGGGAACAAGCATGTCCTTCAAGCCGATGGAGATGCCGGAACGGGTCGCGTACTCGTAGCCCATGTTCTTGATCTTGTCGCAGAGCAGAACAGTGGCCTTTGTGCCGCAGGTCTTGTAGGTGGCGTCCACCAGTTTGGCGATGTTCTTCTTGGTGAGCACAAGGTTCACGTGGGAGAAGTCCATGCCCTCGGGCAGGATGTTGCCAACCAGCACACGGCCGGGGGTAGTTTCGACGAGCTTGCCGTTGATGCGCACCTTGATGATGGCCTGCAGGCTCACGATACCCTGATCGTAGGCGGACTCGACTTCCCATGTGTCACAGAAGACCATGCCTTCGCCTGGCTCGAAGCGCTTGGCACTGGTCATGTAGTACAGGCCAAGGACCATGTCCTGCGAGGGGACAATGATGGGGCCGCCGTTTGCGGGCGAAAGAATGTTGTTGGTGCTCATCATGAGCACGCGGCACTCGATCTGCGCTTCCACGGACAGGGGAATGTGCACTGCCATCTGGTCGCCGTCGAAGTCTGCGTTGTAGGCTGTGCAGACCAGAGGATGCAGACGGATGGCCTTGCCTTCCACAAGCAAGGGCTCGAAGGACTGGATGCCGAGCCTGTGCAGCGTAGGTGCGCGGTTGAGCATGACAGGGTATTCCTTGACCACATCGGCCAGGATATCCCAGACCACCACTTCCTCTCGCTCGACCATCTTCTTGGCGCTCTTGATGGTGGAGGCCAGGCCCCTTTTCTCGAGTTCGGAGTAGATAAAGGGCTTGAACAGTTCGAGAGCCATCTTCTTGGGCAGACCGCACTGATGCAGTTTGAGGTACGGGCCCACGCAGATGACGGAACGGCCGGAGTAGTCCACGCGCTTGCCAAGCAGGTTTTGACGGAAACGGCCCTGCTTGCCCTTGATCATGTCGGACAGGGACTTAAGTGCCCTGCCGTTGGTGCCGGTGATGGCGCGGCCGCGGCGACCGTTGTCGAAGAGGGCGTCGACCGCTTCCTGGAGCATGCGCTTTTCGTTGCGGATGATGATTTCCGGAGCGCCGAGTTCCATGAGCCTTTTCAGGCGGTTGTTGCGGTTGATGACGCGGCGGTAGAGGTCGTTCAGATCCGAGGTGGCGAAACGGCCGCCATCCAGGGGAACGAGGGGACGCAGTTCCGGGGGAATGACAGGAATGACTTCCATGATCATCCACTCGGGCCTGTTGTTGGATTCGATGAAGGCCTCGACTATCTTGAGGCGCTTTGTGATCTTCTTCTTCTTGGTCTGGCTCTTGGTCTCGTCGCCCTCCTTGTGGAGTTCGGCGCGCAGAGTCGGGAGATCGATCTCTTCGAGCAGGGAACGGATGGCCTCTGCGCCCATGCCGACCTTGATGCAATCCTCGCTGCCGTAGTGCTCAATGATCTGCAGATACTGATCCTCGGAAATGACCTGCTGTTTGGTCAGGGTGGTCTGACCTGGATCGAGCACGATGTAGCTGTCGAAGTAGAGGACCTTTTCAAGGTCGTTCATGGTCATGTCGAGCAGCGTGCCGATCTTGGAAGGCAGGGTCTTCAAAAACCAGATATGGGCAACCGGGGCAGCAAGTTCGATGTGGCCCATGCGCTCGCGGCGCACCTTGGCGGCAATGACTTCAACGCCGCATTTTTCGCAGACAATGCCGCGGTGCTTCATGCGCTTGTACTTGCCGCAGTTGCACTCGAAGTCCTTCACAGGGCCGAAGATGCGGGCGCAGAACAGGCCGTCACGCTCGGGCTTGAAGGTCCTGTAGTTGATGGTCTCGGGTTTCTTTACTTCGCCGTAGGACCATTCGCGTATGGCTTCCGGAGAGGCTATGGAAATCTGTATGGCCTTCAGGTTGCGCACATTGGTGGCATTGCCCGAAGTTCCACGGTTGGAATAGAGATCATCCATGCTCATATGCTGTATGTTCCTTGCTTTGATACGGGCTGACCGTATAAGCGTTTAGTTGCATGAAGGTCTGAACCAAAAGCATTGTTCCTCAAAAAAGCCTGCATGAGGCTTGCATGTGCCCCGGGATATGAATCCCGGGGCAGGCGGAACTATCTTTCGTTGAAGGGCACAAGACCAAGCGGACGCTGCCGCTTCTTGCTTTCTTCCTGATGCAGGGTCACGTTGAGGCCAAGGCTCATGAGTTCCTTGACCAGAACGTTGAAGGATTCGGGCAGTCCTGCTTCGAGGAAGTTGTCGCCCTTGACTATCTTCTCGTACATCTTCACGCGTCCGGTCACGTCGTCCGACTTGATGGTCAGGAATTCCTGCAGGAGATAGGAGGCGCCGTAGGCTTCCAGACCCCAGACTTCCATTTCACCAAGGCGCTGGCCACCGAACTGTGCCTTGCCGCCCAGAGGCTGCTGAGTCACGAGGGAGTATGGACCAGTGGAGCGGGCGTGGATCTTTTCGTCGACAAGGTGGTGGAGTTTGAGCATGTACATGACACCCACCGTAACCTTGTTCTTGAAGGCTTCGCCAGTGCGGCCGTCGTAGAGAACGGTCTTGCCGTCGTTGTTGAGGCCCGCACGATCCATCCAGCCCCAGATCTCTTCTTCGGTTGCGCCGTCGAAGACAGGTGTCCTGGTGGTGATGCCCTTTCTCAGCTTGCGCACGGACGCAGCGAATTCCTCGTCGTCCATGCTGTCCACAAGCTTGCTTATTTCCGGAGAATTGAAGGCGCTCTTCACATCGTCGCGAACAACCTGCATGGCAGTGCCGCTTTCCACAAGCTTGGCGAGCTGGCGGCCCAGTTCCTTGGCACCCCAGCCGAGGTGGGTTTCCATGATCTGGCCGATGTTCATGCGCGAAGGCACGCCCAGGGGGTTGAGCACAATGTCAACCGGACGTCCATCGGCAAAGAAGGGCATGTCCTCCTCGGGGAGAATCATGGATACGACACCCTTGTTGCCGTGACGGCCTGCCATCTTGTCGCCTACGGAGATCTTGCGCTTGATGGCGATGTAGACCTTGACCATACGGATGACGCCAGGGGGCAGATCGTCTCCTTCCTGCACCTTCTCGCGCTTTTGCTCGTAGATGGCGTGCACATAGGCAATCTGGCGCTGGTGTTCCTCAAGGATCTGGAGAACCTGATCGTTCACCTCGCGGCTCTTGAACAGGCCTGCCAGCCTGTCTACGGGCATGAGGTCAAGCTGTTCCTTGGTCAGGGCTGCATTGGCATTCACAAGAACGCTGCCCTTCTTGCCGCCCATGACGGTCTGGGCAACCTGCTTGCCGACAACGATGGGAGCAAGGCGCTCGCGGGTCTGGGTCACGAGAACGCGGGTGTGATCGATTTCCTTCTGATCAATGCGCTTGATCTCGTATTCCTCGATGGCCTTGGTGCGCTCGTCCTTCTCGCCGGATCTGCGGTTGAAGACCTTGACGTCGATGACGGTGCCCTCGATTCCCGGAGGAACCTTGAGGGAGGAGTTCTTCACATCCCTGGCCTTTTCGCCGAATATGGCGCGCAAGAGCTTTTCTTCCGGGGTGAGCTGGGTTTCGCCCTTGGGGGTGATCTTGCCCACAAGGATGTCCTCGGTCTTCACGGAAGCGCCGATGCGGATGATGCCGCTGTCGTCAAGGTTGCGCAGCATTTCCTCGCCGACATTGGGAATGTCGCGGGTGATTTCTTCTGGTCCGAGCTTGGTATCGCGTGCCACCACCTCGAATTCGTCGATGTGGATGGAGGTGAAGGTGTCCTCCTTCAGGGCCTTCTCGGAGATGAGGATGGCGTCTTCGTAGTTGTAGCCGCACCAGGGCATGAAGGCCACGGTGAGGTTCTTGCCAAGGGCAAGGGTGCCGTCCTCGATGCCCGGACCATCGGCCAGGACATCACCCTTGTGCACGCGCTGGCCGGGCATGCAGGTAGCCTTCTGGCCAAAGCAGGTGTTCTGGTTGGACTTGTGGAATTTCTGCAGATCGTAGGCAACAACCCTGCTCTTGTGGTGGAAGATGCTGCCACCGTCCTCCACTTCCTCGTCGTAGTGAACAATGATGCGCTCGGCATCTGCATAGCGCACGACACCGTCGGCCTTGGCAAGGATGCAGGCGCCGGAGTCCCTGGCAACAGTCACTTCCATGCCGGTACCCACGATGGGGTGTTCGCTGCGCAGAAGCGGCACTGCCTGACGCTGCATGTTCGAACCCATGAGGGCGCGGTTTGCGTCGTCGTGTTCAAGGAAGGGAATGAGGGCTGCGGAGATGGAGACCATCTGGCCGGGAGCCACGTCCATGAGGGTCACGTCTTCCCTGGGTGCGACCATCACTTCGCCGCGGGCGCGGACAGTGAGGAATTCGTCGAGAAGACGTCCTGCCTCGTCCACGCGGGCATTGGCCTGGGCCACGACCTGGGCGCCTGTTTCACGGGTGGCGTCGAAGCTGATGATCTCGTCGGTCTTGCAGCAGTCGCGCACCACTGTGTAGGGCGTTTCGATGAAACCGAAATCGTTGACCCTGGCGTAGGTGGTCAGGGAGACGATAAGGCCGATGTTCGGGCCTTCGGGGGTTTCGATGGGGCAGATGCGGCCGTAGTGCGAAGTGTGCACGTCGCGCACTTCAAAACCTGCGCGCTCGCGGGTCAGACCGCCGGGGCCAAGAGCCGAGAGACGGCGCTTGTGGGTCACTTCCGAAAGGGCGTTGGTCTGGTCCATGAACTGGGAGAGCTGGCTTGTGCCAAAGAACTCCTTCAGGACTGCGGCCACGGGCTTCGGGTTGATAAGGTCGTGGGGCATGAGGGTGGAGACTTCCTGGCCGCTCATGCGCTCCTTGATGGCGCGCTCCATGCGCACAAGGCCAATGCGGTACTGGTTTTCCACCAGCTCGCCCACAAGGCGCACGCGACGGTTGCCCAGATGGTCGATATCGTCCGGCGGGCCGTTGCTGTCCTTGAGCTTGCACAGCTCGAAGATGGCACGCAGGATATCGTTGTCCGTCAGGGTGCGGCTGGCAACCATGTGGCCGTGACCATCGTCCACCAGGGTCTCTTCATCCTTGAAGCCAAGGCGCTGGTTCAGCTTGTAGCGGCCCACGGGAGAGAGGTCGTAGTAGTCGAGGTTGCGGAAGATGTTGGCAAAGTAGGAGGCCGCAATCTCGGGAGTGGGCGGAGAGGATGGACGCAGGCGGCGGTAGATTTCCTCCTGGGCCTTGACCATATCAGTGGTCTTGTCCATCACCAGGGTGTCGCGGATGCTCGAAGAGACATTGGGGCCCTTGGTGTGGAGAAGGCTGATGCTCTTTACGCCAGCCTCGCGCAGGGTCTTGAGCAGGGCGGGTGTGACCTCGTCCGCAGCCTGGGCCAGAACTTCACCCGTGTTGGGATCCACAATGTCGTCGCCAAAGAAGGTACCCTCGATGTTTTCGGGGTTGATTTCGATGGCGGAAATGCCGCTGTTGCAGATGTTGCGCCAGGCACGCTTCGTGATGTTCTTGCCTGCCTCGCACAGGATCTTGCCTTCCGGATCGTAGATGTTGGAGTAGGCGGGTTCCTTGCGGTAGAACTTGTCCACATACTCGGGCTTCACTGCCCAGAAGAGGGCGTCGGGCATGTAGGCCTGGCGGCCGCGCAGATCTTCCGGCACTTCGAGATAGTAGGTCTCGCGATCCTCTCTCGGGTAGAAGTAGTCAAGGATGTCCTGCTTGGACATGCCCATGGCCTTGAAGAGGATGGTGGCAGGCATCTTGCGGCGACGGTCGATGCGGACATAGAGGATGTCCTTGTGATCGAAGTCGAAGTCGAGCCAGGAGCCGCGCATGGGAATGATGCGGCAGGAGTAGAGAACCTTGCGGGAGGCGTGGGTCTTGCCGCTGTCGTGTTCGAAGATGATGCCGGGCGAGCGCTGCAGCTGGTTCACGATGACGCGCTCGGTACCGTTGACGATGAAGGTACCCTTGTCGGTCATGAGGGGCAGGGTGCCAAAGTAGATATCCTGCTCCTTGATGTCGCGCAGGGTACGCTCGCCTTCCTCGCTCACGTCATAGGTCACAAGGCGCACCTTGATGCGCAAGGGTGCCTCGTAGGTCAGGCCCTTGGAAATGCATTCGGCCTGGTCGTACTTGGGCTCCTGAATTTCGTAGCTCTCGAATTCGAGTCTGGCCGTCTTGTTGAAATCCTGGATGGGGAAGACTGTGTGGAAGACACCTTCCAGACCCACTTCAGGGTCGCGTTGCTCGGCCGAAACGCCTTCCTGGAGGAATTTGCTGTACGAGTCTATCTGAAGATTGAGCAGGTGGGGTATGGGAGCGGAGACCTTGATCTTACCAAACTGCTTGATGAGTTGTCCCATGCGATGATCCTCTGGTTTGTGCTACCTTGGGAGACAAGGCTGCCTTGATCAGTGAGGCAATACAGGCAAGAAGAAAAAAAGCGCAAAACAAGCCTAGCCTTGTCCCCTCGATTTTTTTTTCGGGAGAATAAGGCTGGCCTGGAGTCGGTACTCTAGAAAATGCCGGACATGTGAAAGGAAAGTGTCAATTCCTGGGTATGACCTCTGGTCGGGATACGGGATCCCGTGCTGAGGATAGGGATATGCCGTGCAAAAGTTGGATTGAAACCCATATACCCAAATGTCCAAAATGGCAAGAACAAATTTGCACAAAAAAAGAGGGACAACCAGATGGTTGCCCCTCGAAAAAATTCGGTCCTTGAACCTACTTCACTTCGACGGTAGCACCGGCGTCGGCCAGCTGCTTGCGGGCGTTCTCGGCGTCGTCCTTGGACACGGCTTCCTTGATGGTGGAAGGCAGGTTGTCGACCTTGTCCTTGGCTTCCTTGAGGCCGAGGCTGGTCAGGGCGCGCACAACCTTGATGACGGCGATCTTGTTGGCACCGCAGTCCTTCAGGAT
>ULWB01003670.1_pt1 | contig 12396 bp, 7 predicted proteins | sample 1959891 | NCBI WGS metagenome assembly ULWB01 (sample SAMEA4835799, study PRJEB28245) | human gut metagenome | biome: gut microbiome; material: fecal sample | place: Denmark | collected 2008 | reverse complement strand
CCGCCGATGAGCGACGGCAGCAGCGCGATGGTGAAGAACACGATGCCCAGACCGCCTATCCACTGCGTAAGCGAGCGCCAGAACAGTATGCCGTGGGGCAGACATTCCACGTCGTCGATGATGGTCGCGCCGGTCGTGGTGAATCCCGACATGGTCTCGAAGTAAGCATCGGTGAAACTCTTTATGTATCCTCCGGTCATGAAAGGCAGTGTTCCGAACAGACTGAACAGCACCCACGAGAGTGTCACAACCAGATAAGCGTCGCGCCGTGAGAGCATGTTGTCGCTCTTGCGGCCGAGATATCTCAGCAGCAGTGCGCACACCAGCGTCACGGCTATGGATATGCTGAAGGCCTTAATGTCGCTCTCTCCCCATGCTATGGCCATGATGAGACACATTGCCATAAGCGCCGCCTCGATGAAAAGCAGCGACCCTATGATCTTGTATATGAGCTTAAGGTTTATCATATGAACAGTTTTTCTATTTTCTTCATGTTCATATCGTGGCAGAACACAACAACGGAGTCGCCTGCGTTTATGCGTGTATTACCAGATACGAGCATTCCCTTTCCGTCTCTCACGAGGCCTCCTATGGTCATGCCCTTGGGCAGTCCGAGGTCCTTCACGTCCTTCTTTGTTATCTTCGATCCCTCTTGTGGTATGAACTCCGCAACGTCGGCGTTTGCCGCCATGATGAATCTAACGTTGCTGACGTTGGCATCGAGCATCATCTGATAGATGTGGCTTGCGGCTATTGCTTTCTTGTTGATTATCGTTCCGATGTCGAGGCTCTCCGCCATGCTTATGTAGTCGATGTTCTCGACCATTGCCACGGTCTTGCGTACTCCCAGTCGTTTCGCCGTGAGACACGCCAGAATGTTGGTCTCGGCGTTGCCCGTGAGCGCCACGAAGGCCTGAGTGTTTCTTATGCCTTCCTCGGTCAGTAGCGTTATGTCGCGTCCGTCGCCGTTTATTACGAGTATCTTGTCGTTGTCGAATATGTTGTTCAGCTGCTCGCAGCGTTCCTCGTCAGCCTCTATTATCTTCACGTCCATGTAGTAGGGCATTGTCTTCACCGCTCTCACCGCGGTAGCTCCGCCGCCCATCACCATCACGTTCTTCACGTCGGCGTAGTGTTCCTTGCCCACAATCTGGCGTATGTAGGGGATGTATGGCCTTGTTGTCATGAAGTAAGCCGTGTCATACAGCTGCAGCGAATCGTTACCTCCTGGGATGATTGTGTCGTTCATTCGCTTTATGGCCACCACGTGATAAGGATCGTCGGGGCCGCAAAGCGTGCGCAGCGGTTGGTTGAGTATCTCGCAGCTTTCCCTCAGTTTTATTCCCATCATCACGAGCGCGCCGTCGTGCACGTCCCATCTCTGTCTCACCCACGACATCTTCAGACCGTTGTTTATGTCGGTGGCGGCGAGCATTTCCGGATAGATGAGCGAGCTTACTCCCAGCTTCTTGAAGAACTCCTGAGTCTCGCGCTCCATGTATTCAGAGTTGTCTATCTTTGCAACGGTCTTCTTAGCGCCCATGGCTTTTGCCAGTACGCAGGCCGTGATGTTGGTGCTTTCGTCCGGCGTTACGGCTATGAATATGTCGGTGTCGTCCACTTCCGCGTCTTTCAGAGCCTTTATGCTTGTAGGCGAAGCGTTTATTGTCATGAGGTCGAGGTCGTCCAGTCCGCGTGCGAGCCTTTCCTCATCGTCGTCTATCAGTATGATGTTCTCATGTTCGCGTGCGAAAAGCCTCGCCAGGTGAGTGCCTATGGCGTATGCTCCTGCAATGATTATTTTCATGTCAGTGTGTTTTTGTTCAGTCAGCGTCGTGTGCGAGCGCTTTCTTTATTTCGTTCTTTATCGATTCTATGTCTATTCCGACAATCTTCTGGAGTTCCTCCACCTTGCCGTGCTCCACGAACTCGTCGGGCAGGCCCATGCGTATAATCTCCGGATGATATCCGTTGTCGCTCATCCATTCGAGCACTGCCGAGCCGAATCCTCCGGCACGTACGCCGTCCTCAATGGTTATGATGCGGTTGAATCGGTGGGCTATGTCGGTGAGCAGACGCGTGTCGAGCGGTTTCACGAAGCGCATGTCGTAGTGCGCAATCGAGGCAGTGCAGCCCTCAGCTTTCAGGCTGTCTATGGCCTGTGCGGCGTTGTTTCCTATCGGTCCGAGCGTCAATACAGCTACGTCGGAGCCCTCGCGCAGTACACGTCCCGTGCCTACTTCTATCTCTTCGAACGGACATTCCCAGTCGGTCATCACTCCTCTGCCGCGCGGATATCTTATCACGAACGTTCCCTTGTCGGGCAGTTGGGCTGTGTACATGAGCTGTTGCAGCTCGCGTTCGTTCATCGGCGACGCTATGGTGAGGTTGGGTATCGGCCTGAGAGCCGCTATGTCGAACGCTCCGTGGTGCGTCGGTCCGTCCTCACCCACAAGTCCGGCACGGTCGAGACACAGCACAACGGGCAGGTTGAGTATGGCTGCGTCGTGTATGATGTTGTCGTAAGCACGCTGCGCAAAGGCGCTGTATATGTTACAGAACGGCATCAGTCCGTCCTTCGCCATACCGCAGGAGAAAGTCATTGCGTGGCCTTCGGCTATGCCCACGTCGAATACTCGGTCGGGCATCTCCTTCATCATGATGTTCATTGAGCAGCCTGTCGGCATGGCGGGCGTAACTCCCACTATGCGTGGATTCTCTTTGGCAAGTCGCAACAGAGTCTTGCCGAACACGTCCTGATAGCGTGGCGGGCATCCTTCCGGCTCGCTGTTGAGTCGCTCGCCTGTCTCCGGATCGAACTTGCCGGGCGCATGCCATATCGTGGCCTCCTTCTCGGCAGGTTCATATCCCTTGCCTTTCGTGGTGTGCAGGTGGAGCAGTTTCGGACCCTTCATGTCCTTTAGCTGACGCAGCAGCCTTACTATCTCGCCCACGTTGTGTCCGTCGAACGGTCCGAAATAGCGTATGTTCATGCCCTCGAAGATGTTCTGCTGGTGGCTCAATGCCGATTTCAGTGCGTTGTTGAGCCTTATTATGCCCTTGCGTCGGTTGTCGTTGAGATAGCCTTTGGAGTGAAGCCACTGCGAGAACTTGAATCTCAGACGGTTGTATGTGGCGTTGGTGTCGAGGTTGAGCAGGTATTGTTCCATGCCGCCCACGGCACGGTCTATCGACATATCGTTGTCGTTGAGTATTATGAGCAGGTCGTTCGGTGACGACGACACGTTGTTTATGCCCTCGAAAGCCAGTCCTCCGCTCATCGCTCCGTCGCCTATCACCGCCACCACATGGCGGTCGTCGTGTCCCGTTTTCTTGGCAGCCACCGCCATACCGAGCGCTGCCGATATGGAGTTGGAGGCGTGTCCGCAGGTGAATGTGTCGTATTCGCTCTCCATGGGCGATGGGAACGGCCGCAGGCCCTTGAGCTTGCGGTTGGTGCAGAAGCTGTCGCGTCGGCCGGTAAGAATCTTGTGTCCGTAAGCCTGATGGCCCACATCCCACACTATGCGGTCGTAGGGTGTGTTGAAAACGTAGTGCAGTGCCACGGTCAGCTCGACCACTCCGAGCGACGATGCCAGGTGGCCGGGATTGACAGACAGCTCGTCAACGATGTCCTCGCGCAGTTCTTTGCACAGCTCAGGCAGCTCTTCTACGCTCAGTCGGCGCAGATCTTCAGGATATCTTATGCGGCCGAGAAGCCGCAGTTTGCTTTTGTCCATTTATTATTTAATAATGTGTCTTGTAAACAGGTATGCAAACTTACACAAAAATTTTCTTATTTGGAATAGATTGATGTTATAATTTCATGTTTTTCGGATTATTGAACGTGAACGGTCACGAGGCTCGACTATGAACCGGAACAGGCTCAAACGTCCCGTACTTGAGTTTTGTATATTTATTCATTCGCTAATGTATATTTATTTATTCGCTAATGCATATATATTTATCCGTAAATGTATATTTATTCACATTGCCCGTTCTAAACTTCAAGAGAGCCGTGATGGAATCATAGACAGCTTTTTTAGCCGCAAATACGCGCTGTATTTTGAGGATTAGCTATGCCGCTATCAGTCAAACGCTTAGTTTGTATGATTTATGAAAAATGCCTTTAAACAGCTTGCGAAAGAGATGTTTTTGCGTGATAAAACACGCCATTCGAGGGTATGATTAAGCCTTTCCCGATCATCAATATGGAGCATGTTGCGGTGAGATGGAGTACTTTCCGTTCCGGATGTCGTAAGGGATGACCGCGCGTCTTTATCCATATAAGGTTATTATACAGTTTTGATACGCTTCCGATTTCTGCTTTACGATAAATTATTATCATGATATTCTAAGCGCATTTATTCATTTTTACCGTGCCATGTGTCCTCATCTGATGTTCAGAAAGCCATTTAACGACCTAATGATATTATGCCCGAAGCAATAAAAACGGCGCACAGGTTTTCTTTTTGACAATAATATTGTGAGAATAAAGACAAAATTGCTATCTTTGCGGATAGTTGTGTCCGGTGACGCGGTGTGGCGGCACCACTGGCAGAAACGTACGAGCGTGCATGCCGCCGGAAGCACGACAAGATAACCGTAATATTCCAATTTGCTGAAAAACTAATAATAAAAAGCGACCAACTAAATGAGAAAAGGACTACTTACTATTTTCTGCTTTCTGTTGACCGTGTGTCTTTACGCCGGCCAGATAAGCAAAGAGCAGGCTCACGAAGCGGCAAGGGCGTTTCTGGCCAAGCGTGGTATAACAATGACTTCAGACGCGACACCTGCATTCAAAGCCAAGAGAAAAGCGGCGACATCGGGCGACGCGGGTTATTACATATTCAATGCGGGCGACGACAGAGGCTACGTCATCGTGTCGGGCGACGACCGCACAGAACAGATATTAGGATATACGGACAGCGGAGTGTTCGATCCTGCCACAGCTCCTGAGGGAATGATGGCGTGGCTGAATGGCTATGTGGACTTCATCGACCGTCTCGACCGTGAGAACGTCACGGCAAAGGTGTCCGACAGAACCGACGCGCCGGCAAGGGCGCAGGCTGCAAAACACGCAATAAAACCGCTCGTGACATGTAAGTGGAACCAGGGAGATCCGTACAATCTGCTGTGTCCGAAATACTACAACGCCGACGGTACGCTGGGCGACCGCAGCGCCACGGGATGCGTGGCTACGGCTCTCGCGCAGGTGATGTACTACTACAAATGGCCTGACGCGCTCGTGAAGAGCATCCCGCGCCATTCGTTCGACAGCAACGGACACCAGATAAGTCTGCCCGGAATAGCCAAGGGCACAAAGATAGACTGGGCAAACATGACCGACATATACGACGGACTGAGCACCGACGTGCAGAAGAACGCCGTGGCAGAACTGATGCTCTACGTCGGACAAAGCGTGAAGATGGGCTACGGTCCGTCGTCAGGAGCAGGCTTCAACGGTGGTCAGCCGCTCGTGGAATACTTCGGCTACGACGACGGCACGCACTCGGAGTTCCGCAACAACTACACTCTGAGCGAGTGGATGGACCTGATTTATAACGAGATAGCCAGCGGTCATCCGGTGGCTTTCGCCGGAACGGCTACAGGAGGCGCGCATGCCTTCGTGGTGGACGGATACGACGGTGACGGCCTTTTCCACCTCAACTGGGGATGGGGCGGTGGCAGCGATGGCTATTTCCGCATCGAGATACTCAATCCCGGCGACAACAGCGGCATAGGCGCAAGCTCGAGCAGCGACGGATACTCCATGGGACAGGAAGCCCTCATCCTGCGTCTGCCTGACGATGTGGAGGCCGACGACATGGCGATGATGACCATCAACGACACTGAGATAAGGGGCAACGAGATATTCAGCAACTACATCAACTGGACAGGCGAGACCAACAGCTTCGACTACGGTATAGGTTACGTGGAAGAGGACGGCTCGCTCGTGAGCATAGGCAACACCAACCGTGCCGATAATCTGGGCGCGAACTACTATTATGGCGCAAGCTTCGGCATCAGCGGACTGGCAGCCGGAACATACAAGGTGGTGCCGATAAGCAAGACAACGAAATCGAGCGTGTGGAAGACCAGCTTCAACATAAAGGAGCGTTACATCATAGCCGACGTGAAGGCCGACGGTTCTTACACGTTACAGATGTATAACCGTCCGGTTGACCTTGAGGTGGAGTCGATAAGATTCACGGGCAATAAGGTGGTGAACAACACCCAGAAGCTCGACGTTGTGTTCAAGAACAACACCGACGAGTTCTATGGCGAGATTTATCTCTTCGCCAGCAAGACCGACGACAAGGGCGGACAGGCGAGCCGTTCGGCCGTGTCGCTGAAAAAAGGATACACCACCACGATAACTTTCTTCTTCAATCCTACGGAGACAGGCAAGTATAATATATGGCTCACATACGACCCTGACGGCAACAATGTGGTGCCGGGCGGACAGACAACGGTGGACATCACCGCCACCGCATCGCCTGAGGAGAGAGACCTTCAGGTGACATCGGTCACATTCGAGAACATCTCTTCGGGTACGATTTACGGCAACTTCATATCCGGTAAGGTGTGAGTGACCAACAATTCGGAGGAAGACTTCGACGGCGCGATAAACGTAGGAATATGGAAAGGCGAGATAGGCGAGAACATGTTCTGGGGCGCAGGCAACGACATCGTGCCCGTATATGTAGAGGCAGGCAAGAGAGCCGTGGTGTCGTTCTCGTTCGACAATCTGGAGTTTGACAAGCAGTACGGCTTCAACTTCGCCTATTCCACAGGCGGCGAGCTGTCAGGCGGCAGACTGGGACACGTAAACAAGCTGGCACGTGGCATCGTTACCTACGACAGCGAGGGCGGACGCTCGGCCTACTCACCGTCGTCCATATTCACTGTTCCCGCCAAGGTGGTGGCCGTGGATGCACGAGGCATAACAAGTCTTACGAAAGTATATACCACAAGTTCGCCCAATGCGCTCTACTTCTTCGACGAAGGCGCGATAATACCCGACGGACTCGACATGTCGAAAGTGGTAGTAGGAGGCCACATAGACGAGATAAGTCTCACGGACGAGTCACCGTTCTATTCGCCGACAGACTTCACTGCAGGTCGCATAAGCTACAGCCGTCCTATCTACAGGGCAGGCAAGGAAAGCTCGTGGGAGGCCATAGCACTGCCGTTCAGCCCGCAGAGCGTGAAGGTGGACGGACGCCGGCTGGCATACGACGGTAGTGACGGACTCAGCGTCATGGAGTTCAACATGACGGGAGACGACAACAACGTGTACTTCTCAAAGGTGGCAGACATGCAGAAAAACGTGCCTTACCTCTACTCGGTGACAGACGACAGCTTCGTGGACAAGACCATCGTGTTCGAGGCAGAGGACGCACTCGTGCCGGCTACCGGCTCTGCCGACATCGTGGCAGGAACCGACAGCTACTCTTATCACGGCACGACGGTGTCGCTCACGGGCAACAACTACTACGTGCTCAACACCGAGGGAACGGCCTTCACACTCAAGAAAGGTGCCACGATCGTGAATCCTTACCGTTCTTACTTCGTGTCGAAGCTGCCCGACGAGCTGATGGTCGATGAGATACCTGTACGGGTTGTGGTCACCGGCATAGACGGAGTGACGGACAACACCGCCGCTGATGGACAGGCAGACGTCTACAGTCTCGACGGAGTGAAGGCCGGAACGGCTGTGATGGAGTCGGGACACATCGTCATGCCGGCACTGCCCAAGGGCATATACGTCGTGGACGGCCGTAAGGTAGTGGTGAGATAACTCATCCGAAGAATGGTGGCGGCACATGGCGCAGGGCTATGTCTATGTGTGCATGCCGCCGCAATCATGCGTGACGGACGCCCGGCGTGAGGACGGAACGACAGTCTGGAATCAACGAACAAACATAAAATATAACAGAAAATGAACAAGAAAACTTATCTGGCTCTTGGTCTGTGCCTGTCGATGGCAGGCGCGGCGGGAGCACAGCAGCGCGACGGAGGCATATCGTCCGACATGTTGCGCAGCATGCAGCAGGCTCATGCTGCCGTACCTTCGGCAAAAGCCATATTCAACGCGATGGCTTCGAACAAGATTGACGACATTGCAGTGAACTTTGCCAACCAGGGTGCCATAGACACGTATTTCAGCGACGAGACACCGAAACAGAGCATTCACGACCAGCAGAGCTCAGGCCGTTGCTGGATGTTCTCCGGATTCAACGTGCTGAGGGCCAACTTCGCAAAGCAGCACGCCGACTCGCTGGCAGTGGAGTTCTCGCACAACTATCTGTTCTTCTACGACCAGCTGGAGAAAGCCAACCTCATGCTTCAGGGCGTGATAGACCATGCCGACGAACCTATGGACTCTGAACGAGTAAGATTCTTCTTCAAGAATCCGCTCAACGACGGCGGTACTTTCTGCGGCGTGAGCGACTTGGCAGACAAGTACGGACTTGTTCCTGCCGAGGTGCAGCCCGAGACTTTCTCTGCCGACAACACGAGCAAGATGTCGTCTCTGCTTTCGTCCAAGCTGCGCGAGTTCGGTCTCGAGCTCCGCAAGATGGTGGCAGACGGCAAGAAGGACGCCGCTATCAAGGCGCGCAAGACCGAGATGCTCTCGACGATATACAACATGCTGTGCCTCACTCTGGGCGAGCCGGTGAAGGAGTTCACCTATACGTTCAAGACGAAGGACGGCAAGCCCGTAGGTCAGCCGCGCAAATACACTCCGAAGGAGTTCTATGAGGCGACAGTGGGCGGACCCATTAGCGGAAGCTTCATCATGGTGATGAACGATCCGCGCCGCGAGTATTACAAGACTTACGAGGTGGAGTACGACCGCCACACCTACGACGGACAGAACTGGAAGTATCTCAACCTGCCGATGGACGACATCGAGCGTCTGGCCATAGCCTCGATAAAGGACGGCCGCAAGATGTACAGCTCTTACGACGTAGGCAAGCAGCTCGACCGCAAGCGCGGCTATCTCGACACCGAGAACTACGACTACGGCGCACTGCTCGGCACGACCTTCGGCATGAACAAGGCCGAGCGCATATCGACATACGACAGTGGTTCGACCCACGCCATGACTCTCACGGCAGTAGATCTCGACGAGAACGGCAAGGCTAAGAAGTGGAAGGTGGAGAACAGCTGGGGCGCGTCATACGGTCAGGCAGGCTGTCTGATAATGTCGGACAGATGGTTCCGCGAATACATGTTCCGTCTCGTGGTTGACAAGAAGTATGTACCCGCCGAGACACTGAAGCAGTATGAGCAGAAGCCTGTGATGGTGATGCCGGAAGATCCGCTCTTCTCTACAGACGACTGATAGGGCGGATGAAACACATACGAAAGCGGGCTGCCGGAAAGCTAAGAACAAACCGGCAGCCCGCTTTGTCTTTATTATGGGCGGTGCGTGGCGTTCTTATGACCGGTGCGAGGCGTCGCGGATGCTCGTTTAACCCGAATCGGTCATCAGACCGCCTATGTCTTTTCCCGTATGGACACTGTTCTCTCCTGTCGGCAAGAAAGCAATATGGGCGACTTTCAATTTATAACCGGATTCCGGTTTTTCCTTCTCGGTTTCCTTATATACCCCGAAAAATAAGCGCGTATTTGCGGACATACTCTTCATCGGGCGCAAATACGCGAAATATGAGAGGATTTTATAAAACATTGAATATCAATGATTTATGTTTGAGAGGTGTTTCTTCGCATTGCAATATGCACCATTTCGGCTTGCGAAATGGGCCATTTCAGGAGCCGAAATAGGCCATATCGCACTCTAATATGGGCTTTATCGCAACACGAAATAGCCAATATCAGAAAGCGAAACGGATTTTTTCGGACTACATTATGGGGTATGTCAAAAGACGGTGTTATACTAAATGTCCTGTATTGTATATCATTTAACATTCGTTTGCACCTCTTTCGCGAAAATATTTTGTCAAAATAAAGTCAAGAAAAATCGTAAGTGTTGAGGCTGATTTTTCTTGCCGTCATGCCGTGACAGAGCATCGCGGCGATACAACCAAGGACAAAAAGTAAAAGGGACATGAATTAATTCACGTCCCTTTTTCTTATTTTTAACTGATAGTTTTTCTCTTTTTATTTGATCGCATCAGCCAGTTCTGCGCCTGCCTTGAATTTAGCGACTTTCTTAGCGGCGATTGTTATCTTCTCTTTTGTTGCAGGGTTGATACCTTCACGAGCCGGACGCTCGTTGACGCTGAATGTACCGAAGCCGATGAGCTGAACCTTATCGCCTTCGATGAGAGCTGCCTTGATAGCCTCTACAGTAGCATCAAGTGCTTTCTTAGCGTCAGCCTTGCTCAGGTTTGCGCCGCTTGCGATCTTTTCTATCAATTCTGTTTTGTTCATAATTATGAATTTTAAATGATTAAATATGTTGTTATTTATTTGTTGCTATCCTTATCGGGAACAAATATAAATCAATAGTTTTATAAATCAAACAAAAAACAGAAAAAAGTGAATAAATTTTCGAAAAAAAGGCGTATAAGCCCCTGTTTTATTCAGTATAACAGATATTTTTTCGTAATTTTGCCTTCGTGTTTTTTTAAATATACATATATCGTATGCTCAATATTCCAAAAGTCACCAAGAACCTCCTGATCATCAATGTCATCGCCTATCTTGCGACGATGGTGCTCGGGCGTGGTATTGACTTGAATGACATGTTCGGACTGCATTTCTTCCTTGCTCCGGACTTCCATTTCTATCAGCTATTCACATACATGTTCCTGCATGCCGGGTTCATGCATCTGTTTCTCAATATGTTCGCTTTGTGGATGTTCGGATGCGTTGTGGAGAATGTATGGGGACCTAAGAAATTTATTTTCTACTACATAGTCTGCGGCGTGGGTGCCGGACTGTTCCAGGAGCTGGCGCAGTTTGTGCAGTTCCACATTATCGCGAGCTCGCAGATACCGGGCGTCGGAATACTCGACCTGTTCCAGGTGGCGCAGTATAACGCCGAAGGACTCAACATGTGGACCACCGTCGGTGCGTCGGGCGCCATCTACGGCATACTGCTCGCCTTCGGAATGATATTCCCAGAGCAGCGCATTTTCATCTTTCCCATACCGGTGCCGATAAAGGCCAAGTGGTTCGTGTTGATATATGCGGGCATCGAAGTGATACAGGCTCTTAGCACACCGGGCGACGGCGTGGCCCATCTGGCACACCTCGGAGGTATGGCTTTCGGCTATCTGATGATACGCTACTGGCGCAGACATCCGGGCTCGGGCTACGGAATGGACAGCGGCATGCAGTTCTTCGACAACATGCGCGCCTCGTGGGAGAGACGCAGGGCAAAGCGTCAGACCGGCTATAGGAACGACGCGGGCCGCTCTTCGGTGAATAATAATCCCGACTGGGACTACAACGCGCGCAAGAAAGCCGACCAGGAAGAGATAGACAGAATACTCGACAAGATAAGGCGCAACGGATACGACAGCCTGACAAAGGAAGAAAAGCAGAAACTCTTCGACAGCAGCAACAGGAGTTAGATATTGTCCTGAGATGAAGAGTCTTGGAAAAATAACATTGCAGGTCGTTGCCGGAGCAAACATCGCGACCATTCTCGTCATGTTGTTCGTGGGCTACAGCGACAGGTTCAATCCGGTGGATCACACTCTGTTGTCCACCATCGGACTGACGTTCCCGGTCTTCTTGTGCATAAACATAGCTTTCACGGCTTTTTGGATAATATTCAGTGTCCGGCGGGTGATCATTCCTCTCGTCGGATTCATCGTGTGTTATGCTCCCGTAAGAGTCTATGCGCCGCTGAACATCAATAAGGCTCTGCCCGACAGCACCATAAAAGTGCTGTCATACAACGTATGGACCTTTAAGGACTGGACCGACGTCAGCGAGCCGTGCCGTATTCTGGATTACCTCATTGAGCAGAATGCCGACATAGTGTGTCTGCAGGAAAGCGGAACGATAAAGGTGAAGCGCGACATAATAAACAAGCGGATGGCCACTCTGTATGCTTACAGCGACACAGTGAAACCATCGGGAAGCACTGACGAGATAACCGTTTTCAGCAAGTTCCCTATCGTGGGCAAGGAGAACATAAACTACGAATCGAAAAACAATCATTCCGCCGCGTTCCGTCTGGACGTGCATGGTGACACCGTCATCTTCATAGCCAACCACCTCGAATCGATAGGTCTTTCGTCTGATGAGAAAAAGAGTTTCAAGTCGATGATGAAAGGAAAGATGGAGAAGGATTCGGTCAGAAGCGAGTCGCAGAAACTCGTCCACAAGCTCGGAATGGCCTCGGCTGTCCGTGCTCCGCAGGCCGACGCCGTGGCACGATATATCCGCGACCATAATGGAGAG
>ULWB01021235.1_pt1 | contig 12430 bp, 6 predicted proteins | sample 1959891 | NCBI WGS metagenome assembly ULWB01 (sample SAMEA4835799, study PRJEB28245) | human gut metagenome | biome: gut microbiome; material: fecal sample | place: Denmark | collected 2008 | reverse complement strand
AGAAAAGGGCCGTGCAGGAAAGCCTCCGGACCGCAGAAAAGAGCCGCGCGGGAAAGCCTCCGGACCGCAGAAGAGGGCGCTTAACAGAGGCTCCGGCCGCAGACCGCCGCGGCACTCGCAAGGATACCCCGACGGCAGGCTCCGGCCGCAGACCGCCGCGGCACTCACAAAGATGCCCAACGGCAGGCTGCGGCGGCACGGAAAAAGATTCAGTAACCCGGAAATCCCTCACCACCGAAAGACCGGAGCGATACGTCGTTCCGGTCTTCCGGGTTACTTTCGGTCTGCATTCGGTTGTAATTCAGCCCCGCGGACAGCGGCCTACAAGTGCGATGCCACGCCCTTCCACCCCACCCGCCGCACCCTCCACACCCCTCTTCTCTTTTCCACATCCGTCCACCCCTTTCAACGCCGGGCCGTTCGGCCCCGCCGCATTGCATCCGACCGGTCGCATTGCATTCCGCCCGCCTGCGCCGCAAAGCCGTAAACAAACCTCAACCCCGGTTTTTCCCGCTCGGCCCCACCGCATTGCACCCGACCCTCTGCATTGCATTCCGCCCTCCTGCGTCGCAAAGCCGCAAACAAACCTCAACCACGGTTCCCCCGTTCGGCCCCGCCGCATTGCATCCGCCCGATCGCACCGCCCGCACCGGAGGACCTCCACCCCCCCCTTCAGGGCTGCCGGCGCCCGACGCCTGTCGCCCCCCCTGTCACCCCTCAACGCCTCCGCCTCTTCTCCCCTTGCCGCTCCCCTCGCCCCTTCGCGCAGCATCTTCGCTCCCTCGACGCGGCATCTTCCTCCCCGCCGCAGGGGAAGCACCCCGATTTTCGGTCGGAGGCGCGGTTTTTCGCGCATTAATTCCTACCTTTGCAGCGCAGGTCCGCTCTGTCGCCGCCGGCTCGGCCGGGGGAGGAAAGTCCGGGCAACGCAGAGCGCCACGCAAGCCAATCACTTGATATCCGTGAGGGTATAGGAGCGTAACAGAGAAGAACCGCCCCGCTGTCGGGTTCGCCCGCAGCGGTGGTAAGGGTGAAAAGGCGGGGTAAGAGCCCACCGCAGAGGCAGTGATGTCGTCTGGCCGTACGTCTCGTGGGTTGCAAGACCATGTATACCGGCAATTAAGGGTTGCTCGCCCGATGCCGGGGGGTAGGTTGCTTGAGACGGCAGGAGACTGCCGCCCTAGATAAATGACAGAGACCCGGAGGCAACTCCGGGGACAGAACCCGGCTTACAGGACCTGCACACTTCAGGAACCGGCTTCCCGCGAAGGGGAGCCGGTTCTTTTTTGCTCCCCGCCGGCCGCGGCAGGCGCGGCGGGCGCGGCGGCAGAGGGGGCGGAAGAGCCGGGGACAGGGGCAGAGGCGGCAGTCCCGGGAGCAGAGAAAATGGCGCCGGGAGCGGGTGCAGAGGCTCCGGGAACGGAGGCGACGGAAGAGGGGGCGGCGGAGCCGGAGGTGGGCGCAGAGACGGCAGTCCCGGGAGTCGAGGAAGAGACACCTGGAGCGGGTGCAGGTGTGGTCGCCGAGGTCGATGTTGGAATCGAAGACGGAGCGGGCGCAACCGTTGGGGCAGGCGCCGAAGCGACTGAAACAGGGGACGGAGCGGTCGAAGTCAGGACGGATGGGGCGGATGTTGGGGTCGTGGCAGGTGCGACCGTTGATGCCGGAGCCGGAGCAAAAGTTGGGGCCGGGGCCGGGGCCGGAGCTGCCGGAGTTGGGGCCGGGGCCGGAGCTGCCGGAGTTGGGGCCGGGGCCGGGCAGCTGTTGGCGGCGGGGTGCGCCGCGGGGCTCAGATGCGACGTAAGCCAGGCCAGCACCACCCCGACGGCCACCCCGAGCGCCGATTCGACAAAGCGCAGCAGGCAGTTCACCCCGGGCGGCAGGGCGTGGCTGCGCTGCGAGACAAGCAGAATGGCCAGCAGCGTGATGGTCGCCATGCGTCCGTTATCGGGGATGCCGAGCAGCATGCTCAGCACGACGAGCAGCGCCACGGCGAGCATCATGCCGAGCGTCGAGAAGGCGAAGAGGCGCAGATAGGCATAGGCAAGCAGCGCCCCGAGCGCCGTGCCGGCCACGCGCAGCAGCCCCGCACGCAGCGACTCCCTGAGTCCCGGCGTCTGGAGCACCACCACGGCCGAGGTGCAGGCCAGCATGGCCCCCATGCTGCTCGATGCCTGGTGGAAGGGGCCCGTGACGAAGGTGCCGATAAGGTAGGCCATCACCACCCCGATGCAGCTCGCCACCACCATCACGGGGCGAATCCGCCCCAGCAATCCATGTATCGTCGGTTTCATGCCCTCCGTTGCCCATTTTGGGGGAGCATGCAGCAAGAAACGGGCCGAAGCCGCAGAGAGGACCGCACGGCCGGTGCCATCCCCGCTGCGGGCCGGGAGGGCACAAAAACCCGCTGCGGGCCGGGGGCACAAACGCCCATGCGGCGAGGACACAAAAAAACCGTGCGGCAGGCTGCACGCTGCAGCCGACCGCACGGTCTCTGTTCCATGGATATACGGCCGCCCCAACCCACCGAAGGGGCGGCCGCTGCCCGCAGGTCTACATCCAGCGGGTATCCATCATCGTCGGGTTGCTCGAACCGCCATGAGCATCGTAGCCGTGGCCCGTCAGGTCGGGCACGATGTTGCCGCCGTCGGGGTTGGGCGTCCACTCATTCATGCGCCAATAGGCCAGCAGGCCCTCCGACGTCGGGTCGACGTAGTTCATGTTGTTGGCAATCTCGCTCTGCGAGAGGGCGCGCGTCCAGACGCGGCACTCGGCCAGATAACCCATCAGCGGGCGCGAGCTCTGCCACTGCGACAGCGCTCCCAGACCGAAGCCGTAGCCGTCGTTCTTGCCCAGGTTCATCGACTCGCCCTGCGTCGGGGTGCCGGCGGCATACTGTCCGTCGATGTAGATGTCCCACGACGAACCGGTCCAGACGGCTGCCACATGGTACCACTTGTTCGCGTCGCACGGACGGTCCGTGGCGGCGGGCTGGTAGCTCTCGTGACAAATCTGTACGACGTTCTTGTCAATCTTCACGTCGCCGAAACGCACCGAGCACTCACCCTCGATACCCATGATGGAGGAGTTGTCGCAGCCGTTCGAGAAGTTGGTCACGTAGACGCGCGTCTCGAGCGTCACCTGCGGGAAGACCAGGTCGGCGTTGTCCAGGAAGCCCGGAATCTTGTACTTGTTGCCCGAGCCAATCATGATGGCCTTGCTGATGACCGGCGTCTTGAAGACGATGTAGACCGTGCGCGAAGGCTCGAGAACGGCCATCGAGCCGCTCACCGAGCGGATGCTCACCGGCATGCAGTAGGTGGCTCCCTCGGCAAAACCGTCCATCGTGGTGACCGTCAGTTCGGCCATCGACGAGGTGGTGAAGCCGGCCGCGATGGAGACCTTGTCGTTGAGGAACTCATAGGTCCCCTCGGGCAGCGGGAGGTAGTTCTTGCCATACTTGAGGTTGTAGCTCTCCACCAGGTCGGGACGCAGCTCGAGCGTTATCTCCAGGTCGTGCGAGACCTGCTCCGACGCGGTGACCGAGAGGGCCGTGCTGGCCGGAAGCTCGTCGATGGTCACGCTCATGGCGGCATTCGACTGCGCATCGGTCATGTAGACGACCGGTTCGTACTTGGCCGACTCCTGGCACCCCGTCGCAAGGGCGGCGGCGAGGAGCAGCGGCACTGCAAAATATTTCAGTTTCATACTCTTTGTTCGTTTTGAGGGTTGGTTCGGTTAGTTCTTCGGACTCCAGACTTCAAGCTCGCGCATGCCGCAGAAGTTGCTGCCCGTGTCGTAGCGGTCGACGATGTCGAAGCGGATGAGGCGCGCCTCGACCGGCTTGGCAAAGGTGAACCACTGCATGACGCCGTTGTCGCCCGTAGCCTGGGCAATCGTCACGTCGCCGTAGCTTTGAGGGCGCCACAGATTGCCGTCATCCGAAACCTCGACGTTGCGGATGGTCTTCACCGAATAGGCCATATTGGTGTAGCATACGCCCCAGGCCACCGTGCTCACCGGATAGCTCTGCTGCATGTCGATGGTGATGCGGCCGCCGATGCCCACCTGCCACGAGTAGTAGTTGTTGAAGATGGCATAGAAGCCCATGTCGCCGGCATCACGTCCGTTGAAGAGCGTCGGCACGTCGTCGTAGCCCCAGACGCCCGTACCGCCGATGGAGGTGTTCAGGTTGATGATGTCGACCGTCCAGCCCTGCTTGTTGTTGGCGTTGTCAATCTTCGTGCAGTCATCCTCGAAGGGTTCGAGGTTCTGCTGTGCGGCCAGGTTCTCCTCGCCGAGGAAAATCAGCAGGTACTTCACGCCGCGGTCGGCATCGGGCTCGTAGTCGCTCAGCGACTCCAGGTCGGGACGCAGCGCAACCAACGTGTAGCCCGGCTGGAGCACCGAGAGGTCGGAAAGCGTGACCGTCACCCCGCCCGTCGGGCTCATCTCGCCCTGGGCGAACGAGAGCTTGCCGGAGAGCGAAACCTTCGATGCGTCGATGGTCATGTAGTCGGTGCCGTTCTTCTCGTTGTAGGCCTCCGCCAGCGCGTTGTCGGCCACGTAGCCGAACTGGACATCGGAGATGGCCCCCAGCGAGAGGTGCGCCGTGAGCGTCGCCTCAAGGCTGCTGTAGCTGCCGTCGAGCCGCTTCATGACGGAGTGGTTCTCCACCTGGCTGCCGTCGGTCAGAACCTTGATGGTGGTGGTGCTCTTCGTAATGACGAGGTACTTCACGTAGCCCGTCTCGTCGTAGCCGAAGCCTTCGGCAAGGGTCGGGAGCAGCGGCACGAGGTACTCGCCGTCGGCGAGCGATGCCACCGTGACGGCCACCTGCACGTCGCTCTCCGACGCTTCGGTGCCGGCAGCGAAGTGGAGCGGACCCGAGATGTTGACCAGCGAGGGGTCGATGGCCGCATACTCGGTGCCGTTGTCGTGGTTGTAGCTCTCGATGAGCGAGTTGTCGACCGCAAGCGCAAGGTCGGTGTCGGCCTCCGCCGGCTCCGAAAGACGGGCCGAAAGCGTGCAGTTCACCTCGCCGTAGATGACGCCCGAGGGGGTGACGCTCACCTCGAACTGCTCGGTGCCGGCCTCGTTGAGGGCCACCAGCGTCTTCGAGTAGTCGCCCACGGGGGCAGGGTTGACCGCCTGGATGGCCTGACGCATGTACTTGTAGGGCATGTCGGCGTGGGCGTACTCGTACTCCATGTGGTAGGCGCCGAAGCCGCCGCCTTCGCCCTGCGTCGGGTTGAAGAGCGCCATGCCCAGCAGCGAGTTGACCGTCTGGCCGTCACGCGTGGTGTGGCTCACGCCGCCCGTCTTCCAGTAGGCCTCGAAATTCTCGGCGAAGATATACTGCTCGGGCTTCCAGCCGGCATTGGCGGCATTGTTGAAGCGGTTCTGCAGGTCGGTGTAGCCGTACGAGGAGTAGGCCTGCACGATGCCGTAGTCGAAGTACTCGACATACTCGCCGCGGACGGCGAAGGGGACGCCGTCGATGATGAACAGACGGCCCGTGCCCGACTTGGGACCCACGTACTTGCCCATGGCCACAATCAGCTTGTTGAAGAGGTCGGGAGCGGGGTTGCCCACGAAGGGACCCACGGCGCCGAAGCCCGGCTCGTAGTCGATGTCGATGCCGTCGTAGTTCCACTTGTCCATCGAGTCCTTGCAGTAGGCCTTGGCGTAGGCCTCGATGGCCTCGTCGCAGTAGGGGTCGTCGTACATCGAGGCGAAGGGCTCGGGCATGACGTTCGAGAAGATGGTGTAGGTCACCTTCGTACCCTTGACCTTCTGGACGAACTCCTTGTCGGCCACCTGGGCCGGGGTGAGCGTATGCCACTGGCTCCAGATGGAGATGATGTCCATCGAGTCGGGGCAGTTCGAGATGCGCGTCTGGTAGGAGGGGCCCATGGCCGTCCAGGTTCCGTACCAGCCGAAGGCCAGCTTGTGCTTGCTCTTCTTGTACTCGCGAAGACGCTGGTAGTAGGCGTTGTCGCGATGAATCTGCTCCTGCTCTTCGGGGTGCTGCACGTTCACCCGCTCGGGAGTCGTCTCCTTCTCGCAGCCGGCAAACAGGCTACCCAGCAGCAGCGTGCAGAGTGCATATTTGAAGATTCTTTTCATCGTATTTCGTCTTAAGGTTTCAGGTTAGTTGTTTTTCTTGTCCCACCAGAGTTTGGTCGAGCCCTGGTCGGGGCCGCCCAGCAGCCGGATGGCGCGGTTGAGCGCCGCGCGGTTGTTCGAGTACTCCGAACGCGGGAAGGTCATGCGGCGAATCTGCTCGTTGACATCCACCGTGCCGTTGCTGCGGTCGTTGACGATGGGGAAAATCCGCGGATAGCCCGTGCGGCGGAACTCCGACCACGCCTCCTGTCCGTTGGGGAACATGGCAATCCACTTCTGGGTGATGATGCGCTCGAGCATCTGCTCCGAGTCGGCCGAAGAGTCCCACTTGACGGTAATCTGCGACGGAGCGGCGATGTTGTAGTGGGTCGTCGAGCCGGAGGCATCCTCGAAGGCGGCCGGCGTCAGCTCGCTCTCGGCGTAGGTTGCAGCCTCGGCGGCCGAAAGGCCGTTCTCGAGGAACGAGAGCTCGATGCCGCGGCGGTAGAAGCTCTCGGCGTCACCGCCCATCGCCCAGCCGCGCATCGCACCCTCGGCGCGCAGGAAGGCGACCTCCGAGGACATAAGCCAGCGTACGGGCGTCGTCTTGTCGACGTTGGGCACCGACATGCCGAGGTAGTACTCCTTGCTGATGGCGGCGATGCCGTTGCGCACGCCGTGGTAGAGACCGTCCTCGCAGGGCTTGAAGTAGGTGGCCAGACGCGGGTCCTTGTAGCCGTTCAGGTAGGCATCCATCGTGGCGCCCATGCGCGTGTCGGCGTAGGCGTTCCAGACCTCCTCCAGCGGGTTGAAGACCTGAATCGAACCGACGGTTGCCAGCGTCGCGCTCTCGTCGGCCGATTCGATGACGCCGCTCGTGACGGCCTCCTCGGCCCACGCACGGGCCTGGTCGGGAATGACGTAGACCACGCGCATGGCCATGCGCAGCTTGAGCGAGTTGGCCAGACGCAGCCACTTGGGATAGCTGCCCTGGTAGACGATGTCGACCTCCTGCAGCGGCGTGGCGTCGGGCGAGTTGGTGGCGTACTCCTCCAGCACGGCGATGGCCGCGTTGAGGTCCTCGAAGAGCTTCATGTAGACGGTCTCCTGCGCATCGTAGGGGTTCTCCGTCTCACCGAAGTGGGTCACGGGCAGCGGTCCGTAGATGTCGGTGGCGCGCTGCAGCGCGAAGACCTTGAGCACCTCGGCCACGGCGAAGGTGTCCTCGGTAATCTGCCCCGCCTCGTAGGCGTAGCTGAGCGTCAGCCAGGCGGACATCACGTTGGTGAAGGCCACCGAGAAGGGGACGTTGTTGTAGTCGGTGGCGTCGAGCGCATAGGTGGTCGTGTTGACGCCGCCGTTGTCGAACGAGCTGATGGCCGCCATGTAGCCCGAGTAGGAGTCACCCATCAGGTTGCAGGCGCGCTGGTAGGCGTTGGCGCCCTCGTCGCTGCAGGGGATGACGGCATCCATCTCCATGGTGGTGATGAGGGTCTTCTGGTCGATGTTCTGAGCCGAGTCGGGGTTGGTGTTGAACTTCTCGAAGCCGCTCGTGCAGGAGCCCAGCAGCAGGCCCGAGAGGGCAACCGCGAAGAGCCCCTGGCTCAGGTTCGTTATGATGTTTCGTTTCATTGCGTCGGGTGTTTTAGAATTGGAGTCTTACGCTGAAGCCCAGGGTGCGGACCGAAGGCTGCATGAAGTAGTCGAGCCCCTGGTAGTAGGTGCCCGTCGAGGCGGTGATTTCGGGGTCGAACGGAGCCTTGTTGTAGAACATGAAGAGGTTGCGGCCGACGAGCGCTACGCTCATGCCCACCTTGTCGTTGAACCACTTCGACGGCAGGTCGTAGCCGAGCGTCAGCTCGCGCAGGCGCACGTTGGTCATCGAGTAGACGTAGTGGGCCAGCATCGACATACCGTTGCCCGAGTTGGCGTAGAAGGTCTTCGCGTCGGGAATCTGCTGCGTGTCGGATACCCATACGCCGCCGTTCTCGCGTGCCTGGGCCGAGGCCTCCGAGACGCCGTACTCGTCCATCAGGGCCTGCGTGGCCGAGACGCCGTGGCCGCCGATGCGGGCGTCGATGAGCACGCCCAGCGAGATGCCCTTCCAGGAGAACTGGTTGTTCCATCCCAGACGGAAGCGCGCCTCGGTGTTGCCGCCGTAGACCCACGTGTTGCGGTCGAGCGTCACCGTGTTGGAGTTGGGGTCGACGTAGATGTGGCCGAACTCGTCGGTCTTGAAGCCCGTCACGTAGAAGTCGCCAATCGAGCCGCCCTTCTTGACCTGCATGCGGTAGCCGCCGTAGTCCATGTTGACCTCGTCGACCGAAACCAGGTTGCCCGCAACGTCACGCGTACCCTCGGGCACGAGCTCCTTGACCTCGTTGCGGTTCATCGAGAAGTTGACGTTGGTCGACCACGAGAAGTCGCGCCACGTGTTCTTGTAGCCCACAACGGCCTCGATACCCCAGTTGTTCACCTTGCCGGCGTTGATGTAGGCCTGCTTGTAACCCGTGCTGGGAGGTGCATCGTACCTGAAGAGCTGGTTGTAGGTGTTGGTGTTGTAGTAGGTGGCGTCCAGCCAGATTTTGCCGCCGAGGAACTTGGCGTTGAGACCCGCCTCGAAGGACTTCGTGCGCTCGGGCGTCAGGTTGACGGCCGGTGCGGCGGTCTCCGACTCGATGACACCGCCCACGCTGATGGGGTAGTTGCGGCCCGTGATGTAGCGCTCGGGGGCGTTACCCACCTCGGCGTAGGAGGCGCGCACCTTGAGGAACGAGATGCCTGCACGCGAGAGGTCGGTCATCGACGAGATGACGGCCGAGAGGCCCACCGACGGGTAGAAGATGTTGTAGCTGTCGGTGAAGGCGAGCTGCGAGGCCCACTCGCTGCGGGCCGTCACGTCGAGGTAGAGCATCCCCTTCCAACCCAGCTGCAGCGTGGCGTAGGCGGCCTGCACCTGGTCGTGGTAGCGGTTCATGTAGGGCTTCGTCTGCGAGTGCTTCATGTCGATGTTGTAGAGGGTGAACTTGTTGGGCTGCGTGGCCAGGTGGCCCTCGAAGCCCGTCACCTTGTTCTTGTCGTCCATGAGGCTGGCACCCAGGTTGAACTGCAGCGAGAGGCGGTCGTCGAGGAACGTCTTGTCGATGCTCAGCAGGGCGTCGGCGTAGAGGTTGTTGTGGACGGCCGTATGGTCGAGGTAGTTACCGTACTTCGAGGCGAAGAGCTCGTTGGACGAGGCGTAAATCTTGCGCGTGTAGTTCATCGTCGTGTTGTCCAGACGCACGCGGCCCGTGAGGCTCATCCACGAGGTGATGTCCCACTTCATCGTACCGTTGAAGGTGTAGCGGTGGGCCGTATTCTCGAAGAGCTCGCGGTTGGTCACCCAGTAGGGGTTCTCCACGCCGGTGAGGAACTCCAGCGGCCAGAACTGCTTCATGTAGCCGTCCGTGGCGTCGTAGCGCTCGTAAATCTGGTACTTGCGGATATCATCGCCGCGCGGGAAGAGGTAAATCGGGATGAGCGGGTTGTGGTAGAGACCCTGCACCAGCGAGTTGCGGTCGTACTGGCGCATGTAGGTGGCACCCACGTCGAGCGTCAGGCGGTCCTTGACCAGCTCCGTGGTGTTGCGCAGCGAGAAGTTGTAGCGGTTGTAGACGTTGTTGGGGATGATGCCGCGCGAGTTGACCGAGGCAGCCGAGGCGTAGGTCTGGTTGCGCGAGTTGCCCGCCGAGACCGAAACCGAGTTGGTGGTGTTGTAGCCCGTCTGGAAGAAGTCCCGCGGGTCGTACGAGGTGGGATGGGCCAGCGGCGAGCCCCAGCTCATCGAGGGCGAGGTCTCGGCCGTGCCGTAGCGGTTCTGGAACTCGGGCATCACGAAGGGCGCGGTGAAGGTGGTGTTGTTCGAGTAGTTGACCCGGAGGCGTCCCTCCTCACCCTTCTTCGTGGTGATGAGAATCACACCGTTGGCGCCCTGCGAACCGTAGAGCGCGGCGGCCGTGGCACCCGAGAGAATCGACATCGACTCGATGTCCTCGGGGTTGAGGTTCGAGATACCCTCGTAGTCGCCGCCGTCGGGGGTCTCGTACATGCCGGCCGTCTGCTCCGAACGCAGGCTCGGCATCGGGATACCGTCGATGACGTAAAGGGCGTTGTTGTTGCCGTTGATGGACTTCACGCCGCGCATCACCACGCGCGTCGAACCGCCCGTACCCGAGGCGCTGGCGTTGATTTGCAGACCGGCGACCTTACCCGAGAGGGCATTGACGAAGTTGGCGTCCTTGACCCCGTTGACGATGTCGCCCGAGACCTCCTGCACGTTGTAGGTCAGCGCCTTCTCCGAGCGCTTGATACCGAGGGCCGTCACCACCACGGCGTCGAGCACCTCCGTATCCTCATGCATGACGATGCGCAGCGGCGCGGAGCCCGTGACGGGAATCTCCTGCTTGGCATAGCCGATGAGCGAGACCTCGAGCACGTCGCCCTGACGCGCCTGCGGCAGCGAGAAGTTGCCCTCGGCGTCGACGGCCGCACCGACGGTCGTACCTTTAATAACCACCGTGGCGCCCACAAGGCCGAGGCCCTTGGCGTCCTTGACCGAGCCCGTGACGCCGCGCACGGGGCGGGCGCCCTGGCGGGCTGCCGTACGGTCGGCCGTACGCGAGAGGACGATGTGCTTGTCCTTGAGCGTATAGCCGATGCCGCGGCCGGCGAAGAGCCGGTCGAGGGCGGAGGCGAGGGTCGCGTTGCGGAGCGAGAGGCTCACCTGCTCGGCGGGGTTGATGTCGGAGCTGTTGTAGACGAACGAGTAGCCCGTCTGCTCCTGAATGGACTGGAATACCTGGGAAAGAGAAGCGTCGCGCACCTCGACGGTGACGCGGGGTTCGGCGGTCTGCGCGTTGGCCTTCAGGCCGAAGCATGAAAGCAGCAGGACCGGAACAATCAACAGACAGCGGAGGCGTGCGCATGCACGATGCACTCCCCCTGCCCGTCGCAAGGTTTGTTTTTTCATGGGTTGTTTTAGGTTTGGTTGTAAATTTCTGGAGATTGCTGCGCCGTCGCGCGGACGGCGTCCGGTCGGATGGTAGTTATCGACTCATAGGCATTCGAAGTTTTCGTTCATATTTTATTTCAGGTTCCTGTTGTTCGTATCGTTCGTTCCGTTCTTTCCGTGTGCACCCTGGCGTCGCCCCCCTGGTATCGCCCCCCCGGCGCGGCCCCGGCGGGCCGGCGGGTCAGTTGGCGTAGAGCTCGATGTTGTCGCGGTTGACCTTGTAGTGGAACTTGTAGGTGAGCTGCAGCACCGACATGATGTGGTAGATGCCGTCCTCGAGGTGGAAGTCGCCCGAGAAGCGCTCGCCGCGCAGGCTGTCGTCCATGAAGCGCACCTCGACGTTGTAGTAGCGCTCCAGCTCGGAGACAATCTGCTCGAAGGTGGTCTGCTCGAAGCGGAAGTGGCCCTCAATCCAGTCGATGGAGTTGGAGGCGGCGGGGCAGTCGCGCAGCTGCATGGAGCGGGTCTCGCTGTCGAAGAGCAGCATCTGTGCAGGGCGCAGGCGGACCGCATACTCCTCGCTGCCCGAGAGTGCGGCGGCCACCGAGCCCTCGAGCAGGACGGTGGTCACGCGGTGGCGGGCGGCGTCGTTGCGGATGTTGAACTTCGTGCCGAGCACCTTGATGTCCAGTCCGCCGCTCGAGACGATGAAGGGCGACGCGGCGTCGTGCTCCACCTCGAAGTAGGCCTCGCCGCTCATCGTCACGCGGCGTTCGCGCGAGAAGAGCGGAGTGCGGTACTCGATGCGGCTCGACGAGTTGAGCCACACCTTCGTGCCGTCGGGCAGCTCGACCTGCGAGCGTTCGCCCAGGTCGGTGTAGACCACCACGGGGCGTTCGAGCCGCTCGGCGAGCGTGCGGGTCTCGAACCAGAGGCCGAGGGCCAGCAGCACGACGGCCGCGGCCGCGGCAGAGCGCCACACCAGACGGCGCAGCGGGGCGCGGCGGGGGCGCATCCGGCGCTTGACGGCGCGCAGCGAGCCTTCGACGTCGACCTCTTCGGCGGCGCGGAGCCGGTCGTTGAGGCAGAGGATGCGGTAGACCTCGCCCATCGTCCGCCGGTTGGCGGGCGAGGCGTCGTACCACGCTTCGATTTCGGCCGCTTCGGCGGCCGGGAGCTCTCCGCGCAGGTAGGCGGCAAGGCGTTCTTCGGTGATTTGCGGTGTCTCCATCGGGATGTTCATCTATGAGTAATACAATCGGGCGGGCAAAGATACTAACCGCGCCCTGCATTTTTTTCAAAAAAAGGTATGCCGCGCCGGTCCGGGAGGAT
>ULWB01043049.1_pt1 | contig 12461 bp, 9 predicted proteins | sample 1959891 | NCBI WGS metagenome assembly ULWB01 (sample SAMEA4835799, study PRJEB28245) | human gut metagenome | biome: gut microbiome; material: fecal sample | place: Denmark | collected 2008 | reverse complement strand
TACGGCCCTAAGCTTAATGACAAACAAGGAAGACGGATGAAGATACTGGTCATAGAGGACGATGCCGACCTGCGCGAGATCATAGTCAGGTCGTTGGAAAAGGAACGTTATGTGGTGGAGACGGCTGCCGACTGTGCCACTGCGCGAATGAAGGTGTTTGTTTATGAATACGACTGCCTGCTGCTCGACATCATGCTGCCCGACGGCAGCGGTCTTGACATACTGCGCGATATGTCGGCGCGCGGCCGCAAGTGCAATGTAATAATACTCTCGGCGAAGGATTCGATAGAGGACAAGGTGACGGGCCTTGACCTCGGTGCCGATGACTATCTTGCCAAACCGTTCCATCTGGCAGAGCTTCACGCGCGGCTGAAAAGTGTGATAAGGCGCAGCCGCAACGACGGCGACAGTGTGATGAGGATGTCAAACGTGTGTGTTCACACCGACAGTTTCAGGGTGGAGGTGGACGGAAAGCCGCTTGAGCTTGGCCGTAAGGAATACGACATACTTACATACTTCATGAACCGTCCGGGCCGACTCATCGAGAAACAGATGCTTGCCGAGGCTGTGTGGGGCGACTATATAGACGTGGCTGACAACTTTGACTTTGTTTATGCTCAGATGAAAAACCTGCGCAAGCGTCTCAAAACGGCCGGCGCGGGCATTGAGATAAAGACTGTTTACGGATTCGGTTACAAACTCGTGGAGATATGAAACTCATTAACTACATATCGTTGCGTTTGTCGGCGATTGCAGCTGTGGTGCTGGCGTTCTGGTCGGTGTTCTTCTATTTTGCCATCATTGACGAGATAAACGACGAGGTGGACGACTCGTTGGAAGACTATGCCGAGCTTGTCATACGCCGTGCTTTGGCGGGTGAGCCTCTGCCTACTGCCTCGAGCGGTTCCAACAACCAGTATTATCTTCATGAGGTGTCGGCCGATTATGCCGCTACACACGACCATGTGCGCTATGAGGACCGTACGGTGTATATAAGGGAGAAGCGTGAGTTCGAACCAGCGCGCGTCATAAGTTATATATATACTACGGACGACGGCCGTTTTTTTGAGGTGGAGGTGTCGGTCCCGACCATCGACAAGGCCGACCTGAAGGAAGCCATCTTCTACTGGCTTCTGTTCCTTTACGTTGCCATCCTGCTCGGTTTCGTGTTGCTCAACCTCATTGCCGTGAAGCGCAGCATGCGTCCGCTGGCGGTGCTTCTGAAGTGGGTTGACGACTATCGCCTGGGACGTGAGAACCGCGAACTGGACAATCCGACATACGTGACAGAGTTCAGCAAGCTCAACGAAGCCGTGGTGCGTTCCATGAAACGTAACGAGGAGCAGTACGAACAGCAGAAAATGTTCATAGGCAATGCCTCGCACGAGATGCAGACACCGTTGGCAGTGTGCCAGAACCGCATAGAGATGTTGCTCGACGACGACAATCTCACCGAGCAGCAGATGGGCGAGTTGGTGAAGACTCTCGGTACGCTCGGCTCGCTGTCGAGGCTCAACAAGTCGCTGCTTTTGCTGTGTAAGATTGAGAACGGACAGTTCACCGATGTTGAAACGGTGGACGTTGACGTGATGACGAAGCGTCTGCTCGACGATCTGAAGAGTGTGCTTAAGAAGAGGAACATAGAGGTATGCATAGGAAATTCGGAGCACTGGCACGTGAAGATGAATCCCATGCTGGCGTCAACGCTTGTCGGCAATCTGCTGAAAAACGCTTTTGTGCACAATGTTGACGGCGGACGTGTGGTGGTGAACATAGGCAGTCACGGCATGAGCGTGGCAAACACGGGTGAGGACGGACCGCTGGACAAGGCAAAGATATTCACCCGTTTCTATCACACGAGCGGCAAGAAAAGCTCCACTGGCATCGGTCTGTCGCTGGTGAGTGCCGTGTGCAACCTTTATTCTTTCAACATAGACTATCGCTATGAGAATGGTATGCATACATTTGAGATAACCGAGGGTAAGGCATGAAAACTCCTCCGGATAACCCTTCAGACGGTAATGATGATGCGGTCTGAAGGATTTTATTATTAATAAACGTTAATGTTATGGATTCTGACGTTTTTTTCAGATTCATTTCAGAATTGCATCGCAACTTTGCAATACGAAAGTCAGAGAGGTGGCAGATAGAGAACGAGAATATCTGGGGCAACCAATCGGACAACGTAAGCAAAAAACAATAGAAATAATAACCATAAAAAAGAAATGAATATGAAGAGATTTTTGAAAGCCAGCATCGCAGCATTGCTCTGCCTGTTCGTAGTGAGTGTAAACGCAGTTGCTTCAAACGACAAGCCGATAGAAGTGTCGCAGCTTCCACAGACCGCACAGCAGGTTTTGAAAAAAGATTTCTCCAAAATGAAGGTTGCATTGGCAAAGATGGAGTCTGGACTCTTTGATACAAGTTATGACATCATCTTCACCAACGGCGACAAGGTGGAGTTCGACCGCAACGGCAACTGGACCGAACTGAAATGTAAGTATTCTCAGGTTCCTGCCCGTCTCATCCCGGCCGCCATCAGCAGCTATGTGAAGAAGAATTATCCTTCTACAAAGGTACTCGAAATTGAGAGAGACCGTAACGAGTATGACGTGAAACTGAGCAACGGAATAGAGATAACATTCAACAAGAAGTTCCAGGTTATAGACATAGACAACTGAAAGGAGGAAACTGAAGAATGAAGTGGAAAATGTATCTTATGGCTGTGCTTATGGTAGCATTCGTGACAGTAAGTTGCAGCGACGACGATGATAATTTCAGTGTGAATGATGTTCCGGCTAAGGTAATGGATGCGTTCAAGACCAAGTATCCTAACACAATGGCACATTGGGAAAAGGAACGCGGCAAGATAAAGGCGGAGTTCGTGGTCAACGGACAGGAAGCTGAGGCATGGTATGAGACCGACGGCACGTGGATAGGCACCGAAACGAATTTCAGAGGATCATTCCCTGAGCCGGTGCAGAACTATATCAACACCAACTATGCAGGCTATACAGTGGATGATGCAGACTGGATAGAGACTCCGACGCTGAACTATTTTGACATTGATCTTGAGATGTTGGCTAAGCCGGATGTGAGACTTCTCATAAAGGAAGACGGAACATTGGTAAGATAAATGTGAATTTCGATTGACATGACATAATTATAAAGAGGTTGCGACCGTGTTGGTTGCAACCTCATTTTTTATTTGTCCGGTGCCGTATCTTGTTCTTTCCGGATTGCGGCACGCGCTAAGTCAGTCTTGTTTCTTAAGATTATTTTCCTTTAGGATAGCCCACAGGATTGTTGAGAAGAGGCAGGGCTGTGTCGCCGAGTTTAAGTATTTTCTTCAGCTCGGTGCTGTTCATCGTAGCCCGCGGTACGGTTACGAGTCCGTTGCCGGCACAGAACAGACAGATGTTCTGCGACACATAGCCGGCGTCCATTGCGGCTGTCATGCGTGTACGTTCGTTCTTTGCGTCGCCGAGTTTAGACAGTTCGGAAACAAGAACGAGCGAAACCGGGAACTGATTAACGAAGTCCTGACCTGAAGCCACGGCGTCGCGGTGGTCGCCTTCGGTGATGAGTTGCAGTCGGTTCTCGGCTGCTATGTATTTGTATGCGCCCGTCTTGCTTATTACATACACGTCGATGTCTTGACGGTTGAGTGCCGATGGGGCAGTGCGTTTGTTGTCTCCGGGGCGGTTTATGCCGTTGGCGGCCCACAGAAGGTCGGACAAGTCGGCTGTGCTCAGCTCCTTATCGGCACATTCGCGGTGCGACTGTCTCTGTGCGAGCGACTTCATTATGCTTACGCCTTTGTCTTTGTTAGGTGCCAGTAACTGGATGTCTTTAGTGTTTTGTGCGGTTGCGCATGATGCCAATACGGCCATCATGGCGGCGAACATCATTTTCTTCATATTCGGATTGTTTTAGTGTTAACAAAAAACGGATGGTACAGCATGACGTGTTCATGCCGTGACCATCCGTTAAGATTTATGTGTTGTTGTTTACTTACAGCTTGGAGTCCACGGCTTCAGTTGTTTGAAGAAGTCGTTGCCTTTATCGTCAACAAGGATGAATGCCGGGAAGTTCTCAACCTGAATCTTCCAGATTGCTTCCATACCGAGTTCAGGATATTCAACACACTCGATGCTCTTGATGCTGTTCATAGACAGAACGGCAGCCGGACCACCGATGCTTCCCAGATAGAATCCGCCGTGCTTCTTGCATGCGTCGGTTACAACCTGAGTACGGTTACCCTTGGCAATCATTACCATTGAGCCTCCGTGATCCTGGAACTCGTCAACATACGGGTCCATACGGTTGGCTGTTGTCGGGCCCATTGAGCCGCAAGGCATTCCTTCCGGAGTCTTGGCCGGTCCTGCATAGAGCACAGGATGATCCTTGAAATACTGCGGCAGATCCTCGCCTGCGTCCAGACGTGCTTTCAGTTTGGCGTGTGCTATGTCGCGTGCAACGATGATTGTACCGTTGAGGCTGAGGCGTGTTGAAACCGGATATTTGCTCAGTTCCTTGCATACTTCGCTCATCGGCTGGTTCAGGTCAATCTTCACTGCGTTGCCTTCGCCTGCCTTGCGCAGTTCTTCAGGTATGAGTTCGCCGGGGTTGTCGTCGAGTTTCTCAATCCAGATACCGTCTTCGTTTATCTTAGCCTTGATGTTTCGGTCGGCCGAGCAGCTCACTCCCAGACCAATCGGGCATGATGCTCCGTGGCGCGGAAGGCGTATAACGCGGATGTCGTGTGCGAAATACTTACCGCCGAACTGTGCTCCCAGACCAATCTTGTGGGCCTCGTCGAGCAGCAGTTTCTCAAGCTCGATGTCGCGGAACGCGCGTCCTGTCTCGTCGCCTGTGGTAGGCAGGTTGTCGTAGTAGTGGGTTGATGCGAGCTTGACTGTGAGAAGGTTCTTCTCGGCAGAAGTACCGCCGATTACGAATGCGATGTGGTAAGGAGGACAAGCTGCTGTTCCGAGAGTCTTCATCTTCTCAACAAGGAACGGTACGAGAGTACCCGGGTTCTGTATGCGGGCCTTTGTCTCCTGATAGAAATATGTCTTGTTGGCAGATCCACCACCCTTAACTACGCACAGGAATTTGTATTCGCAGCCTTCGGTTGCCTCGATGTCGATCTGTGCCGGCAGGTTGCAGCGTGTGTTCACTTCCTCATACATTGAGAGCGGAGCGTTCTGTGAGTAGCGCAGGTTCTCCTCTGTGTATGTCTTGTAAACACCTTTCGACAGAGCCTCTTCGTCGCAGAAACCTGTCCATACCTGCTGTCCTTTCTCTCCGTGGATGATTGCCGTACCGGTGTCCTGGCAGAAAGGCAGCTTTCCTTTGCATGCCACCTCGGCGTTGCGGAGGAATGTCAGTGCCACGTATTTGTCGTTGTCGCTGGCTTCCGGGTCGCTCAGTATCTTAGCAACCTGTTCGTTGTGTGAACGGCGCAACAGAAAATTGACGTCGCGGAATGCCTGGTTTGCAAGCATCGTCAGTGCTTCCGGACTTACCTTGAGGATCTTGTTGCCCTCAAATTCGCTGACACTTACACCTTCTTTTGAAAGAAGATAGTATTCGGTGTCGTCCTTGCCCAACTGGAACATGGGCGCGTACTTGAATTCTGGTGTTGTTGCCATAATGTATTTTTTATATAACCTATTTTGTCTTTTTGCCTTGTATGATGCGTGTCAAAAACATTCGGCCAAGTCTGCGTATGCCTTTTGATGCGGTGTGTCCCGCTTACGTTTTCATACCTCAAGGCTGATTGCAAAGTTATACAATTTTTTTGAAACCTGATTCGTTATTTCTGCTTTATTAAGACGCCTTTTGGTTTTTTCTCACGACAGGCGGTCATGCGTTTTCGTGCCAGACCCGTGGCGTGGCTGAAGGGATAAAAACGACAGGTATCAGTGACGCGGAGTGATGATGATACGATTGTTCCGGATGGGCAACGTGATGCGGATTGTTCCGTACGCAGCAGGTCAATAATCTGACATACAATCATTTTATAATGACAGTGTGATTTTCTGAATAATCTGAAATATAAGCAAATAAATGTTTAGCGCGCCGATATGCCGCATTATTAAATATGTAAGCCGTTATGCGTTGTGTATGAATCGGTTGCGGGAACAAAACTTTTTACGTAACTTTGTTGGCACGGATAACGCAGCCACGCATCCGTTCCGTTGTCGTATACGGCAGAAGGCGTGGCAGAAAACAGAAAAATCAATATGATAAAACATTATCAGGAAACAATCAACCATCGGCTTATAATGCCGTTGCAACATTTCATTAATCAGGAGAAGTCGGGTGGAATAGTGCTTGGAGTGAGCATCATACTTGCGCTCGTGCTTGCCAACTCGCCTTTGAGCGACGCCTATTTTCATTTCTTTGAGCAGAAGTTCGGATTTCTGTTCAACGGTGTGGATTATTTCAATTACGACCTTCACCATTGGATAAACGACGGTCTGATGTCGATGTTTTTCTTTGTCGTCGGTCTGGAACTGAAGCGCGAGTTCATCGGAGGCGAGCTTGCCGATGTGCGTAATACGATACTTCCCATAGGTGCGGCGGGGTTCGGGATGATTGTTCCTGCCGTTATCTACTTTTCGTTCAATACTCAGGGCGACGTGTCGAGCGGTTGGGGAATACCCATGGCGACCGACATAGCCTTCTCGCTTGCCATACTTTATGTGCTGGGCGACCGTGTTCCGTTGTCCATAAAAGTGTTTCTCACAACGCTTGCCATTGTCGATGACCTTGGTGCGGTGCTCGTGATAGCGTTCTTCTACACCTCAGAGATATCGTTGCTCAGCATAGGTGTGGGCGTGGCTTTCCTGCTTGTGATGTATGTTGCCAACCGGTTGGGAGTGAAGAACGTAGTGTTCTACGGCGTGATAGGCATCTGCGGAGTGTGGACAGCCTTCCTTATGTCGGGCATACATGCCACGATAGCTGCCGTGCTTGCCGCCTTCATGATACCTGCCGACGCCCGCATAAGCGAGCCGGTTTATATGGCGCGTGTGTCGAAGCTCATCAGGCGGTTTCGCAATGCCGAGCCAAACGACGTGTCAACGCTCGAACCCGAGCAGGTGGAGATAATAGACCGGATGATCGGCGATTCGCGCGACGCCATCCCGCCGTTGCAGCGTTTGGAGCACTCCATGCACCCGTTGGTGTCGTTTGTCATCATGCCGATATTCGCGCTTGCCAATGCCGGCATATCGTTTGAGGGAATAAGCATGGATGCGGTGTTCTCAAACAATGTGGCAATAGGTGTGATGCTGGGTCTGCTTATAGGAAAACCTGTGGGCATTGTGGCCTCCGTGTTCCTGCTTACACGCCTTAAACTTGCGCGCATGTCTGCCTCGATGACCACCCGCAGACTCGTCGGCGTCGGCTTCCTCGCGTCCATCGGTTTCACCATGTCGATGTTCATATCCACTCTCGCATTCGTCGATGACACCCATCTCATACAGGCGAAGCTCGGAATATTCGCCGCCTCGATACTTGGCGGAGTGCTGGGCTACATCCTGCTTAGAGGAAAGAAACAATAGAAATATTATATTTAGAATAACCGGGTGTACTGCGCAGATATGCAGTGCGCCCGTTTCTTTTGTCAGATATTTATTTTTATAAGGTGAATAGTGTCTGTGTATTAATGGGGATGAAGAAATCATGTAGGGATATCGGCGTACTTTCTTCTGACGAAACGAAACCGGAATCGGTCGTCAGACCGCAAATATTCATTTCTTATCATAATAATTTTTCGTCCTGTTTCCTCCGCTTTCTTGCCGTAATTCCGTTCGGTTCGTTGTTACGCCACAGTCCGCCACGCATTTAAAAAAGATGTGATACAATCGACACGGTAATAAAACAAAACTCACAGAACGTATAACGCCCGGTGTGGTTTAAACTGATATGTACTACTTTCAGATTGTAATCGGATTTTTATTTTTCACGTCCGAGTTTCCCGATATACCCCAAAAAATAAGCGCGTATTTGCGAGCAGACTCTCCTTTGGACGCAAATACGCGAATTATGAGAGGTTTTTATAAGATATTGAATATCAACGATTTATATTTGAGGGGCATTTTATCGTTTTGCAAAAAGCACCATTTCGTATTGCGAAATGGCCCATTTCATGGGCTGAAAAGTACCATATCGCACCCTAATATAGGCTTTTTCGCATGCTGAAATGGGCTCTTTCGGAAAGCAAAATGAATCTTTTCGGACTACGGTTCGGGGTACATCAAAAGACGGTTCGGGACAAAATGGCCTTTATCATATAGGTTTTAACATTCCTTTACACCTCTTTCCCGAATTCATTTTGTCAAAATTTAGTCAAGAAAAATTATAAGTATGTTTCATAAGTTTTCTTCTGAAACGCTGATTGTAAGTGTGAATAAGGGCACGGGAAGTATTCATCCGCCGTGTTATGAACACAATGTGGTTGCGACGGTGTTAATTTATCGTTGTGTCAATGTGAATATATCGTTGCGGCAATGTGAATATATTGTTGTAGCAGAGTGAATTTATTGCTGTATGAGTATGATGCGTAGTAAGTGTGTGGATAAATGATTGATTAAGGCAATGTGGGTTTATTTTTTAGCGTGGTCAGTGTTGTCACTGCTTATACCGCCCGTGCAGTCAGTAAGTTTTCCTGCATCGTGTATCGCGTTGTTAATAAAATCATTCTGCACCGGGCTCCTGCGTATTTATCCGTAATGTTTATATGCCGCACCTGTCGTTTGGTTATTGATGCTTTTTGTTCCCGCTGACAGACAGATTAATTAATGATATGTTCAGGCAGTATATAAGAAAACACCGCCCGGGTAAGGTGTGTCCCGGGCGGTGTTGTGTGTTAATATCCGAATATTTCTTCGGTTGTGAGTCTCTTTATCGGACCTATCTTTTCAAGAGCTTTCATGTCGAGCTGTTTCTCATCGCCGAGAATCATGTAGCGGTAAGGCTTGTTGGCCATGTGTTCTTTCTCAAACTTAGCCACATCATCCATTGTCATAGAAGGCACAGCCTCATAAATTTTCTTGTTGATGTCGTAGTCTATGCCGAGGTTTTCAGCATTGAGATATGCGTTGATGATGCTGAATTTGGTGGTACGCGATGACGCAAGACGTTTCATGAGGGCCTGCTTTGCCAGTTCAAATGCTTTATCCGATTTAGGCATCGTGTTCAGAATGCTGTTGAACGTGTTGATGCAGTCCATCATCTTGTCGTTCTGCGATATGATGTATGTATAGGCATACTCGGTGTCGTCCTTGTATCCGGGAGTTCCATACATTGCGAACGCGCTGTAAGCAAGTCCGCGTGCCTCGCGCAGTTCCTGGAACACAACGGTGTTCATGCCTCCTCCGTAGTACTCATTGAACAGTGCTGCGATGGGTTCCTGCTCTGCGTTCCATGTCTTGCCCTCGTTGTGATACTGAATCATATAGATGTTCTTTGCTTCGTATGGAGCGATGTAAACCTCGTTCTGAGTTGTCTGCTGCAGTCTGTACGGCTTGTTCTGCGGACCGTCAACAATTTTCTTGGCAGTCTTATGTTCTTTGTTGACTGTTGCAGTGAGTTCCTTCATGTCCATCGGACCATAGTACAGAACACTGTGCTTGTAGTTCTTCAGATCTTTTATCATATCTACAAGTTTCTGAGGATCCATCTCTTTCAGTTCTGCTGACGATGGGCAGTTGAGCGCGGAGCTGTATTTTCCATACATTCCATAATACTGCAGTCTGCTGAAGTTTACTCTCTGCTTGAGCTTGTTGTCGGCACGCGACTTCTCAACGATGCCTACATATTTGTCGTAAGCGTCTTTGTCAACCTTTGCGTTGGCGATGAAGTCTTCCATGAGTTTCATTGCCTCAGGCATGTTCTCTGCCAGACCGCTGATGCTGACAGACATGTCTCTTGACCCGACAGTGATGTAATACGAGCAAGCCAGCTCATAGAACTTCTGTTTCAGCTGCTCGGCAGTCATCTTGTCTGTGCCGAGATAGTTGAAATATTCAGCTGCATACGGCAGCCACTTGTTGCTTGTCTCACCGAATTTGTAGTAATAGTACAGTGTGAAGCGACCGTTCTCCGTGTTCTTGACGTAGAGTACAGGCAGGCCTTTCTTGGTCTCGCCCTTTGTGAGATCAGTGTTGAAGTCAACGAATTTTGGCTGTATGTCCTCAGTCTTAGAGTTGATGATGTCGGTTACGAACTGACTCTGCAGGTCGCGGTTGGTAGGTATGGCAGTGATCTGCGGCTTGTCTATCTTCTTGACGGTATTGTCTTCGCCGATGCGTTTGTAGACAGCTATGTAGTTGTCTTTGAAGTGACGGTTGGCAAAATCGACGATCTGCTGTTTTGTTATCTTTGATATGCGGTCGAGTCTGCCTACGACATCGCTCCAGTTCTGACGGTTTATGAATGCGTCGACAAACATGTTGGCACGTCCCTCGTTGCTTTCGAGCGATGTGTAGAAATCAAGTTTCTGGTTGTTTACGACAGCCTTGATCAGGTCTTCACTGAAATCTCCCTTCTTCAACTTCTCAATCTCACCGAGAAGCAGAGCCTTGACATCATCAAGCGACTGTCCTTCCTTGGGGAATCCGGCTACGACAAATCCTGAATATTCGGCCAGCGGATATGTGAAAGCACCACCGCCGAGCCATTTCATCTGCTGGTCGAGGTCGAGATCCATCAGTCCGGCTTTGCCGTTAGACAGCAAGTCGCAGATTACATCGAGGGTATCGGTCTGCAGCGATGCGGCCTTGTCGAATTTCCATGCCATGTATATGCGCTCCGACTCTTGGCCCACTACCGTCGTGTCGGCAGGCGCAGTGCGGTCTGCTATCGGCGCGTATTCGGGCTGTGAGAGATTAGGATTGGGCTTCCATGTGCCGAAATACTTGTCTATTATGGCTATGACCTTGTCAGGATCGAAGTCGCCGGCCATACATATAGCCACGTTGTTGGGCACATAGTAGCGCTTAAAGTAGTTCTTGATGTTTACAATAGACGGATTCTTCAGGTGCTCCTGTGTTCCGATGGTTGTCTGTGTGCCGTACGGATGACCGGGGAAGAGCAGGGCATTCATGGCAGTAAACAGCTTCTGGTTGTCGTTGCCAAGGCCGATGTTGTACTCCTCATACACAGCCTCAAGCTCTGTATGGAAACCGCGGATGACCATGTTCTGGAAGCGGTCTGCCTCAATCTTTGCCCAGTTCTCGATTTCGTTTGCAGGAATATCCTCGACGTAGCATGTCACGTCGTTGCTTGTGTAGGCATTTGTTCCCTTGGCTCCGATAGACGACATCAGCTTGTCGTACTCGTTCGGAATGAAGTATTTGGCGGCAAGCTGCGACAGACTGTCTATTTCGTGATAATAGGCACGGCGCTGAAGTGAATCCTTCAAGGTGCGGTAAACCTCAAAGTGGTTCTGTATCGAGTCGAGCAATGGAGCCTCGGCTGCTGCGTCTGTCGTTCCGAAAAGGCGTGTGCCTTTGAACATCAGGTGCTCAAGATAGTGTGCCAGACCTGTAGTCTCGGGCGGGTCGTTTCGGCTTCCGGTGCGCACTGCGATATACGTCTGGATGCGCGGCTTCTCATGATTTACCGACAGATACACCGTCAGACCGTTGTCCAACGTGTATATGCGGGTCGCCATCGGGTCGCCTTTTACTGATTTGTAAGTAAATTCCTTTGCCTGTGTTACGCTGCATAGCGCAATAAGACATAACACAATAAAAGATTTCAGTCTCATCATAATTGTTTTTATAAAGTGTTTAAATCTCTCGTCTATTTGTCTATACCGGTGTGTCTGCGCGGCACGGTCCGGTCAGGTTTCACATATATAGTTTCTGATTCTCGAAATCAACCTCACGGTCGAGCTGGTCGTTGAAGTTCTGGAACACTTCGTCCTCTATGTCTCCGAGCGCGAACTCCTTGCGTGCGTCTTTCTTTATCTCTGCTATCCATGCGCGGCGCGCCGTCACATAGTCCTGTCTTATCTTCTCGGCGTCCTCTTCGGTCAGTGTCTCCAGACCGTAGTAGTCGAGCATCATGCGGTAGGTCCATGCCCAACGATATTCCGGATAGTTGGCGTTTATCTCTCTGAAGCGCTCGTCAACACCGTGTGTCGTGTCGATGGTTCCGTTTATTATGTCGTCGATGAGGCGCTGTTCCTCCGATTCGGGCAGCAGAAGTCCCGACAGGTCGTTCCAGTTTCCTGTGCCGGTCTCGCTCAGCGGTTTCTCCAGAATGTGGCGTTTGAGCACGGCACCCATATATATTCGCAGTGCGATGTCGTAATATTTTATGCCCTTGCGCAGCGCGCTTGCCTTGATGACATACTCATGATAGTTGTATGTCGATACGTCGTCGCCCGATGCTTCGCGCAGACTCTCGAGAATACGTTTGCCTCGCAGTATCTCGCC
>ULWB01042706.1_pt1 | contig 12484 bp, 7 predicted proteins | sample 1959891 | NCBI WGS metagenome assembly ULWB01 (sample SAMEA4835799, study PRJEB28245) | human gut metagenome | biome: gut microbiome; material: fecal sample | place: Denmark | collected 2008 | reverse complement strand
CACGGCAGGCAGCCCGGCCGAGTTTTCGAGGTTGGGCTGTGCCGTCTCGTGCCATCCGAAGCGCACGTAGCGTGGGCTGGCCACGTCGACGCTGTATGCCACCACGGTGCTGTCGCTCTGTATGTCGGCCACGGCGGGGGGGAAAATGCCGTCGTCGCCCGCCACCTCAAACCATCCGATGCGCTTCCCGTCGGCAGCCCTCAGGCTGTCGGCGCAGTGGCTGAAGGTCACGGTGAGCTTTCCGCCGGCGGCGCGGGCGGCCTTGAAGCGCGGCCCCGACCACTCTGTGCCACCGTGGCCGTAGGTCTTGGCCAGGGCCACGCGGGCCAGGCGTGCGCCCACAGTCCATTTGTACGACGGGTGAATGTCGTGGATGTCGTCCACAAGGTCGGTTATGCAGACATACTCGCAGTTGCCGGCCAGCTTGCCGGCGCGCTTCTGCTGTTCGCGAAACAGCGGCAGCGTCTCTGCCGTCTGGGGCCCGTGGTTGTGGCGGTGCATCCTGTCGGAGTAGACATGGGGCGCCAGCAGCACATAGTAGAAGGGCGCGTCGGGGGCGTCGAAGGCCTTGCGCCACCAGTCGGCCATCACTTTGAACTTGTCGGCGTAGCGCCTGTCGCCCGAGCCGCAGTTGTTTTCGCCCTGGTACCAGGCAAAGCCTCGCACGGCAAACGGCAAGAGCGGTTCGACGAACGTTGCGTACCACTGCCCCGGGCCTATGCCGTCGATGCGCCCTCGCTGCCCCATCTCGGCGGCAAACAGCGGCGACGCCTCGTAGGCGGCGCGCGGCGTCCATGTCTCTATGTGCGTTCCGCCGAGCGCGGCGGTGATGATGCCCACCGGGACGTTGAGGCTCCGCTGCAGCGAACGGGCGAAGTAATAGCCCACGGTCGACACGTCGGGCAGGCTCTCGCCGCTGGCCGGTGCCCAAGGCCGCTGGCCTTTGCGCGCCGAGACGTAGACGCGCAGCATGGCGTTGGCCGGTTTCTGCATATCGACGATGGCCGAGTCGACACCGTGGGCCGGTGGCACGAAGGCCTTGTGGCGGCGCATGGAGTACTGCATGTTAGACTGTCCGGCGGCTATCCACACCTCGCCCACCACCACGTTGGTGTATTCAATGGTCTCGCGGCGTCCTTTTATGGTAAGCGTGCGCGGCGTGGCCGAAGCCGCCATGGGCTTCAGCGTGACGCGCCACGAGCTGTCGGCCGCGGCGCGGGTGCTCGTTTTCTGCTTCCCGAAGGTCACTGTTATGCGTTCGCCCGGGGCTGCCTTGCCCCACACGGGCACCGGGCGCCCCTGCTGGAGCACCATGTCTGACGACAGTATGGGCGGAGTGCTTATCCGGGCATGTGCCGCCGCGGCCGCAACAATGGCGGCCATGAATGCCAATAATGTTCTTTTCATAGTTTGTGAAGTATGGTTGGTCGTGGTGCCGGGCCCGCCTCACGCCGTCGTGCGGCAGGCCCGGCGGGCTGCCGGCGCCCACAGGCAGGGGCGCCGGCTTGCGTTTTTCACTTGTCTTCCTTGCCTGCAAAGGCCTTCCACTTTATGTTCTTTGTGTTCAGGCCCTCCACATTGGCAGCCCGTGTTGTGTATTTGCGCACGGTGTCCACCTCAAGGTTCTCTATGTTTACGTTCTTTACGGGCAGCCGTTTGTCGCCGTTTATCTCGTAAATGCCGTCGGCCTCATGGCATCTGACGTCGCGCATGAAGATGTTCCGTATGGCGGTGATGGAGTCTTTGTACGTTGGCACGAGGTCCTTCCACTGGTACAGCACGTCGGTGTCTACGGCAAAGGCCCGCTGCATGCGGTTTGCGCTGACGCGCTCCATGTAGATGTTCTCGATGAATGCGCCGCGGCGGTGGTTGGTCTTCAGGTAGAACAGCGTGATGACCTTGTCGTCCATCGAGCAGTCGTGCATGTAGACGTTGCGTATTCCGCCCGAAATCTCGCTGCCAACCACGAGCAGTCCGTGGGCGTTGCGCACGCGGCAGTTGCGCACCACAATGTTTTCTGTGGGGCGCCCTATGCGCCATGCGTCGTGGTTGCGGCCCGACTTGATTACCACCCCGTCGTCTCCCTGGTCGAAGACGCAGTCTTCTATCAGGAAGTTGCGGGTCATCTCGATGTCTATTCCGTCGTTGTTGTGGCCGTGGGCATACACATCGAGGTTGCGCACCACGCCCCCCTCACATCGGTACATGTGTATTGTCCAGAACGGGGAGTTGCGTATCTTGAACCCGTCGAGCAGCACGTTGCGGCACTGGTTGAAGTGAATCATGTGCGGGCGCAGGTGGTTTTGGCCCACGGCAGCCTGCCGCTGGGCCACGGGCGTGCCCCGGTAGCCCCAGTCGTAGAGCTGCTTGAGGGCCTCGAGGTGAGGCTTCGGGCGGCTGAACCACGTTTTCCATGTGGTCATGTCGGGCGTGAGCTTGCCTCCTCCGGTGATGGCGATGTTCTCGCATTGGTAGGCATACACCATGGGCGAGTAGTTCATGCACTCCAGCCCTTCCCAGCTCACCTCGACGGCGGGCAGAAACCGCTCCGGGTCTGACGAGAAGAGCACCGTGGCACCGTCGCTCAGGTGCAGCTCGCAGTTGCTCTTGAAGTGGATGGGGCCGCAGGGCCATACCCCGTCGGGCACCACCACGCGGCCTCCTCCGGCCTCGTTGCAGGCCTGCATTGCCCGCTTGAACGCCTCGGTGTTGGCCGTGGTGCAGTTTTCGTCGGTGTCGGTACCCTGCTTCTTTGCGCCGTAGTCGGCAATCGAGAAGTCGTTGTGCGGGAAGTTGTAGATGGCTATTGCCGGCATGGGGAACGGCGCCGCCACCTTGATTGAGTCGTACTCGGCAACGGTGAAGCTGCTGAGCGTCATGACGGATGCTACGCCGAGCAGCAGGCTCATGAGTGTCTTGGGTCTTTTCATTGTCGTTATTTTAGTTTCGTTTGCGTTTAGTAGCTTCGTCTTTGCCTGCAAAAATAGCATTATTTTGGCAGAAACGCCTCTTTTTCATTAATTTTAATGCACTGCACCCTTTGGCCCGCCATGTTGCAGTGCCGGCGTTGCCATGGGGTGGGCGGGGCTGGCCATATAGCGTCAAGCGTCGTCAGGATGGGGCGAAATGGCGGCGATGTGACGACCAACGATGCGTGTTTGGCTGCCGAAATCTCGCTTTTAGGGAGAAATATTTGCGAAATAGAAAAATTTTTAGGCAAAAACGTGTTGATTTGAAATATTTTTTCGTATCTTTGCGACGTGCCATTGAGAAATAGATGAGCACCTTGTGATATTTTAATTCTATATTTCGGGCCAGCCGAGGCCCGGCTTTTTGGGAGAGCATGGGATATGTTCGACGAAGAGGCGTATTATATTTACTCTTTTCTTTATAATCTGAATTTAAGCCCGGAAGTCCGTGCGTTTGTGGCGGGGAGGAGACTCCGCAGAAGCAAATGCACGGGCTTTTCTTTGTGTGTTGGCCGTGATTGTCCGGCCGGCCGGGCTATGGTGCCAATGCGCTGATATGCAGGCAGTTGGCAATACGTGCCGTTTTGCGTTGCGAAACGAGCCGTTTTGGGGTGCCGTATGTGCCGTTTTGGAGTGCCGTATGTGCCGTTTGGCTGTGCGGTGCCGTCGGGGCGAGCTTGGGCGGGGCGTTCCGTTGCCATTCGGCGGGCTGTGTCTTGGGTTGATGCTTGCCGGCAACGGCCGTCGGCGGGCGCTGCTCGCCCCTGCAATAATGCAAATGCGGGGCTGCCTCGGTGGCAGCCCCGCATTTTCGGTTGTGGCCGGCGGTCACTTGTTTTTGGTCACGGTGTGTATTGCCTTGCCCGTCTTGTCGAGCATGTACATGTTGAGTTGCTTTTTCGTGGCGGATATCACAGAAAATCCTTCGACCCCCGCGCAGAACACGGTTCCCGTGGTTGGCTCGACCTTGCGGGCCAGAGAGCCCGACGTGTTGACCACGTAGTCGATGTCGTCGCCCGCCATCTTGATGTGCTGGTAGTTGTGTATGTGGCCGCAGGCGTATATTGCCACGTTGCCATACTTGTGGAGTATGGGCAGAAGCTGGCGCTGCATGTCTTGCCGTTCCACGTCGTCCTTGCTTGTCTGGGCGTATATCGGGTGGTGGCCAACCACTATCACCCAGTCTTCTTTGGCGTTTTTGAGCGTGTTGTCAAGCCACTCCAGCTGTGCGGCGTTGTCTTGCCTGGCGGCGTCGGGGTACTTGTCGGTTTCCTCGCGGTACTTTGATATGAGCGGCGTTGTGTCGATGAAGACAATGCGCACGGTTGTTCCGTCCTCGTCGACCACCTTGGTGTAGTAGCGGGCAGGCATGTCCCAGCGCCTGCTCACCTTCGAATAGTCTATCACTGCCTGCGTGTTGCCACGGTACTCGTGGTTGCCCATTATCGGGTTCCAGTCGAGCATGAGTTCCGGGTGCGAGTATATGAGCTCGTAGTTTGTCATCCACAGCGGGTCGTTTACTGAGGCCACGCCCTCGAAATGGTGCACGTCGCCGGCCGCGATGATCAGTTCCGGCCCTGTGGTCTCGGCCACGCGCCCCATGAGCTCGGCCACGGGCTTCTGCTCATAGTATCCGTTTCGGCCCAGGTCGTTGGCCATGTAAAGAACCACGTCGCCGTCCATCTTCTCCCAGTCGGCCGGTGTCTGGGCCACGGCGGCGGTGCCCGTGGCCAGTGTCAGTGCCATTGCGGCCATGCAGGTCATCATCTGCCGGCCAAGCGTCTTGAATGTTTTCATAATCGATGGTGTTGTTTTTGTTTTGTTGTATAATGTTGCTTGTTCGCTGTTTCGTGGCGCAAAGGTGGCGTAAGTTTCTGAAAACAACCTGAAATGCGGCCCCGGTAACAGTATTTTAATATGTGTTTCGCCCTGCCCTTGCAGTCGGGGCTTGCCGCCGCCGGTGGCACGCCACAACGCAAAGGCGGGCCGCTTGGTGTTCAAGCGGTCCGCCCGTGAGGTGTTGTTGGTTACAGGTTGATTTTGAAACCGGCGTTTACCTTCACGCCGTAGTATTCCACCTGCATCGTCCTGTCCTTCTCGCCCTGGTAGTAGCGCAGCGGTTGGTTGAGCAGGTTGTGGGCTTCTGCGAACACTGTGAACTTGGTGTCGCGCCCCCATGTGTAGCTTGCGTTGAGGTCAAGGTAGTTCACCTTGTCGTAGTAGCGGTCGAGTGCGCGTGCGCCGGTGTTCATCTGGTCGATGAACTCAGACGCGAAGTTGTACGACAGGCGCACGTTCACGCCGGCTTTCTCGAAGTACAGCGATGCGTTGGCGGTGTGTTCGGGCGACCCGGCCATCTTTACGTCGTCGCCGTCGGTTATGCCCAGGCGCTCGTTATAGTTGCGGGTGGTGCTGTGGGTGTACGTGTAGTTGCCGTAGAACCCGAGGCACTTCAGCGCGGGCGAGATGAAACCGAAGTCGCGCTGGTAGCCCACCTCGACGCCGAAGATGCGCGCGTCGTATGCATTCATGTTCTGCTCAACCTCAAACTCGTTGGTGTTGCCCCTCAGTCCGAGCTCCTCGCCGGTGTAGTAGCCGATGGTTTCAACGTTGACGTTCTTGATGTCTTTGTAGAAAAGGCCCAGGCTGACCAGGCCGATGCTCTTGAAGTAGTATTCGGCCGAGAGGTCGTAGTTGAACGAAGTGGTTGGCTCCGTGTTCGGGTCGCCTATTGTTGCCTCCTCGTCGGCCAGGTTAAACGTCTTGTTGGCTATCAGGGCAGAGTATTTCGGGCGCGAGAGTGTCTCGGTGAACGATGCGCGTATGTTGAAGTCGTCGTTCACCCTGTATTTCAGCAGCACGCTCGGCAGCACGTTGGTGTAGTCGTGCTTGTACTCGCCGGTGGGCGTAAGGCTCTCCCGGTCTTGCATCTGCGGCTCGCCGTCTTCGTCGAGCACGGGCTGGCCGGCGTCGTCCAGCTCGGCCTCTTCCCACGCCTGGTAGTTGAATCCGTTGGTCTTCAGCGAGGTGTGCTCCACGCGCAGTCCGATGGTGGCGTCGAGTTTGCTGCCCAGCTTCTGGTCGAAGCGTATGTAGCCTGCCGTGATTTGCTCTTTCACGTCGTAGTTGCCGGCCTCCTCTTCATACACCTCGTCGCCGTACTGGGGGTAAAGTTGCAGCCCGCCGAGGAACTCTTTGCTTATGAAAGGCGAGTTGATGGGGTAGAAGTTGCCCGGCATGAACCCGTCGCGAATCTTGTATGACACTTGCTTGCGCCAGTCGCCGAGCATCTCTTCGCCGTCGAACTCATAGAAACTGACGTCCTTGCTCTTGTCCTTGTAGGTGTACTTGCCGCCGAACTTGAGCTTGTTGCCGAAGCGTCCCTTGGCGAGCGGCAGTTCAAAGTTGAGGCGGGCTTTGTACTCATTCTCCTCTATGTCCTCGTCTTGGTTGGTCAGTTCGTCGAACTCCCAGCCCTCGTCGCTTATCGACGGTATGGCCACGGTGGTGTAAGGCTGCCTTCCGCCCACGTCCTGCAGGCCGCTGGCAACGTCGATGTCTTTGTATTTTATCGAGGCGTAGCGTTCGTTCGGGCGTTCCTCGGTGGCTCTCGAGTAGCTTGCAGCCCAGTCTATCTTGAGGTTGCCGATGTAGTGTTGTCCGTCGAGAGTGAAGTCCATGGTCTGCTGCCGCTCCAGTCTTGCGTCCTTGGTGTTGTCGGCTCCGGCCTTGGTTTCCATCGTTATCTCCTGCACATCCTCATCGAGGTCCTTGTACTGCACGCGGAACCGGTTCTCCCAGTCGTTGCGGCGGTTGTATATTCCCTTGAACGATATCTTGTTGAGCGGGTTGAACTGATAGTCGAGGGCCAGCGAATAGCTCTGCCGTTCGCGCGTCACGTAGTATTGGCGCGCCTGGATTTCTTTCAGCACCACGCCGTCGTCGTCGGTGTCATACTCAAATTCGGTGTTGTCGGAGCCTCCCGGTGCGTATTGGTATGAGGCCGACGCCATGACGCCGAGCTTGTTGTCGAAGAAGCGCTGGCCCCACGTGGCCCCGAGGTTCCACTGCGGCTTTCCGCTAATCCAGCTGTAGCCGGTGCCCACCATGAAGTTGAGCACTCGGTGGAACGGCGTGTTCTTTGTCACGAGGTTTATCTCTCCGCCTATCGCGTCGCCGTCCATGTCGGAGGTGACGACCTTGTTTACCTCGATGGTCTGAATCATGTCGGATGGTATGAGGTCGAGTTGCACGTTGCGTGTGTCGCCTTCTGCCGACGGAATCCTGTTGCCGTTGATGGTCACCGAGGTCAGGTCGGCGCTCGTGCCGCGCACCTGTCCGAATCGCGCTTCGCCCTGGTCGTATTGCACATTGATGCCGCTTATGCGCTTGAGGGCGTCACCTATGTTTGAGTCGGGGAACTTCCCGGCCTGGTCGGCCGACACAACGTTGGTCAATCCCATGCCGCTCTTCTGCATCTGGAGGGCCCGGCGCTGCTCGCTGAGTGCCCCCTGCACCTCTATCTCCTTCAGTTCGTGGCCCTCGCTCATCACGAAATTGTTTACCTGCGACTTCTTGTCGGTGACCGTTATCTTGCGGGTGATGGGGGCATATCCCACGTATGAAATCTTTAGCGTGTAGGTTCCCGGCTTCAGCACGGGCAGCTTGTAGTAGCCGTTGATGTCGGTTGTTACGCCCGTGTGCAGGTCTTCCACAATAACGGATGCTCCCGGCAGCACACGTTTATCGCTGTCGGTGATGCGTCCTGTAACGGAACCAAGGTCGGCTTCGGCCTCCTGGACGGCCCAAGCGCCCGTGGTCATGCTTGCGGCGATGGCCGCTGTCATTACAAATCTACTTACCGTCTTCATCATATTCACAGTTTATGTCTTTTCTGGTTGCAAAATTACTTAAGGTATGTAAACAAAGCGTAACACGGCAGTTAAGGAATTGAGACGATAGTGTTGCATCGATGTTACGCCACAGGGTTGCCGCGGCGATGGCCCTTATATAATATAAATATGTGTAATGGCGGTGACGGGCGTGGCTCACGGGCCGCATGGCTTCGGTGTCTCGTGGTGTCGCCGTCCCGACGGTGCCACTTGCACGGCACGGCGATACAGCCCCGCCGTGAGGTTTTGGGCGTGGGAGGTAGTGGGCGTTTGCCCTTTTTTCATTAACTTTGCAGCATATAAAGCCACGCAATGGCAAAACCACGGCCCCCTCCGGGCGCATGCCGCATGGCAGCAGGGCGCTGCCGGTGGCCAGGCCGCGTGATGCCAACCAATCATTACAGTCTATGGACAACCTTCTGACAGTGATAATACCAGTCTACAAGACCTTTTCAACCATCGACCGGTGCATCGGGAGCGTGGTCGGACAGGAATACAGGCATTTGGAAATAATACTCGTCGACGACGGGTCGCCCGACGGCTGCCCTGCGAAATGCGACGAGTGGGCGGCGCGCGACAGCCGTATCAGGGTGATACACAAGCCCAACGGCGGGCTCGGCGATGCGCGCAACAGCGGGCTCGACGCCATGAACGGGAGTTACGTGACGTTTGTTGACTCCGACGATTTCATGGCTGCCGGAACGCTCCGGGCGCTGATGGACACACTGTCGGCACACCCCGAGTACGACATTCTGGAGTATGGCGTATGCCGGTTTTACGGTTCACCGAAGCAGGAAATGCTGGCCTTTGCCGACGGAGAGTACCGCAACATTGACGACTACTGGCTCGAAGCCCGTGCATACGCACATGCATACATGTGGAACAAGGTGTTCAGGCGCGCCTTGTTTGATTCTGTTCGGTTTCCGCCGTGCCGGGCCTTTGAAGACATCTTCACGCTGCCGCAGTTGCTCGGCCGCGCTTCTTGCGTGGCCACAACGCACAGCGGGCTGTACTATTACTGCATGAACGGAGGCGGGATAACGGCCACGGCAGGCGGCAACGAGCTCAGGGCGCTGCTCGATTCGCACATGCGCGTCATCGGCGCCTACCGCGGCAAGCCCGGCTTTGGCCCTTATTACATGCACGTGCTCAACATTCAGCTCTCCGTGAGCGCGCTCACGGGCGACGCCCCGAGGCTCACGGATGCCCCGGCCGGGCCGTTGGGCGTGGCCGGGGCGTCGGCGCGGCTCAAGGCGGTGGCCCTGCGCTTGCTCGGCATTGGCGGGCTGTGCCGTGCCTACCGACTGTTTTGGCGCGCCTGCCGCCTGGTTGGCGGCAGTGGCGCTGTGCCGGCATAGGGCTTGCCAGCAGCCTTCGGTTTGCTGCCCCGGCCCCTTCGCCACAGGGCCCCGGGCCGTTTGCCGTCGGGGCAGATACCGTTGCTGTTGCCGGAAGATGCAAAAAAAGTCGCCCGAAAATTTGCATATTCCACAAAATGTAACTACCTTTGCACCGCAATTCAGAAAGGTTGCAACTTTTGATCGGGATGTAGCGCAGTTGGTTAGCGCACGCGTCTGGGGGGCGTGAGGTCGCTGGTTCGAGTCCAGTCATCCCGACTTGCTGAGGCAGGGCTATCGTTTTTCGATGGCCCTGCCTTTGTTTTATGCCCCCGCGTGCCCTCGGCTGCATGGCGCCGGAAGGCTTGGCGGGCGCCACATTTTGTAAAACAGTATTACCGTGGCGTGCGTTCGGCGCAACACGCTGTGCCACAGTGTATTGCGCAACGAGTGCCGTGAGACCGCCAAACGGCCCGTCTTGGCATGTGGAATGGGCCGTTTGGCGGGCCAATACGGGCTGTTCGGCAGGGCTACATCGCCCTTGAAGGCTTTGCCTGCGACAGTTGTCATGATTGTTTACCACCCTTGCCCGACGGCGGCCGAGGCCGGCGCAAAGCGTCGAAAAGCGGCTTCAAACCACCGGCCCATGCCCCGCCGGGTTGGCTATATATGTTTTTTTTCGTACCTTTGCATCCGAATAGCTGCATGCGTACAGCCATTGGCAGATCCAACCGCTGCCCGTATGCACGGTCTTTCTGTTGTATTAAGTTTGTAAATAACCGTCTGAAATATTGTTTTATAGGATGGATGCAAGGAAAATGTTACTGTTGTCGGCCTTAGTCTTCTTTTCGTCGGGGGCTGCCTTTGGCCATGGGCGCGACACCGTGGCCTACCGTGTTGAGGCTTCGGGCGGCGCGTCTACCGGGCGCCATGCCCCGCTATGGTTCACTGCCAACCGCTGGGGACTGTCGTCTGCCGACGCCGCGGGCGGCTATCTGCGCGCCGGTGCCACCTATGCCAGGCCGCTGCGCGCCGGCTTCAGGATAGAGGCGGCTGCCGACATGGCTTCAGGTTGGGGCATCGGGGCGCCCGTGGTGGTGCAGCAGGCATACGTTGACATGTCGTGGCGGCGGCTGCGCCTGAGCGTGGGCAGCAAGCAACGGTGGGGCTATCCCATGGACAAGAACCACAGGTTGAGCTCGGGCATGATGGTGGAGGGCCCGGGCGCCAGGCCCGTGCCGCAGGTAAGGGCCGACATTGCCGACTTCGTCCCGGTGCCGCTCACGCGCGGGTGGCTGTCGTTCAAGGGCCACTTGGCCTATGGCATATTCACCGACAACAAGTGGCAGCAAGGCTTTGCCGCCCCCGGTGGGCTCTACACGCGCAATACGCTATACCACAGCAAGTCGGCGGCGCTGAGGGTTGGGCGGGCCGACCGCTTCCCGCTGACTGTCGACATAGGCATACTCACTGCGGCGCAATTTGGCGGAATGAAGATGAGAAAGCGCGCCGACGGCTCGTCGGTGATGGTAGAGAACATGCCAAACCGGCTGCCCGACTTCTTCTACATGCTCATGCCGTCGCAGGAGAGCACCCTGCAGAACGTGCAGGGCAACCACTGCGGCAGCTGGAACGTGAGCCTCGACTACCACGGCAGGGCGTGGTCGGCGCGCGTATACATGGAGCATTACTTTGAAGACCATTCGCAGCTCACCATGCAATACGGCCTTTGGCGCGACGGGCAGCTCGGGGTCGAGGTGACGCTGCCGCGCAACAGGTGGGTGAAGACGCTGCTATGGGAGGGGCTGTCGACCACCGACCAGACCGGCCCTATACTCTACGACGGCGTCGGCGGCACGTTTACCGACCTGCAGATGAGCGGTTGCGACAATTACTACAACAACGGCCAGTTTCTGGGGTGGCAGCACTGGGGGCTGGGCATGGGCAGTCCGCTGATGCCGGGGCCGGCTTACAACGCCGACGGAAGCAACGAGTTTAAGAGCAACCGCGTGCGCGCACACCACGTGGGAGTCGACGGCCAGCCTTCAGACGAGTGGGCCTACAGGTTGCTTCTGTCGCACGTGAGGCATTGGGGAACCTACCGCGAGCCCCTCGACCGGGTGAGGCTGCAGGTGAGCACTTACGCCGAGGCCACTTATTCGCCGCGCAAACTGCCCGGATGGAGCATGGCCATGGCTGTGGGTATCGACGGAGGCGACTATCTGGGAGCTTCTGCCGGAATGATGTTAACGATAAAAAAGACAGGGATATGTGCAAGGTGAAGGCGTTGGCAGGCCGCATCGGCCTGATTGTTGTGGCGGCAATGCTGGCTGCGGGGTGCTCGAAGCAACCCGTCGACGGCGACATAGAGGGGTTTTGGCGGCTGGAGCGCTTCGTGACCCATGCCGACGGCGAGGTGCATCAGTGTGAGCGCATCTTCTACGGCATAACGCGCTATGTGGTCGAAGTGGCCGAACGGCAGGGCCCCGGCGGCTACGGGGCGTTTGTGGGGCGCTTCGAATATGTGGGCGGAAGCTCGCGCGTGGCCATGAAAGACTTCCGCCACAGGGCATCGACCAGCGACAGCGGCCGGCAGGCAACGCCCGAAGAGCTGGGCCCGTTTGGGCTCGGCGCCACGTCGACAGAGTTTCGTGTGGTGGTGGCCGACGGCAACCGGCTGGTGCTCGAGTCCGACTATGCGCGGCTGGAGCTCGTGGCTTTCTGAGCCGTGTGGGCGTGGCAGGGCTGCCGCATGCCCCGGGCAGCGGTGCAACGTCAAAGGAAAATTGTCTCAAGGTCGTCGGGAACTACCACGTTGCCGCCATATTCCGTCCTCGCCTCGGCGCCATACCGCTCTTTGCGGGTGGCCAGGCTGTCGTCTTCAGTGTGGTATACAATGAGGTTGCGCGCACGTAGCGATGCCGCCGTGCGGCCGGCCTCGAGCGCCGTGCTGTGGTGTTTCTCATACGGTCTGTAGCGTTCGCGGTCGGCATACAGGCAAAATGCCTCGCTCATTAGCCAGTCGGCGCCTTCGGCCTGGGGCCTGTTGCGCTCGTTGAAGGGTTCGTCGCCGAGGCACACCAGGGTGGTGCCGCCAGGCAAAGTGGCCCTGTAGCCAAACTGCTTCTCTTTAGTCGATCCGATGTCGAAGCACAGCAGGCTCGTTTGCCCGGCCGTGACCACGTCGCCGTCGGCCACCTCGCACAGGCTGACAGCGCGGTCGAGCACGGCCCGGTCGCTGCCCGAGAGCAGCAGCATGCACATCTCTCTCAGCACGCCGAGGGCG
>ULWB01016029.1_pt1 | contig 12516 bp, 10 predicted proteins | sample 1959891 | NCBI WGS metagenome assembly ULWB01 (sample SAMEA4835799, study PRJEB28245) | human gut metagenome | biome: gut microbiome; material: fecal sample | place: Denmark | collected 2008 | reverse complement strand
GCGTTTTCACGCATAAAATGCGCGAAAACACACTCTCTCCGTGCAAAGTATTTTTCGCGACGTACACGCCGCCGCGAAAAATGGATTGAACCTTATTCGCGGCCTGCGGGCCGCGAACTCTGCGAGGCTTTTTGGGCAAGCTGCGCAAAGCCTCCGGCTTCGGCCGGAGGCTTTGCTTTTCCTGCCAAATCCCCGAAAATACGCCCCGCCGCCCCTTGTCAAGTCATTCGGCGTTTGCTATAATAAAATATTATTTGCAGTACCGCGAAAGGGGTGTCCCGTCATGAAATATCAGCAGTGGAGCATACCGGACCTGCCTGCCCAGGCGGTGGACCGGCTCACCGGGGCCGGATACCCCTATCTGGTGTCCTCCGTGCTGGCCTCCCGGGGCGTCACCACACCGGAGGAGGCCGCTGCCTTCCTGGAGCGGGACCGGGAGCTGCCCTATTCCCCGTTTTTGATGAAGGATATGGACCGGGCTGCCGGGCGGGTGAACCGCGCCCTGGCCGATGGGGAAAGGATCGCCGTGTTCGGCGACTATGACGTGGACGGCATCACCGCCACGGTGATTCTGGTGGATTACCTCCTGTCCCGGGGCGGCGACGTGGTGCACTATATCCCCCGCCGCATCGAGGATGGGTACGGCCTGGGAAAGGACGCCATCCTGTCCCTGCATAACCAGGGCGTCCGGCTGCTGGTAACGGTGGACTGCGGCATCACCGGCGTGGAGGAGGTGGCCTATGCCAACTCCCTGGGCATGGACGTGGTCATCACCGACCACCATGAGTGCAAGGAGGAGCTGCCTCCCGCCTGCGCGGTGGTGGACCCCCACCGGCTTGACTGCGGCTATCCCTTCAAGCACCTGGCCGGGTGCGGCGTGGCGCTGAAGCTGGTGCTGGCCCTGGGGGGCGAGAGCCGGGAGGAGGCCCTGCTGTCCCGGTACTGCACCCTGGCCGCCATCGGCACCGTGGCCGACGTGATGCAGATGTCCGGCGAGAACCGGACCATCGTCTCCCGGGGGCTGGCATCTATCGGCCGGTCGGATTTCATCGGTCTGCACGCCCTGCTGCGGGAGGCGGGCCTGTCCGACAAGGCCGTCACCTCCGTGCAGATCGGCTTTGTCCTGGCCCCCCGCATCAACGCCGCCGGCCGCATGGGCGCGGCGGATATGGCGGCGGACCTGCTGCTGAGCACCGATCCCCACCAGGCAGAGCGTCTGGCCCGGGAGCTGTGCGCCCTGAACCGGGAGCGCCAGAGCGTGGAGCAGGCCATCTATGCCCAGGCCGTGGAGCAGATCGAGCAGTCCCCGGCCCAGGAGCGCAGCGCCCTGGTGCTGGCCTCGGATACCTGGCACCAGGGGGTGGTGGGCATCGTGGCCTCCCGTCTATCGGAAAAATACGCCTGTCCCAGCTTTATGATCCATCTGTCCGGCGGCACCGGCAAGGGGTCCTGCCGCAGCTGGGGCGGGTTCAACCTGTTCGCCGCTCTGGAATCCTGCTCCGACCTGCTGCTGGACTTCGGCGGCCACGAGCTGGCGGCGGGCTTTACCATTGAGGAAAAGAACATTCCCGCCTTCCGGCAGCGGATGAACCAATATGCCCGGAAATTCCGGGGGGGCAAGGCTCCGGTGTCCTGCCTGCAGGTGGATGTGTCCATCGGCCAGGCGGGACGGGTGACCCTTTCGGAGGTGGAGGCCCTGGACGCCCTGGAGCCCTATGGCGCAGGCAACGCCCGGCCGGTGTTCTGCCTGCGGGGGGCCACGCTGGAGCGGGTCCAGAACGTGGGCCAGAACCGGCATCTGAAGCTGCGCCTGTCCAAGGGCAGCGCCCAGTTTGACGGCATTTTCTTCTCCGCCGTGGCCCAGACCTGCGGCGTGGTCCCGGGCGACCGGGTGGACGCCGCGTTTTACCTGCAAATCAACGAATTCCGCAGCAGCCGCACGGTGCAGCTGCAGATGGTGGATATCCGCCCCTCCCTTTCCGGCAGCGCCCGGGAGGAGGAGTCCCTGCAGTTGGTAGGCCGCTGCCTGCAGGGCCAGGAGCTGCGTCCCCGGGACGCGGTGCGCCTGCTGCCCTCCCGGGATCAGTGCGTGTGCCTGTGGCGGGCCCTGCAGCACACGGTGCCCCCCGATGGGCTGGAGGCAGACTATCTGCCGCTGCTGCGGCGGCTGTCCGGGGCCCTGCATGGGGCGGAGCCGTTTCTGCGGACGGCGCTGTGCCTGGAGGTGTTCCGGGAGCGGGGGCTGCTGCAAAGCCTCCGCCAGGGCGACAGCATCCGGCTGCATCTTACGGGCCAGGGGAAAAAGGTGGCCCTGGACCGGTCGGAATATCTGCTGCGCCTGCACCAGGCGCTGGACGCCGCGAAAGGAGGGGGACGCTCATGACAGTGGAAGAACGATACCAGCACTTAGAGGACACGGTGCGGGCCTATAACCCCACCGCCAGCTTTGACAAGATCCGGGCCGCCTATGAGTTTGCCGCCGCCGCCCACCAGGGCCAGCTGCGCAAGGACGGTTCACCCTTCGTCACCCATCCCCTGGCTGTGGCCCAGATCGTGGCGGAGGAGCTGCACCTGGACTCCGAGTCCATTGAGGCGGCCCTGCTCCACGACACCATTGAGGACACCGCCGCCACCCACGAGGACATCGCCAAGCAGTTCTCCCCCACGGTGGCGGATCTGGTGGAGGGGGTCAGCAAGCTGACCCGGGTCCACTATACCTCCAAGGCCGAGGAGCAGATGGAAAATCTGCGCAAAATGCTGCTGGCCATGTCCAAGGACATCCGGGTCATCCTCATCAAGGTCTCCGACCGGCTGCACAATATGCGCACCATGGAGTACCAGACTCCGGAAAAGCAGAAGCAGAAGTCCTTCGAGACCCTGGAGATCTATGCGCCCATTGCCCACCGGCTGGGCATGCAGAAAATGAAGTGGGAGCTGGAGGACCTGTCCCTGAAATACCTGGACCCCATCAGCTACCGGGAGATCGTGGACGCGCTGAACGAGAAGGCCGCGGAATACGACGGCTTCATGTCCTCCATCCACGACCAGATCACCCAGCGCCTGCACGAGTCCAATATCGACGGCTATGTGTATGGCCGCATGAAGCACCCCTATTCCATCTATCGCAAGATGTACACCCAGAACAAGTCCCTGGACGATGTGTATGATCTGTTCGCCTTCCGGGTCATCGTGGACACGGTGTCCGACTGCTATTACGTTCTGGGTATTATCCACGACCTGTACAAGCCCGTGCTGGGCCGGTTCAAGGACTATATCGGCACTCCCAAGCCCAACATGTACCAAAGCCTTCACACCACCGTTATGGGCCAGAACGGCATCCCCTTCGAGGTGCAGATCCGCACCAAGGAGATGCACGAGGTGGCCGAATACGGCATCGCCGCCCACTGGAAGTATAAGCAGAACGGCCAGGGCAGCGGCGACGAGGGCCGGTATGAGTGGGTCCGGCGTCTGCTGGAGAATCAGGAGGGCACCGACGCCGAGGAGTTTATCCACTCCCTGAAGGTGGACATGTTCGCCGACGAGGTGTTCGTATTCACCCCCCGGGGCGACGTGATCAACCTGCCCGCCGGGGCCACGCCCATTGACTTTGCCTATAACATTCACTCCGCCGTGGGCAACCACATGGTGGCCGCCAAGGTCAACGGGCGCATCGTGCCCTTTGACTTCCGGCTGAAAAACGGCGACATCGTGGAGGTGGTCACCTCCCAGTCCGCCCACGGGCCCAGCCGCGACTGGGTGAAGATCGCCCGGTCCAGCAACGCCCGGTCCAAGATCCGCCAGTGGCTCAAGCGGGAGCGCCGGGACGAGAACGTGGTCACGGGCCGCGCCTCCTTCGAGTCGGAGCTCAAGCGCTGCGGCGTGTCCCTGAAGGAGCTTACCAACGACGAAAACCTGCCCGGTATCCTGAAAAAGCTCACCTACCGGAGTCTGGACGATCTGTATGCCGCCATCGGCTACGGCGGCATCAGCAGCCTGAAGGTCATCGGCCGCATCCGGGAGGATATCCAGCGCATCCTCCACCAGCACCAGGTGGAGCGCCAGGCGGAGGTGCCCGTGGAGGGTCACCCCGAGGTCACCCGCCCCGCCGTGCCCAAGCGCACCCACAGTGAAAAGGGCATCATCGTGGAGGGCCTCAGCAACTGCCTGGTGAAGTTCTCCAAATGCTGCACCCCTGTCCCCGGAGACGACATCGTGGGCTTTATCACCAAGGGCTACGGCGTGTCCGTCCACCGGAGGGACTGCCCCAACGCCGACCCGGCCCGCCGGAGTCCCAATGAGAAGGGCCGCTGGATCAAGGTGTCCTGGGCCGACGATGTGGAGGGCACCTTCCGCACCACCCTGCAGGTGGTGGCCAAGGACCGCATCAACCTGATCATGGACATCTCCACGGTGCTGTCCTCCACCAAGACCCATGTGGGCTCCCTGAACGCACGCTCCACCCCCGACGGCTTCGCCCTGATCACCCTGGATACCGACATATCCAGCAGCGACCAGCTGAAAACCGTTATGCGCCGCATTGAGCAGATTTCCGGCGTTATGCGCGTCACCCGCCCGGCGGGCTGAGAAAAAAACACAATATATTAACCGAAAAGGAGACTATATTACCATGAGAGCAGTGCTGACCCGCGTGAAAAGCGCCTCCGTATCCGTGGACGGCAAAACCATCGGCAGCATCGGCCCCGGCTTCCTCATCCTGCTGGGCATCACCCATGACGACACCGAGGCCCAGGCCGTGAAGCTGGCCGACAAGCTGACAGGTCTGCGCATTTTCGAGGATGAGGACGGCAAGATGAACCGCGGCCTGGACACGGTCAACGGTGAAATTCTGGTGATCTCCCAGTTCACCCTGTACGGCAACTGCCGCAAGGGCCGCCGCCCGGAATTTCTGGCTGCCGCCCGGCCCGAGGTGGCCATTCCCCTGTATGAAAAATTCGTGGCCCTGTGCCGGGAAAAGGGCATTCACACCGAAACCGGCGAGTTCGGCGCGGAGATGCTGGTGGAGTCCGTCAACGATGGGCCCCTGACCCTTATCGTGGACACGGATCAGCTCAACGCGTAACAAAACCGTATATCCTGCCGGGCGGACGCCGCTGTCCGCCCGCTTTTATCCTGAACAGGAGGTTTTCCCCCATGAAAATCGATTCCATTATGGTAGGCCCCATTATGACCAACTGCTACCTGCTGTCCGACGAGACGGCAGGGGTATGCGCCCTGATCGACCCCGGCGACGAAGCGGACCGGGTGCTGGACATGGTGTCCCGCTCCGGCTGCGCATTGCAGTGCATTCTGCTGACCCACGGTCACTTTGACCACACCACCGCCGTGCGCCCCATTCTGGAGCGGTACCCGGATCTGCCGGTGTACATCAACGAAAAGGACGTGGTGGACGGCCGCCAGGGCGACATGGAGCTGGTATTCTCCCGCCTGCCGGAGCACAACCAGCGCTACTATCACGACGGCGACACCCTGACCCTGGGCAGCCTGACCATCACCGTGCTGGAAACTCCCGGCCACTCCAAGGGGTCCGTGTGTCTGGTGGTGGGAGATGTTATTTTCTCCGGCGACACCCTGTTCCGCTGCTCCTGCGGCCGGACGGACTTCGCAGGAGGCGACTGGCGGGAAATGCTCCGGTCCCTGGGCCGGCTGGGGAATCTGCCCGGGCCCTATCAGGTCTATCCCGGCCACGACCAGCCCACCACCCTGGACTATGAGCGCCGGGCGAACCCCTATGTCCGCCAGGGCATGAAGTAAGCGAGGCGCCGCATGAAATTGGTATTTCGCGGTCACGACGACCGCTACGCCGTGGAGCAGAGCCTGCTGGCCTTCTTCCCGGAGGAGCGCCCCGTATATCAGGCCCCGGAGCCCGGCGAGGACGACTGGGCCCGGGTGGATCTGCACCAGAGCCCGGTGTATGCCACCGCCATCACCGAGATCGCCTATGGCGGCAGGCTGGGCCGGGGCATGTCCCGGGCGCTGCTGCGGGGCGTGGACGACGAATATGAGCGGGAGCGCCTGCGGCAGAAGGCCGTGAAGCTGAGCTTTTTCAAGGCCGCCCGGGAGATCACCGGCCTGACCCCGGCCTGGGGCGCGCTGACGGGCATCCGCCCCGGCAAGCTGGCGGCCCGTCTGCTGGAGGAGGGCAAGACCCCTGCCCAGGCCCGCCGCATTCTGGGGGACACCTACTACGTCTCCCCTTCCCGCCGCCGTCTGGCGGTGGAAACGGCCCAGGCGGGCCTGCGGGCCAAGGCGGACCTGCGCCCGGAGGACATCTCCCTGTACATCGGCATCCCCTTCTGCCCCACCCGCTGCGCCTATTGCAGCTTCGTGTCCCAGTCGGTGGAAAAATCCCTGGGGCTGGTGGAGCCGTATCTGGACGTGCTGTGCCGGGAGATTACCGACGCCGCGCAAATGGTCCGGGAGACGGGCCTGCGCATCAAGTCCTTCTATATGGGCGGCGGCACCCCCACCACCCTGTCGGCCCAGCAGATGGACCGGCTGCTGACCCACCTGAACCGCAGCTTTGACCTGTCCGGCTGCGTGGAATACTGCATCGAGGCCGGACGGCCCGACACCATCACCCGGGACAAGCTCCAGGTGCTGCTGGACCACGGGGCCGACCGCATCAGCGTCAACCCCCAGTCCCTGGAGGACACCGTGCTCCAGGCCATCGGCCGCCGCCACACCGCCCGGGACATTGAGGACACCATGGCCCTGGCCGCGTCCATGGGCTTCCCCCATGTGAACATGGACCTGATCGCGGGGCTTCCTGCCGACACGCCGGAGGGCTTCCGGCGGACCCTGGACAAGTGCCTGACCTTCGGCGCGGACAACATCACCGTCCACACCCTGAGCCTGAAAAAGGGCAGCCGCATCCTGCTGGAGGGGCTGCCCATCCCCACGGCGGCGGACGTGGCCCGGATGCTGGACTATGCCGACCCCACCCTGCGGGCCGCCGGGTTCTCCCCGTACTACCTGTATCGCCAGAAGTACATGTCCGGCAGCTTTGAAAACGTGGGCTGGTGCATATCCGGGGCGGAGGGGCTGTATAATATCTATATCATGGAGGAGCTGCACAGCATCCTCTCCCTGGGCGCAGGCGGCTCCACCAAGATGGTGGACCCGGTCCGGGGCCGCATTGAGCGGGTGTTCCACGCCAAGTATCCCACGGAGTATATCCAGCGTCCCGAGAAGATTGCAGAGAATCTGGCGGCCTTCCGGGCATTCCATGAGAAAATGAAGCGGTAAAGGGAGAGGAGGTTCCATGTCCCAGGGCAAGCAGTCATTTTTAGGCGGCGCTGCGCTGCTGACCGTCACCATGCTCATCACCAAGGCCATCGGGGCCCTGTATAAGATCCCCCTGGGAAACCTGCTGGACGAGCAGGGCATGAACTATTTCTATGCCGCGTACAATATCTATAATCTGCTGCTGATGGTGTCCACCGCCGGACTTCCCCTGGCCCTGTCGCGGCTGGTGTCCCAGGCGGAGGCTCTGGGCCGGGTGAACCGGCGGCGGCGCACGGTGTCCGTGGCCTTCTGGCTGTTTCTGCTGCTGGGGGCCGTCAGCAGCGGCGTGATGTTCTTCCTGGCCGGGGACCTGGCCGGGTGGATGCACAATACCCAGGCGGAGAACGCCATCCGGGTGCTGTCTCCGGCGGTGCTGTGCGTGTGCCTGGTGTCGGTGATCCGGGGCTATACCCAGGGCCTGGGCGACATGCGGCCCACCGCCGCCAGCGAGATCATTGAATCCGGCAGCAAGCTGGTGGTGGGCCTGGGTCTTGCCTGGTGGCTGCTGCGGCAGGGGTATCCCTCCCACATAGCCGCCGCCGGGGCCATCGCCGGGGTCACGGCAGGCGTGGCTCTGTCGCTGCTGGCCCTGAGCGTGTGGATGCTGTCTCACCTGTCCCGGGACAGGGGCCGGGATGACCCGGGACGGCGGCGGGACATCCTGCGCCAGCTGCTGGCCATCGGTGTGCCCATCACCGTGGGCTCCGTGAGCCTTTCCGTCATCAATCTGCTGGACCAGTCCATCACCATGGGCATCCTGCAGACCTCCTGGGGCCTGACGGAGGCCGAGGCCGGGAGCCTTTATGGGGTGTACAGCTACGCCGGGAACCTGTTCGCCCTTCCGGCGGCGTTTATCTATCCCATGACCATCAGCCTGATCCCCGCCATCGGGGCGGCCCTGGCCCGGGGGGACCGGGCCTCCGCCGGGCGGCACACCGCCGCCGCCTTCCGGCTGACGGCGCTGCTGGCTCTGCCTGCCGGGGTGGGGCTCAGCGTTCTGGCCCGGCCCATCCTGGAGCTGCTGTATCCCGCCAAGGGGGCCCAGACTCTGGCCGGGGCGGCATATCACCTGCAGATTCTGGGCATAGGCAGCATTTTCGTGTGTCTGATGGCCCTGTCCAACGGGATTTTGCAGGCCTATGGCCGGGAAAAGGTCCCCCTGTGGAGCCTGCTGGCCGGGGGCGGGCTGAAGATCGCCATGAACTATCTGATGATCTCCAGCCCCGACTACGGCATCCGGGGTCTGCCGGTGAGCACCCTGTGCTGCTACGCCCTGATAACCGTGCTGAATCTGATGGCCATCGCCCGATATGTGCCGGAGAAGCCGGATTACTTCCGGGTGTTTTGCCGGCCGGGGCTGGCTGCGCTGGTCATGGGCCTGGCGGCCTGGGCCGTGCGGCGGCTGCTGGCGGCGCTGCTGCCAGGGGGCCTTGCCACCCTGCTGGCGGTGATCATAGCCGCGGCCGTATACGCCGGGGCGGCGCTGCTGCTGGGAGCCGTGGACCGGGAGGAGCTCCTGGCCTTGCCCGGCGGGGAGAAGCTGGCCCGGCTGCTGCGGCTGAAATAAGCGAAAATTTCGTACATTTTTCATGAAAAGGAGCCTTCATAGGCTATTTTGCCGATAAGAGGACTTGCAATAGGAGTGGGAATATGGTACATTTTAGAGAGAAAGACCGATACGACTACGGCGACCTGCTGGAGATCATCCGCATTCTCCGCTCGCCGGAGGGCTGCCCCTGGGATCAGGTGCAGACCCACGCGTCCATCCGCCGGGGGCTTCTGGAGGAGGCCTATGAGGCCGCCGAGGCCATTGACCGGGACGACGCCCCTCTTTTGCAGGAGGAGCTGGGGGACGTGCTGATGCAGGTGGTGTTCCACGCGGACATCGAGCGCCAGCGGGGCCGGTTCACCATGGAGGACGTGGTGGATGGCGTGGTGAAGAAGCTGCTGTTCCGCCACCCCCACGTATTCGGCAGCGCCGCCCCGGAAAAGGATGCGGAGTCGGTGCTGGTCAGCTGGGACGCCATCAAGCGCCGGGAAAAGCACCAGCGCACCACCGCCCAGGCCATGGACAGCGTGGCCCGGTCCCTGCCCGCCCTGTGGCGGGCGGAAAAGCCCCAGAATAAGGCGGCCGCCGACGGCTTCGACTGGCCGGATATTCAGGGAGCACTGACCAAGCTGGACGAGGAGGTGGGCGAGCTCCACCAGGCGGTCCGGGAGGGCGCCAACGTGGCCGAGGAGCTGGGGGACGTGCTGTTTGCCGCCGTAAAGGCCGCCCGCTTTGCCGGGGTGGACCCGGAGGACGCTCTGAACGCCGCCTGCGAGAAGTTCATCCGGCGCTACGCCGCCGTGGAGCAGGGAGCCGCAGACCGGGGCGTGCCGGTGTCGGACCTGACCCTGGCGGAAATGACCGACCTGTGGAACGGCGCAAAGCAGCGCCATGACTCTGACGGTTTCTGATGCGATGCATATCGCTTTGGGATAGATCACTGAACCAAGGAAATTTTTTAGGAGGAATATCATGAATAAGACCGAACTGATCGCCGCCGTGGCGGAAAAGACCGGCATGTCCAAGAAGGACACCGAGGCTGTCATCTCCGCGACCCTGGGCACCATCACCGCCGCTCTGCATGAGGAGGAGAAGGTGCAGCTCATGGGCTTTGGCTCCTTCGAGGTGAAGAAGCGTGCCGCTCGCACCGGCCGCAACCCCAGAAGCAAGGAGACCATCCAGATCCCCGCCTCCCAGACCCCCGTTTTCAAGGCCGGCAAGGCCCTGAAGGACGCCGTGGCCAAGTAAAGAAAAGTATTTTCAGCGGCGCGGGAGCCCCCGCGCCGCTTGCGCATTTTCAAAACTTCCGCAGAAGCTCTGAAAATGCAGGGATCGAAAACGAAAGACGCCCCGGATGGGTTTCTTTCGTAACGATCTTCCTTTCCGAGGGAGGCGGCCCTGCTTTTTGGGGGACAGACTGCGGCGGCGCGGGAGTTCCCTGCGCCGCCTGACTGACAGAAGGAGACATGCATGGCAAAGATGACATGGCTGGAGCGGCGGTATCGCCGGGCGCACCTGGAATGCGTGCGCCACATCACCATCGACCCCCGGGGGCCCGGGGTGGTGCGCATCCACATGATCCCGCCCCGGACGGAGGACGCCGGGGACCCGTTTCTGCTGCTTTTGAACGGGGCGCAGCTGGTGCCCCTGAATCTGAGCTGGGCCATTCTGCTGGCCAATTTTATGGACCAGCTGGAGCCCTGGAGCGGCCGGGAGATCGGCCAGGAGGACTGGCAGTCCATGCTTTCGGCGGCGGGGAAGGCCACCCGCCGCACCTATCCCGGCACCGGCCGGGACGTGCTGCTGGGGGACCTGGAGCGGATGCTGCGCAGCATCGTGGCCATCGCCCGGGGCCAGGAGCCGCCGGAGGAGGTGGGCATCCTGTCTCTGGGCGAATACGCCGGCCGCATGTCCGCCCCCCACCGGATGGACCTGATGATCAGCGCCATGACCCGGGAGGGCGCGTGGCACTGCAACCAGAAGTGCCTGCACTGCTATGCCGCCGGGCAGACCCTGGGCCAGCGGCCGGAGCTGACCACGGACCAGTGGAAGGCCCTTCTGGAGAAGCTCCGCCGGGCCAATATCCCCAGGTGACCTTCACCGGCGGAGAGCCCACCCTGCGGCAGGACCTGGTGGAGCTGGCGGAGGCGGCCCAGTGGTTCGTCACCCGGCTGAACACCAACGGCCGCCTGCTGACGCCGGAGCTGTGCCGGGGCCTGTTCGAGGCCAGCCTGGACAGCGTCCAGGTGACTCTGTACGCTGCCGACGCCGCCGTTCACAACGCCCTGGTGGGGGCGGAGGGCTTCGATGACACGGTGCAGGGCATCCGCAATGCCGCGGCGGCGGGGCTCATCGTGTCGGTGAATACCCCCCTTTGCAGCCTGAACCGGGATTACAGCGCCACGCTGCGGCTTGTACATAGTCTGGGCGTCCGGTATGTCACCTGCTCCGGCCTGATCCCCACCGGCGGCGCCGCCGGAGACGAGAGTCGGGCCACCCGGCTGGGGCAGGAGGAGCTGGCCGGCATCCTCCGCCAGGCCGCGGACACCGCCCACGGCCTGGGCATGGAGCTGGACTTCACCAGCCCCGGCTGGCTGCCGGAGGAGACGCTGCGCTCCATGGGCCTGGCCCTGATCCCCAGCTGCGGGGCGTGCCTGTCCAACATGGCCGTGGCCCCGGACGGCACGGTGCTGCCCTGCCAGAGCTGGCTGGAGGGGCCGGGCCTGGGGAACCTGTGCGCCGACGACTGGGCCGCCATCTGGGACGGCCCCCAGTGCCGCCGCATCCGGGCGGAAAGCGCCAAAATGGAGCATATCTGTCAATTGCAGCAGGAAGGGGGATGCTGACCATGCGGAAAATCCTATGCCGGGCGCTGCTGTGCCTCTGCCTGGTGCTGGCCCTGGCGCCGGTGCCTGCGGCCTATGCCCAGGACCTGGACCGCATCGAGTCCTATGATGTGGACGTGACCCCCGACACCCAGGACGGCAGCCTGCGCATCCAGGTGACCCTGGAGTGGACGGTGCTGGCGGAGGGGCCCGTCAGCTGGGTGAAGATCGGCGTGCCCAACGGCAGCATCCGGGAGGAGACGGCCCTGACGGACAACATTGACCGCCTGAGCTTCGACAACAGCTATATGTATGTCTACTTCGACCGGGACTACAATGACGGCGAGACCTTCCGGTTTTCCTACAGCTGGGTCCAGGAGTACATGTATGCCCTGGAGGGCGATACCGTGTCCTATGACTATACCCCCGGGTGGTTCGACGAGGCCCGGGTGGGGCAGATGACCCTGACCTGGCACGACCCGGCAGGGGTGGACGGCGCAGGCTCCGACGGACAGACCGGCGGAAACCATGTGCTGGCGCAGACCGACCTGGCCCACGGCCAGCAGATGAGCTTCACCGTCCACTATGACGGCTGGCCCACTCAGCTGGCCCAGGATGGCAGCCGGGACAGCCTGCCCACGGATGACGATCCCTCCGTCAATCCCGGCTACGACCCGGGCTATGACCCGGATTACGACGGGGACAGCGGCTTCGGCATCGCCCAGATCATCATCCTGCTGGTGGTCCTGATCATCATTATCCGGATCCTGTCGGCGTCGGACGGCTATCGGGGCGGCTTCGGCACCCACTATGTGTTCGTCAACGGCCTGTGGTTCC
>ULWB01055587.1_pt1 | contig 12720 bp, 14 predicted proteins | sample 1959891 | NCBI WGS metagenome assembly ULWB01 (sample SAMEA4835799, study PRJEB28245) | human gut metagenome | biome: gut microbiome; material: fecal sample | place: Denmark | collected 2008 | reverse complement strand
CCTTAACTCCTTTAACTTCCTGATATGCGAAAGTTCAGTTAGATACATCTTGTTGTTTCTAATCTCAGTTGGAGTAAGTTTCTCTTTACGATAATCCTTCAAGGAATCCTTCTGCACCTGAAATCTACTCGATTCCACAAAGATCAGGCTCTTGTGAATCCTCGTCTTGGCACGTTCCTCCATCCATTCTCTGCCTTTAGCGAGAGAAGACATATACCAATATCTCGTCTCAGCCCAAGCATTCCTTGTAGGTTGCGCAGTACCATGAATGAAGTCACGATAAACGGGAAGCGAGAGACCAGTTAGCCAACAAACCAGGACCGAATCCCCCTTAGCCATTAGCGTCATGTCCGACAACATCTGTTGCATGGTCATTTTCTCCGACTTCCGCCAAAGCATCCTCTTATCCATATATTCATTATTCTCAGCCTCCTTCTCCTTTTGCCAATAGCCATGAGGGTTCAAGAAGAACCAATAGCCAAATAATACTACCAGCACGGCACTCAATACCGCAGCCAACCTACATACTCTTTTCTTGATGTTCTTTTCCATTGTTACATTACCTTATATAGTTATACATTTGATTTCGGCTGCGAAGTAACTATACAGAAATGTCAAATGGTGACAGAACACCAAGAAAAAAGTATTAAACGCATAGATTACTGCTATTCATTCTATTTTTCCAATATCTTTCGTCCTTTTTCTGTTAGCATATACTTCTGCTTTGGGTGCTTTGGATTATCAGGATATTTCATGGAAACCAATCCTTCTTCCAATGCTGGTGTTAAGTATTTATACAAGAAATTCACCCTATCCTTCAACATTAAAAAAGACATGATTTCTCTAACAGAATACTCTCCATCCTTCAATATTCCGACAAGTTCCAATACTTGTTGGGTACTTGTTGGGTACTTGTTGGGTACTTGTTGGATTGCTATTTACCAACTGTAGGTTAACACCATCACAGTTATACACACTCTTTTCCTGATGTTCTTTTCATTCCATTGTTACATTACCTTATATAGTTATACATTTGATTTCGGCTGCGAAGTAACTATACAGAAATGTCAAATGGTGACAGAACACCAAGAAAAAAGTATATGCGGCTTACTTTTTATTGGTAAACAAGCTTATCAACCAGCCAGTAAAGCCTCCGACTTCAGGAGCAGGATCTTCATAAATCTTGCCTCTTCGTCTCAGTTCATCCAATATTTTATTTTCATTCTTTGCCATATTGCTTATTTTTTAAGTTGTTTTGTTGCATCCTTGAAGTTATTCTCCTTGAATGCTTTCTTCAAATCTTCAATCTGTTGCTTGCATGATTTTGTAATGCTTACAGTCTTACTTGCGATGTCCTTCAAGAGTCTCTCATCAAAGGCTGTGCCTTTATTATCCAAGCTGTCTATGAAACATTTCTCAACAGCTTCGTTCACCAGCGACTCTATGTCAGCACCGTTAAAACCTTCGGTTATCAGACTGACAGAATTCAATGCTGCTTCGTCAAGGTTTTGCTTCTTTTTACCAATATGAATCTCAAAGATTTTCTTTCGCTCATCTTCATTCGGCAAATTAACACAGAATATTTCATCAAAGCGTCCTTTACGCTTTAGCTCTAGAGGCAGATTATGAGCATTGTTAGCTGTTGCAATAACATAAACACTACTCGTCTTCTCCTGCATCCACGAAAGGAAATAGCCGAACATACGGTCCATGATGTCGTTGTTACCACCGACACCCGAAAAGGCTTTCTCAATCTCGTCAATCCATAGCACACAAGGCGCAGCAGCCTCAGCAATTTTAATAGCCTTACGCAAGTTGCCCTCGCTCTCACCCACATACTTTCCCATCATACTGCCCATGTCGAGCTTCAGCAAAGGTGTGTTAAACAATGCAGCCGACGCTTTCGCACACAGCGACTTTCCACAACCAGGCATACCAACAATAAACACACCTTTAGGTATTGAAACGCCAAATTCCTGAGCTTTAGGCAAGTCAGTAATCACTTTCGACTTATTCCGCAGATAATCCTTCAAAGCATCCAAACCACCGATATCTTCCAAGGACGCAGGAGTGTCAATCAATTCCAACAAGCCAGACTTTTTAACCATCGCCTTCTTCTGTTGAAGAATCATTTCAGTATCCTCTGCACTCAACGAGCCATTGCTGCTCATCGCCATATCAAGCATTCGGTCTATCTCAAAGCTCGTCATACCCTTCAAAGATGGCATCAGTTTCTTTCTGTCCTCATCTTTGAAATTGTCATAGCAGTTCACCTCTACATGCTCGTCTATAAGCTGATTGATTTCATCATCTTCCGGAAACGGAATTTCCAAGTAGGACACATACTTCTCCAATTCTTGCGGTACTTTAAGAACAGAAGAAACTATAATGACGGTTGTGTTGTAATCCCTATCATACAACTTACGTTGGGCTATCAACTGAAGCAATGACTTGATTGCCGGCTCTTCAATAAAATCTTGAATATCCTTCAACACCAAGAACTTTTCCTTTAGATTGACATCAACAGTATATTTATCACGCAAGAATTGCTCCAGTGTATCATTCTCTCCCAAGCCTTGACTTTCTTTCGTTTTAAAGTTGGTTGTGCCTGTTGCAGGATTCCATTCAAATACCTTACTATTGCCCACTATCTCAACTATAATTTCGTCTATACGTACAAAATCATAGTCGTTGATATAGATGATAGGTGTATTGACATCTATCATCTTCTGAAAATCAGAAATAACTTTCTTGTTCATATCGCAAGGTTTTAATATTTAAACAAATGGTCAACGATAAACCTTAATTGGTTAGGAAACATGGTTGCAGCAAAAGCGAAACCGTCAATTCGATTATCGGCAGGACGGTGTAGCATATATTGCGCCAACGGATAATGGTAATCTTCTGCTAACTCTACAAACAAGCCTGGTATTTCCTTATCATAAGAATACTGAACCAAGTCCAACACAAACTTACGTTCCTTGTAAAAGACATTCGATTTGTCTAAAACCTCATATTTTACCTCAGCTTCAGTTCTTACAGCTTCCCTGTTAAACATTTTGTAAGTTTTCCTCAAAGATGCAAATTCCTGAAGCAATTGCTTAACCTCTCGTACTATCCCCTCATCATAGTTCGTCTTTCTTGTTGAAAAGCCAAGCATTTCATCTTTCCATCTAACAATCAAATTTTCTATTTTTTCTTTTGCTTCAGGAGCCAACATAGCCAACTTTCGAGCCACGTCAAATTTATTAGATTTCACAAAGTCTATAGCCTCTTGATTGTAAAGCTCTGCTGCCTTTTCTATCAGTTTTTTGCCACGCACAAGATTTTTGTCGAAGTTACTTCCATCACTTTTAGTAAATCCCTCAAATGCAAGTTTTCCTTGTTCAAACAAAAATTCTGGGTCTTCTTCATTTTCGAATGTACAGAAAACATCCCACCATTCACCATCAGAGACCTCCTCTGGATACTGCTTAAATATAAATTTGGCACCTTCATATGTGCTCAGCAAGTACTTACGCAAAGAATCATAATTCTTGGACTTTCTCTTTTCACAATCATGCCAAAACGAGAACAAGGTATATAGATCCATTACGCAATGAGCATACAATTCATCTTTAAAAAAGAGAAATAATATTTTAAAATATGTAGAAACATCAAGTTGACCAACAGACAAAGCATCTATCGCATGAGCCAAATCCATTTCACCCAACTGCATCAACCATCTTGACAACCGCTTGTCTTTTACCAATGGCCACAAGTCTTGCACACAGAGATTCTGGCGCAAAGAGTCAAGTGAGGAGTGTTCTTCCCCACCAGACTTTATTCTTATTCGTATAGGCTTCGCCTTTACTATTATTCTCATAACCAATAATGTTTTTTAATTCACCAGCCAAGAAACAAACTTCTTAACCCCATTTTTCAATGTTTTAACCGTTGAGCGAATAAAAGACTTTGCACCTTCCGCGACAACAGACAATCCCTTTCTTACCGCCATCTTAGCAATAGGCACTATATATTTCTCTGCCGCTTTGATAACAGGAACAAAAACTGTTGCAGGAGGATAAACTCTGGCTATTACTTTACAAAGTTTATCCAAAACAACAGGAACTCCCCTCTCTATCACTTTGTCAGCAACTGTCACCACACGAGCTACTGTAGCATCTATCAACTTATCCGCCACTTCAACGACATCAAGTTCCTCTTTCGAAACTTTGTATGCAAACTTAACACGATTTAATCCCTCATCAATGGCACTTGCAATAGCTATTGGACTTTTGTCTGCAAGAGAGAAAGGCAAAGTCCCCTGCTCTTGTGCCATTATAACGGCTGCAGCAAAAGCCTTCTTCAACTTTGCTTCAGAAGCATCCCCGATTGGGGAATCCAAGAATTGCTGAACAAACTTAAACTCTCGAAGACTCTCTATCTCATCCTTTTCCAACAGTTTACCAGCCAACAAGGATTGAAGGGCTGAATACTTTCTGCTTTCACTCTCCAAATGAGCACCAAACTCATTGCGCCCTGCATCTTCATTATACTCAGTGTACTTCATAAGTTTAGTCCTCCTCGTTAGTTAAAGTTTCATTGTTCACATTCTCACCAGCATCAGAAATGGCAGAGACGATTTCAGCCTTCTCCTGCTCGTCACGTCCCTTCAATATTCGGTCCATCTCCTCAAGCATCCATTGCTTACGAGACTTTCCATCCTCCTTAGCCGTTTGCAATGCAGCCATTTTCTCTGCAAAGCCATCAATATACTCGTTAGTCTCGGAGAGCAAAGCCTTGCCTTCCTCCGAAACTCCCATTTTCTCACACTCATCCTTAACCAAGGCATTTACGTCTTGATCTGGATTCTCATCTAATCGTTCTAACATAGAAGTTAGAATATCTTCAAAATTCTTTTCCATATTATATCTTTACAATATTAAATCTTAAAATAAACAACTGGTTGAAATAATCTTTAATGATTTCCTACAACAGTTTCTATAGTCCGCACATTCATAAGAAAATGTTCGACAGTATCATTCCACTCAAAACCTCGTTTCGTCAAAGCATTAGCTTTTACATCGATTTCGGCTGCGAAATAACTATATAGATAAGTCAAATGGCGACAGAACATCAAGAAAAAAAGCAAGAATGCTCTATTTTTGCGAAATAAACGTCAGTCACCCATAACGAATCAATAGACTAATGACATTTCTATTCCAATATTACCCGGCTCAAATAAGATATTGTCAAGTTTCAGCTTTTCAAACACTTTCTGCAATTTGTCAATGTCGCCAAGGCGCAGCTTAACGATATTGCCAGGCATCTGTTCCACCCAACCTGCTTTCTCCGGCACAAGTTTCTTGGCATAAGAGATGGCTGGCGAAACAAGCAGGTCAATACCCATCTTGCCGCCATACGACAAAAACAAGTCAGTACCCTCAATCTTCTTCATTATAAGGTTTATGCTAACCGACTTGGTAAAGCCCAACACCTTGAGAGGTATAGAGACAGAAACTGTCGCTCCATCAACATACCCAAGATTCACTGTCTTATGAAAATGACTGGCTACATAATTCTGCAGCTCAGCATAAGTAATAGATAATTTCATATTATTTTCGTTTATATGACAGTAGCGGAGGCTGGAAAACTCCGCTACACCAAGTTTTTCACAAATCAAGACTTTTTCTTCAAGAATAAGTCTATCAACTTACCAATAATGCTCTCAGACTTCGGACGAGGATCTTCAAAGATTGTGCCGCGACGTCTAAGCTCCTCCAAGATTTTGTTTTCTTTGTTTGCCATAATTCTTAACTTAATATTATTAATATTTTTTAGATAAATACTTTTCACGCATCAGCATAACAACATAATAATAACTTTTAAACCATATAGCCAAGAGTTATTGCAGCCTGCACATATTTTTTCAGATCTTCGAAGCCATTAGTAGTACTTCCCCATGACAGGAAAGAACCATTACTATCATCATGAAGTACTTCTACACAAGCTTTGGTCTTAATATTATTAATCATCTCACTGTCTTGTATTTCGTGCTCATTAAGCTTTTTGAAGCCCCAATATGGATATTTAAAATATTGTGGATTCTGATTATCTTTTCCACTCCAACAACCAATCTGAATATCGTTAATCTCAATATAAAAACTCGTAGGAGTATTTTTCGTTAATGCATAAGAACCTTTTACTTGTAACTTATTATACCATTCTTCAAATAATTTATACCACTCGTCAATCAGATTTTCCGAATAAGTAACAGCCAGTTTTTCTAATCCATTTTTCAGGTCTATAACAGATTCATTCATTTCGGAAATCTTTTTTAATTTTTCTGATACAGTATCTTCTTTTAAGAAGAGCTTATCACGTAAATATTTAGTAACACACATAATAAACATGTCTTTATTTCTTAAATGTCTAATTCCCTTAAGATAATCAGAAAATAGTATCATCGCAGATTGCATTATAGCATCAGCAGAAGCATTTTCTATTTCTTGATCCAGCCAATCTAAAAAAGAATTATCAAGTACTTTCGTTCGATTTAAGTAATGTTCTTTAAAATTTATACAATCCTTGCATTTAAATTCTTTTTGCTTATTCTCAGACAAATTCTCAATATCGCAAGCACATAGTGTAGAATCTCCTCGTAATGCACATTTTCTTTCATTATTGGAGACCTTCCAATCACATGGCAATCGCCATACAGAATCAGGTATATCTTCAATGTATCCATCACTTGATTCATAGGGTAACAATACTATGAAAACATTATCTTCATTTGTAAGACTTTTAGTTACATTTATGTATCTAGCCAATTGATTTCTCTGAAATATTGCATCATGAATCTTATTTTCTACAATGACAGCATAGCTTTGTTCTTTCACTAAAATATCTATTCTATTCTCTTCTGATGAAAAAACGGGCTGCTTAACCCATTGTTTATCAAAGCCGAAATGAGAAAGGAATTTTTCTGTAAAACTTCTCCACAAACAAAATTTGCCATTTTGAGTAAAACTTAAAAAAGAGCATAGAATTTTGCTTACCAGTGGTTCTGTTGGATTTAATATATCCAATATATTAGTCGCATAATGCTTATCTATTCCTGCTTCAACCCGCATTTTGTGAATCGTTTCAAGATATTCAAACAATGTGTCTATTATCGAACATTTCAGACAATATACTTCATTTAAAATATTCTGTATTTCGTCAATTCGTTTCACAGTTAGTTTCTTAACTATATAGAGAATCCACCAATAGACTATCGGGAGAAAAACTCCCAATAGTCAAATAGATACGTTATTACTTCTTCAGTTCTTTAGCTAATGTTACTGCTAACCCTCCAACGGCTACAGCTGCCAAACCAAGAGCCTTCCAAACACCCTTCTCTTTTTTCTTTGTTTCAATTTTTTCTTCACTCATAATTCTAAAATATTAAATGGTTAAACTTCTTCAAAATCGACATATTCAGCAGAATTCTTCCATGCCTCAATATCTCGTTTGTAATTTTCTAAATATTGAACTTTCTGTTTCAAAGAGGCAATTTCTTCATTTCGCTCCTGAATCTTCTGACATAACAGTATATAAGATGGCGCAAAATTCTTATAATACTCATTGTCTGACTCAAAAGTTTTGAACACATTGCTTATACAATCATTTATCGCATTAGTTAATGATTTCTTAAGCTCATTCAACTTCTTCTGATCTTTATATTGTTTATACCAACCATAAAGTTCAAAAGCGGTTCCAATTCCAGCTCCAATCCAGCCAGCCCATTTGGTAATATTCTTTCCCATATTGATGGCTCCCCAAGGCTTGAACTTATAACCTTTGGCGATTACATCACGAACAGCTTTAATCTGCTCACCTGTTATATTCAAGTTTTTCAATTGGTCAACACCATATTTCACGGCATCATTTAACATGGCATCTTGCATCGAATAGGCTTTTTCTATTTTCACGGCTGCAAGATTTACATTATTGGCGTTAGCTTCACAACATTGCTCAATTTGAGCAGACAGTTTGTCTTGGAAGACATAAAAAGTAACCTGATTATTTTGCACTCCAAGTTGAGCAGAAATAATATCGCCAATAGTTTCTAATGAAGCACCATTGATTTCACGAATGGCATCATTCTTTATTTCATTAATAGCTTGACGAAGCTCATTACGGGATAATGTAAGTTCAGACTTCAAATGCTTTCCGTCTTCCTCTATCTCTGTACAATCTCGCTCCATTTTTACAATTGCCTTCGATACCGGTTTTTCTGTACATTCTATTGCTTTGTGTAATCCATCAACAATTTCAGAAACGGATGTTTCATAAGAAGACGAAGATAATTTGTCCGTATCGGCATTATTGACTACCGCATTTACACATTTTCTCAAATCCTTAATGTGTGAACGCTCATAATAATTATCAATTTTCGAGAACCAATGTTGTAATCCCTTTCCTTTGGGATCGGCTGCTATGCATACGACATGTAAACGCTTCTCTTCATCGGGTGTCAAGTTGATAGTACTACGTAGACGTGAAATAAGGTTCTCCTTCTTTATCTTACAACCATTATTAAAGTCGTACTCGTCCAACAAGTCATAACCCGCTTCATCCATTTTGTTAATAACAAAAATGGTATTGTCGAGTTTATGGTAATCACGCATAATGCGACGAATAATCTCAACATGACTATCCTTCAACGGAACTACAGCATCACAAACATAAATAATAATGTGAGCCTCAGAAATATAACGTTCTGTAATTTCTGAAAACTTTATATTTTGACCATTAATTTCCCTTTCTTTTGTACCAAACAATCCAGGAGTATCAATTATCTTAAATCCCTTTTTAAGATCCTTAGGGCGATAAATGGTAAGTTCATCAGAAGACTCATCATTATCAATCTTCATATTATCTTCCAATCTACCTAATAAACCTGCAATAGCACTCGTTTTTCCATCAGAAAAACTACCCAACAAGACAACGCTAATTTCTCCATCTTTTATGGTATTCACGATACTATCTATCTTACCAAGATAAGATTGTAATTCAGGTATATACTCCACTCCTTTTTGCAGAAGTTGTTTCAATGCAGTTAGTTTCTGCAATTTGTTGTTTTTTATATTAAATTCTTCCATAATGTTTATGTTTTAATCCATTTACAAATTCAGACATTTCAACATCAAAAGTATCAAGAGTTTCTTGTAATTCCTCAATATTTGTCAATTCTGTTTTGACAGAATTAGTTAATTGGCGCTTTTGAATATCCATATCTCTAATAACAGGTGCCAACATTGATTTTACATTGTTCTTAGCTCGCTGAGTTGCCTTACCGATAGCATCAGATACGCTTTTTCGAGCATCAGCCTTTCCTCCATCTCCAGCACATGCATGAGCAATGCCACCAACAACAGCTCCTACACCTGCACCTATTAAAGTCCCTATACCTGGTATAAAAGATCCAACAAGAGCTCCTGTAGCTGCAGTACCTGCAGTTTTAGCTGTCCATGAAAGAACATCTGCGAGATCGATATCTAATTCTCCTAATGCTCCAGAGAAATCTATCTCTGTTTCAAGGTCAATAGATTGATTGAATTGTATTGGCTTTATGTTTACACCATCCAAATCTTTTATCTTTCGATTTGCAGTATCACGAACTTTTTTTAATTCATCGTTAACAATAGACTTAATACGATTTTCTAAATTCTTAATAACTTCTTGTTGATTCTGTTCTGTTAGTTGATTGATATTTTCCGGCTCTTCATTTATAAGATTAAAGATCCTTGATTTTAATTCGCCATAAGAACTTGTAATCGCATTTCTTGTCTTGTTGGTTATGTTTCTCAAAGCAGAATCCATACTATTATTGCAAACCTCTCGATTTATAGTTCGTAGGTTTGAGTCCAAATTGGCTAAATAGCTCTTCTGAGATTCCATAACTTGCTCAATGTCTGCGGCTATATTACCAGCTAAAGATACCAATTTCTGTTTGTTAGCTTCGATAATTTCAGACTTGAAATTTAAAGCCTTCTGCGCAACGAGAGTTGTCAAAGTCTTAAATTGACTAAACTCTAAAACTTTATCAGCAGAACCATCAAAATACTTCAATAGCTTTTGTTGTCCTCTTATCAAATCTTCTCGTTTAGGCGAAAATGATGCTTTGGCAGACATTGCCAACAGTCCCTGCAAAGTGACATGTCCTGCATACACATCACCCAATATAGTTTTAAACTCTGCCAGTATTAAACTTTCAGACTTTAAGACACCTGGTGTTATCAATGTTTCTCGTTCTTCTTCTTCATCATAATTGCTGACAGTACCACGTACATTGTAGATAGAGTATACCTTTACCCAATCTCCTAAATATTTCTTGATTTTTTCAGCTGTGACTCGGTCTGGCTTTTTATTGTGTCCCTGAACATAAAAGACACAATGAGCCTTATGCAAAGCAGTTTTTATTACATCTTTAAATTCTGATTCATTTCCTTCAATACCTGGAACATCTATCAATGTAAAAGGATGACCGGCAATAGACAAATGATATTCTTCATAGGTCTTTGTGAAATCGGGACTGCCATCACCCACTATCAGACCATCTTCTTTCTTACGTTTATCATCAAAAAGAATTCTAAAGGTCTCGATAATTGTGCTCTTACCTGCATTTGTTTCTCCAAAGAAAGCTATAACAAGATTATCCCACACAGTATCCTTCAAAGCAACATCCAATTCTTTCTTAGCTTCCTTTATTTTCGAATCAAATGCAAAGGCTATTTTTTCCTTCACAGTATTAAACTGTGAATTTACTCCATTTAAATCAAAGACGTCCAACTGAGTACTTTGCAAGATATCATGCAAAGTCTTATAAGCCTTCTTGATTTCATCTTTAGAAGACAAACTCTGCGAAGACTTGTTCTTATCTGACAAAACATCACCAGACTCATGCTTTGCATTAGATAAAGATCCTATAACTACTTTTTTATCTTTTGGTTCCTCATTTTTCAGAACAGTCCGTCCATCCTTATACGGTAATTGTTTGAGTTGTTCTTCAAATTCAGAAAACAATTGTTCTTTGGTCATTTTTGAATCTTGTTCTTTATTGGTAAATACACCCTTTAAAAGGGTAACAACCGGACTTGAGTTTTCAACTTTTTTGTCGAACAAAGAGTAGTCGCTAATCTTCAAGTCATTAGATGTCGTTCCTGATGACTTTTGGATGTAGAAACTATTCATCATGTGCTTTATTGTTGCAACCTCACTCCATTCTACACTAAAACTTTTTTTCTTATCATTTAAATTGAAATAGCAAATGCGCTGATCTGTGATGATACAACCTGAAGGAGTTTTCTCATCTTCGTCTTTCGCCTTCCAATTAGCTTTATGACGCGATACCCATAGCAGATGTTCACCTCTTCTCAATGTAATCTCATTAAGAAGTTTATTCGAAATAGCATCTACATTGTTCAATCCCAAATGTACACAATCGGGCCATGAAACAAACGGTTTAAATAACTGTTTGTTTGACATGAATTCTGTATATATGTGATTATCTTCCATGACACTTGTTTTATTGTTCAGAAAAACACTATATATATTTAATCCAACTTTTTAAATTCAAAATCATTCTGATTGCAGCAGGCTTTCTTATAGTCGAAAGCATAGATGCGCATGTAGGCTTCTTGCACCTCCTTGGCTCCATTGTAAAAAGGGGTGGCGGTGTGCTGCATGGTTGTTACTGTCACTACCATATCGGGAGTGAGAACTGTACCGTTAGAGCGTTTAAGGCGCTTAGGCTTTACTTGAAATACCTTGCTCATAAGCATTCTGTTTTTAAGTTCATTATATATAACTGCTCCTGCTTTTCTGCCGAAACAGCTAGTTGTTTACTTTCAAGGGGCAAAGATTATGCAAACGAGCGCAATGAAAGCTTGCTTTCAAATTGCCGAGTGCAGCTAATCTTCTGCAAAGATTATGCAAACCGAAAGCAGAATCATCAAGCTTGCTTGAATGTTATGCTGAGGTGCAGCTAATCTTCTGCAAAGTTAAGAAAAATCTGCGAACTAAACAAGTTCATAATGGCTCATAAGCGAAAAAAGATGGTGCGAACCCCTACTTTCTTCACTTCCTTGCAAGTTAGGCTCTGGTAAAACCCGTAGAAAAGAAAATGTGAAAGAGGAATCCACACCATATGACGGTGTAGACTCGCTCAAACAAATTCTCATTCTTTCTACGTTTCAATTTACCAGATTTCAACCTACAGAACTGAATAGTTTGCTCGTGTCCACAAGATTATCTTGTTTCTCTGCATCATAGCGACTTCAAGCAAGGACTTTCACCTGCCCTGTCACTAATCCAATGGCAAATTTAGTAAAAATCTGATGAACCACCAAACTTTTAACAAGAAATCTTATGGATTCCTCTTATATTTTATTTTCAGGGACTCCTAACCCCTCTTCTTCCTGCCTTCATACCTTATTATATAGAGTTATTGCAATTCTGCCGCAAAAGTACAATCCGGATGCGTCAAAAACTGACATAGAAAGAAGAAAAGATGAAGAAGGAAGATTAAATTGCAGATGAAATACAATATGCATACTGCCCCGGAAAGGTTACCGTTGCATTCCAATTCAATTGCGCACACAGTGTATTCGCATTTTGAACCCCAAAAATCCTTAATGACCGAAAATGACCGTGACCTTAATGACCGGAATTCTCGGTAGAACGAAAAAGACC
>ULWB01002095.1_pt1 | contig 12741 bp, 10 predicted proteins | sample 1959891 | NCBI WGS metagenome assembly ULWB01 (sample SAMEA4835799, study PRJEB28245) | human gut metagenome | biome: gut microbiome; material: fecal sample | place: Denmark | collected 2008 | reverse complement strand
CGGGTCGCTGCTTCCTCTTTTGCAAGGTGTTCTCGCCGATGCTATGGATGGTGTTTGGCGAATGACGTGGACAATCGTTATTGCCGGAGAATTATATATCCTCTATTATGCTCTTTCCGGCTCGAAAGTAAGGCAGTCGGCCGAATGATTTGTTTGGTATGATGATTAGTTAAAACTTAAAAAATAGATTGTTATGAACTCAAAATTAGCGAATACTCATAAATTTCTTGCCACTCCGAAAACAGGTGACGGCAGAATATATTTCCATCCTATTTTTATGATGCACGCCGCACGGCAGTATGGCAAGACTTATAGCGAATTCATGCAGGACTACCGTGTGCTGGTGGATTCGAATATGAAACTTTTGGAAATGTACGGCCATGATGCCGTGAGTGTGATTTCCGATTCTTATCGTGAAGCGTCGGCTTTCGGGGCAAAAATCACATTCGACGGCGACAGTTCTCCGAAAGTGGATAAATTGATTACTTCGATGGCTGATGTGGAGAAATTGGAGATACCGGATGTGTATTCTTGCGTCCGCACTCTTGACCGTATCGAAGGGGTGAGATTGTTCCGGGAGAAATTGGGGAATCCTTTCCCGATTATAGGATGGGTTGAAGGTCCGCTTGCCGAGTCGGCGGATTTGTCGGGCGTATCCGAATTGTTGATGAACATGATAATGGAGCCGGATATGGTGAAGGCTTTGCAACAGAAATGTCTGCAAATGGCCAAGGATTTTGCTTTGGCTCAGATAAAGGCCGGCTCAAATATAATGGGTGTCGGCGATGCCATTTGTTCGCAGATTTCTCAGGATATGTACGATGAATTTTGTTTACCTTTGCATCGTGAGTTGTTTAAGTTCATCCATGATAACGGAGCAATTGTCAAACTGCATATCTGTGGCGATATAACCCATATATTGCCGTCGTTGGCAAAAACGGATGTCGATATTCTTGATGTAGATTGGATGGTCGATATGGCGGAAGCTCACAAGTCAATGGGCGACGGGGTTATGGTCTGCGGAAATATTGATCCTGTCACAGAGGTGCTTGAAGGGACAGAGGCTTCGATAAAGAGTAAGTTTGACGCAATCAAGGCAAGTGTCCCCGTGGAAAATTGGATTTTTATGGCGGGATGCGAAATCCCCCGCGATTCTCCTGTCGGGAATGTAAGATATATGCGTGAAATATCAATGAAGAAGTAATATATGAGATTCGGTTTGATTGTAATTGCCTGTATGCTGGCTTTTCCGACATATTCTCAGATTAGAGTAGAGGCCATTTCTGCCGAGCCTGTGCTGAAAGTGTTGCCGCTTGGCGACATAAAGCCGTCAGGATGGATAAAGGAGCAGATGCGCAAGGATTTGGATGGGTTTGTTGGTCATCTGGACGAGCTTGTGCCGTCGCTTATGGGCGATTCCATTTACGGTAGCGAACGCTTGCATAAGGGGAGCGTATTGAAAGAGCTCGGAAATTTGCGCGAGGGCGATGCCCAAGGCGACGAGCAGTATAAATGGTGGAATTCTGAGACACAGTCGAATTGGTGGGACGGATACATACGCCATGCTTTTCTCCTTGACGACAAACAGGCGATAGAGCGTTGCCGCCGTCGTGTGGAGTATATCTTGTCGACACAGGATGATGACGGCTATGTCGGAATCTACGACAGGAGCCTGCGGTTTAAATGTACCGGCGAGAATGGAGAGCTATGGGCAAAGGCCACATTGTTCAGAGGCTTGCTTGCTTATTATGAGTTTACCCATGACGAGCGGGTGTGGACGGCTGTGGTTAAGGCTGTGGATAATCTGATGGATAATTGGCCTGTCAATGAGTCGCATCCGTTTGATACCGGAAAAGATTATAATGGGGGAGTGGGGCACGGATTGGTCTTTACTGATGTGCTCGACCGTATGTATCAGATTACCGGCGACAGGAAATATGAGGAGTATGCCTTGTTCTTGTATCTGGATTATTCGAGATGGTTCCAATGGGAGCAGGATGCACAATTGGGAAACATATTGGATGATGGCTATAAGTTGAAATGCCATGGCGTACATACTTATGAGCATTTGCGCCCGGTTATTGTTGCGGCGGGAGCTTCGTCTGATACGGAATTGAAGAGGGCTTTGAACGTCTATTTGCAGAAAATCCATTCGGCAACAACTGTTACAGGCGGGGCTATCGGCGACGAATGGATTGGCGGACGCAAGGCCGACGCGACAGCCACGGGATATGAATTTTGTTCGTCCCATGAGCTTATGGACAGCTATGGCGTATTGTTGCAGCGTACAGGCATCATTGCTTTGGGCGGGCAGATTGAAAATATCTTTTATAATGCGGCGCTTGGAGCGAAGCATCCGGAACATTCGTTTATAGCTTATTTGAAAACCGACAACTCGTATGAAATGACAGGTCCTCGCAACGGTGCATTGGATTCTGATAAAAAGCAGACACGGTATAAGTATTCCCCTGCCCATCAGGATGCCGCCGTGTGTTGTGTGCCCAATGCGGGGCGTATTGCGCCGTATTTCTTGCAGAATGCGTGGATGACCGACAGTGAGGGCGCGTTGGTGGCAAATGTGCTTATGCCGTCTGTTCTTGATACGGAAATAGACGGAAAGCATATTTCCATAGAAACGGAAACGGCATATCCGTTTGAAAACAGTTTCGTGTTTAATGTAAAATCGGAAGGCGGCATTGTTCTGAAAATACGGAGGCCCTCTTGGGCTGGGAAAGTGAATTGCAGCGTGCCGTATGAAGAAAAGGACGGTTATGTGGAAATTTCGGGAAATTTCATTTCAGGGAAAGAAATTTCACTGTCATTTGATACGGATGTGCGTGTCATTGAGAACCCTGAAGGGGAACATTATTTTGCATACGGGGCAAATGTGTATGCCCTTCCGATTGAGGCTGTGGAAATTAAAGGGAGGGAGTATGCTCCGGGATATGCCGACTACTATTATAAGCCGGCCGGGGATGCCGGAATATATAAGTATATAGAAAATAACGGCGCTTGTTACGGTAAAGGTAAGATTATTGTTAGTTTGGAAAATCTGAAAACAGGTGGTACTGATAGGGTTGAGCTTGTTCCGATAGGTAAAACGGTGTTGAGGCAAGCGGCGTTTTGAATCATGGGGCTGTGCGGGAGCATGGCCCTTGTTTTTGTTATGTTCGGGAGTTCTGGTAACAAAAACAGTAATGAGGTTATTGTAATTATGGTGATGTGGCGTAATTTTGCAGCGTAATGGCTACAGATGCACATAATGCAAAAGTCGACCGTCTGTTGCGGATGATACGCGAAGGCAAGACGATGACGTTGCGCCAGCAGCTTTCGCTTGTCGTGCAGCTAAGTATTCCGGCCATAGTCGCGCAATTCTCCTCGATTGCCATGCAGTATATAGACGCAGCCATGGTCGGCAGCGTAGGGGCGGACGCTTCTGCTTCGATAGGTCTGGTTTCTACTTCCACGTGGCTGATGATGGGGTTGTGCAGCGCGGTTGCAATCGGGTTTACCGTGCAGGTGGCACATTTGGTCGGCGCGAATGATTTCCGGAGGGCACGGTCGGTGTTGCGCCAATCTTTTGTAGCCGCTGCTGTATTCGGGCTTTTTATGGCTTTGTCGGGTTCAGGCATAAGCGGGGAACTTCCGGAAATGCTTGGCGGGACAGAGGAAATCAACCCCGGTGCTACGCAGTATTTTATGATATTTTCGTTGTTCTTGCCCGTATTGCTTATGATACAGTTGTCGGGCGGGATGCTGCGGTGTAGCGGTAATATGAAGATTCCGAGCATGCTCAATGTCCTGATGTGTGTGCTCGACGTGGTGTTCAATTATTTTTTGATATTTCCAACAAGGGAAATCCATATTTTGGGCTCGCCGGTAAATATGCCCGGCGCGGGATTGGGCGTTGTAGGTGCGGCCTTGGGCACGGGGTTTGCCGAAGTGGTGGTGGCCGTTGTGATGATATGGTTCTTGTGCAGGAAGTCGCCTGAATTGAAATTGACCGGAGAGAAAGGCAGTTTTGCTCCGCGCAGGGAGGTGCTTTGGGAAGCGTTGCGGATAAGCACTCCTTTGGCATTGGAGCATGCGGTGATTTGCGGGGCACAGATTATGACTACAGTCATTGTCGCGCCGTTGGGCGTGTTTGCGATAGCGGCCAATTCGTTTGCCATTACTGCGGAAAGCCTGTGTTATATGCCGGGATATGGTATTTCCGACGCGGCGACTACCTTGGTGGGGCAAAGTGTAGGAGCACGGAGGAAGCATCTATGTATGAGGTTTGCCAATATCACGGTGGTTATGGGTATTGCCGTGATGGGCGTGATGGGTGTGATTATGTATGTCTTTGCGCCTGAAATAATAGGGGTGATGACCCCTGTCGGGGAAATCCGCGAGCTTGGAGTGATGGCTTTGCGCATAGAGGCTTTCGCCGAGCCTATGTTTGCAGCTTCGATAGTGGCTTATGGCGCGTTTGTCGGCGCTGGGTATACGCTTGTGCCGAGCTTGATGAATCTTGTGAGCATTTGGGCTGTGCGTTTGTCGCTTGCGGCATATCTTGCGCCTGTGATGGGGCTGCGCGGCGTGTGGATTGCGATGTGCGTGGAGTTGTGCTTCCGTGGTGTAATTTTCCTCGTCAGATTGTGGACTAAAGGCTGGACTAAAAAGATAGATTTATAATAGCAGGTTTTATATGAAATATGATTTTGATGAATTGATAAATCGCCGTGGCACTAATTCTTATAAATGGGACAGTGCGCCGGAGGACGTTTTGCCTATGTGGGTGGCCGATATGGATTTCCGTACGGCTCCGGCTGTTACCAACGCTTTGCGGGAGAGGATTGAGCACGGCATTTTCGGTTATACCAAAGTGCCTGATGCTTATTACGACGCTGTCACCGGCTGGTTTGCAAGGCGGCATAATTGGAATTTCAAAAAAGAATGGATAATCTACACCTCAGGAGTTGTTCCTGCAATATCGGCGATAATAAAAGCGTTGACTGTGCCGGGCGACAAGGTGTTGGTGCATACCCCTGTATACAATTGTTTCTTCTCTTCTATACGCAATAACGGATGCGAGGCAGTGGAATTGCCGTTGGTCTATGAGGATAAGACTTACCGTATTGATTTCACTGAGTTCGAGAAGGCTGTTTCGGAGCCGTCGGTAAAGATTTATCTGCTTTGTAATCCCCATAATCCGGCAGGGAGGGTATGGACGCGTGAGGAACTTGAAAAAATAGGGGATATTTGTGGGCGCAATGGAGTGACGGTAGTTTCCGACGAGATACATTGCGAGCTCACTTACCGCGGGCATGATTATGTCCCGTTTGCTTCTGTCTCCGGCAGATTCCAGTCCACGGCGGTTACTTGTGTTTCACCGAGCAAGGCTTTCAATATCGCGGGGCTTCAGATTGCCAACATCGTGGCGGCTGACGCTGAGGTGAGGAAAAAGATAGATAAAGCCATAAATATCAACGAGGTTTGCGATGTCAATCCATTTGGCGTAATTGCCACTATTGCCGCTTATAATGAAGGGGAGGAATGGCTCGACGATTTGCGTAAGTATCTTTACGGCAATTATTTGGAGCTGAGGGAGTGGTTCGGGACGAACTATCCGCAATATCCTGTTACTGAATTGGAGGGGACGTATCTTGTTTGGGTGGATTTCCGCTCGACCGGGCTTTCGTCGGAACAGTTGGAGGCTTTATTTCTTGAGAAAGGGAAAGTTTGGCTTAACGAGGGGACGATGTATGGAGCTGCCGGTGACGGCTTCATGCGCATAAACATAGCTTGTCCGCGCAGCCGTATGCGTGTCGGGCTGGAGCGTATCGGCATGGTGCTTGACTCATTGTAGCGCGTCCGGTCATTCCCATGTGTAGTTGTCTGCTTGCGCAGATTTCGAACGGAAATACGCGTTTGCGAATGGTCTTGTAAGCCGGAATATCGGTGTCGTGAAGAATTGTTTCGGGGCATGCAGTATGCCGGCGATTTTTCGTAGGGATGATATGTAGATTAGTGTTTCTGTTAGATAGATTAAGATTGCTGTTCCAACCGATATGGCAGGAACTATCCAATAGTCAGGCTGTTGGAGGAAGTCGTAAGCAGAAAGCAAGGTGAGAGCCATTAGCAAAATAAGGTAAATGGACCTTATGGCTGTGATTAGACTACTGGCTGTTGTTGCTTTTGGGTGTATTTTGCCGAGCGTGAATGCCCTGTGCGCTTTTTCGGAGGCATAGTAGTCGCGTGGGTCGTCACATCTCATATCCAAGACACTCTCGCCGGATAACTCCACATAAGTGTCGGCCATCGGCGCAATTTCGTTGATGAAAATGTCGTCGTCGCCATATTTGAGGTTCATAGTTTTTGAGTAGCCTTTGTTGTCGAAAAACAACTGCTTGCTGAACGCTATGTTGCGTCGGTCGCCACGGTACGGATGCTTCCGTATGGCAGCGGCTAAATATTGTGAGTCGGTCATTGCGGTGTCGAAAGAGCGGTACCGGCGTCCCGCCGCTTTATCCTGCCGGTAGCAATAGTGGCTGTAACCTATTACGATGCTTGGACGGCCGTCGAAATGCCGGGAAATGCGTGTGAGCCATTCTTCGCTTCTGGGGATGCAGCTTGCCTCGGTGAGCAATACCGTGTCGTTCGTGGCGGCCTTTATTCCTAATGTGGCCGACAGTTTCCTTATCGAGACGTTGCAGCTCGTGTCGGGGATGAATGTGCTGCGTAGTGACGGATATTCGGCCGTAAGGCGTGTCAGGATGCCGTCGGTGGTTGCCGACGAATCGGAATTTACCACTATCACCTCGAAGTCGGGATGGTCCTGTGCCATTATTGCCGGTATGGATTCCTCCAGATATGCCGAATTTGAATTGTTCGCAAATACTATTACCGATATTGGCGCGGGCTTGTTGCCGCTTGCCGCAGAACATTTTTTCAGCTGTCTTTTTAACGCTGATTTGCGCCGTAGTATGTAAGTAGCCTGTACGGCGGCAAGAATAAGACAAATAGCGGCGATGGCTGCAAGTACATATTCCGGATTTATAGATTGTGTGGGCATCTTCGAAATTTTAGATAGGCAAAGGTACTGCTTTTCGGACATTATTCTTAGTTTTTTGCGTTGTAATGACTAACTTTGCATTCAAATTTTTCTTTTCAATGGAAACAGCGTTATATTTAATTCCTGTGCCTCTTGGCGAATCTCCGCTTGAGCGTGTTTTGCCGTCGTATAATGTCGAGGTGATACGTGGAATAAAGTTTTTCATTGTTGAGAATGTGCGTTCTGCGCGGCGTTTCCTTAAAAAATGCGATAAAACGATAGATATTGACGGGATTACGTTCTATACGCTTGACGAGCACACCCGTCAGGAAGATATTACCGGCTATCTTGACCCTTTGCTTGCCGGCAGTCCGATGGGAGTTATTTCGGAGGCCGGTTGTCCGGCTGTCGCCGACCCGGGGTCGGATGTGGTTGCTATGGCTCAGGCCAGAGGCCTGAAGGTGATTCCTTTGGTCGGGCCGTCGAGTATCCTGCTGTCGCTTATGGCTTCCGGCTTTAATGGGCAGAGTTTCGCTTTCAACGGTTACCTTCCGGTAGAGGCGGCAAAGCGTACACGTAAATTCCGGGAGATGGAGCGGTGCATAGATGCGGGGCAGACCCAGATATTCATAGAGACACCGTATCGTAACAATAAGCTTATTGCGGATATTTGCGCGTCGGTAAGGAAAAATCTGCGGCTGTGTGTGGCTTGCGATGTCACTTGCGATGGAGAGTCGGTAGTTACGCATGCTGTGGGCGACTGGTGCAGGATGAAGTATGATTATAACAAGCGTCCTGCTATATTTTTATTATATCGTTGATTATGACTAAAAAGATATATTTCAACTCATACCAGTATTCGTTGTTCGGCGAAGGCTCTGCACCGGGCGAGCCTGACGCTTTGTTGAGCGGGGGGGCGGACTGTAAAAATGTGAAGGCAAAAGTTTCGGAGCTGGATATTCCTGTCGCTGACTTGCATAAATCGGCGGTGTTGAAGTATATGTGTTTTGGCAGCGGGAGCAGCGGCAATTGTGCTTATCTGGGAAATGACGAGGCTGGAATATTGATTGATGCCGGTGTGGATATGCGGAAAGTTGTGGACGCGTTGCAGGAAAACGGCATTTCTCCAGAGTCGATAAAGGGCATTTGTCTTACCCACGATCATAGCGACCATGTGCGTTATGTCTATGCTTTTTTGAGGAAATACAGGTCAACAGCTTTGTTTTGCACGAATAAGGCTTTGAATGGAATATTCCGCCGTCATAGCATTTCGCGGAGGATTAAGGATTATCATACAGCTATTTATAAGGAAATACCGTTCAAAGTCGCCGGATTCGAGATTACGGCGTTCGATGTGTCGCACGACGGTACGTGCAATTCCGGTTTCTCTGTGGCTTTCGGCGATTCGCGGTTTGTTGTCGCTACCGATTTAGGTACGGTCACCGAGCGGGCGCGTTATTATATGTCGCAGGCCGATTATTTGGTCATAGAGAGCAATTATGACTCTAAAATGCTTGACGAAGGGCCGTATCCGGAATATTTGAAAAACCGTATACGTACGGATGCCGGACATCTTGACAATGCCGATGCCGCCGCTTTTGTGGCCGAGATATATAATCCCCGGTTGAAATACGTGTTTTTGTGCCATTTGAGCGAGGATAACAATTCTCCCGAAGTGGCTAAGCGTACAATGACCGATGTGCTGACGGCAAAGGGCATAACGGTAGGCGACGGCACCGATTCGCTGGTCGACCGCTCGAAGGATCTGCAGGTCGTCGTATTGCCGCGCTATGATGTGACGAGGTGCTATAAATTCATTGTCGGTATGGATAAAAAATAAGGATACGCCGCTTTCCGGCATATCCTCGTTTCATTGTTGTCGTGCTTTCTTATTCTGTCACTTTTACACCGGCAAGTTCCGGGTCTATCATTATTCGTCCGCAGTATTCGCAAACGATAATCTTTTTGTGCATCTTGATTTCCATTTGGCGTTGTGCCGGAATGCGGTTGAAGCATCCTCCGCACGCGTTGCGCTGTACGGTGACGATGCCGAGACCGTTGCGGGCGTTGCTGCGTATGCGTTTGAAGGCTTTCAGCAGTCGCGGCTCGATTTTTTCTTCCAGCGCCTTGGCCTTTTCACGGAGTTTCTCTTCGTCTTGTTTCGTCTCCGAGACTATTTCGTCGAGTTCCGACTTTTTGTCCTCAAGCACGTGCTGACGGTCGTCGAGCTGTTCTTCCGCCGTCTTTATGTCGGCAACTTTGTTGTCTGCCTGTTCGCTGTATTCGCGTATGCGCTTTTCGCAGAGTTCTATTTCAAGTTGCTTGAAACCGATTTCCTTTGCAAGGAAATCGAATTCCTTGTTGTTGCGCACATTGTTTTGCTGCTCGGTGTATTTGTCGATAGCCGCTTTTGCGTCCAGTATCTCGTTCTTTTTTGTGGTAACGGCTTTATGCAGCTCGTCGGCTTCGTTCTTGAAATTCTGGATTCGGGTTTTAAGACCCTCTATCTCGTCTTCAAGGTCTTTTACTTCAAGCGGAAGCTCGCCGCGCAATGTCTTTATGCGGTCGATTTCCGATAGCAGTGTCTGCAAGTCGTAGACAGCTTTCAGACGTTCTTCTACAGTCAGTTCTTTTTGTTCTTTTTCGTTAGCCATAACTTATATGTAATTAATTGTATTTATATCTGTTTTAGAGAAAGTTACCGGTATGTCGGGAAATTTGCCGGCAATGATGTCGCGCAGGATGCTTTTTGCGCATTGCTCGCTTTCATAATGCCCTATGTCGGCCAAGCTGATTATGCCGCGGTAGGTGGTGAAATCGTGATACTTGAAATCGCCTGAGACGTAAACGTCGGCACCGGCGGCTATCGCGTCGCTGGCCATCGGAGCGCCGCTGCCTCCACACATTGCTACACGCCTTATGGTAGACGACGGATTTCCGCTATATCGTATGGTGTGTATGCCGAATGTGCTTTTGAGAAGTTGGAGGAAATCACCTAATGAGGTGGGTTCAATGTCACCTATTATTCCGCTTCCGTTGTATTTGTCACTGTTGGCAAGAGGGATGATATCGTATGCCGGCTCTTCGTAGGGGTGTGCGGCAAGCATGGCTTCTATGGCCTTTCCCGCTTTCCATACGGGTATTATCACTTCTATGCGTTTTTCCCTGCCGTGGTGTAATTCTCCTTTTCTTCCGGAGAATGGCGTTGCACCCTCTTTTGGCCGGAAAGTGCCGGTACCCTCCATAATGTAGCTGCACGAATCATAGTTCCCTATGTTTCCGGCTCCGTTCTCATAAAGGGCGTTGAGTACGGCTTTTTCGTATTCTTCGGGGACGAATGCCACCGCTTTCGCTAATGTCCCTTTTTGAGGGACGAGCACTTTCACGTTTTCCAGTCCCGCCATTTTTGCCATGCGGAAAGATACTCCATCCGTGGCATTGTCGAGATTCGTGTGGGCGGAATATATTGCAATGCCGTAATTCAGGGCTTTTGTAATTATTCGTCCTGTCTCGGTCGACGGTGTTACTGATTTTATGCCTTTGAAAAGCAGCGGATGATGGGATATAATAAGATTGCAGTTGCTCTCTTTTGCTTCGTCGACAGTCTGTTCTGTCACGTCAAGTGTCAAGAGCACTCCTACACAGTCGTTTGCAGCATCGCCTACTTGTAATCCGGCATTGTCATAATTCTCTTGCAATGCGCGAGGTGCAAACGCTTCAATCGCATTTAAGATATAGCGTATCTTCATCAAAAGATATTTCGGCGGCAAAGATAGTGAAAATCGAGTGCAGAGACAAATGAAAATGGAATTTTCAGATTTGTCTATGCCGAGATGCATCCTATCTTATGGAAAGATAGTGAAAATCGAGTGCAGAGACAAATGAAAATGGAATTTTCAGATTTGTCTATGCCGGGATGTCGATTTTTGTATTCCGATTCTCTTTTGTCAGGGTTTTAGTTTTCCGATAAGCTCTTTTACGCCTTCGGTGGCTTTTTTCGCTATGACTGTGAGGTTAGGCATGTCGATTTCCGCCGGTTTCGGGTCTATGTAGTAGATGGGGGTGCCGCGTTTTGCATAATAGAGCAATCCTGCGGCGGGGTAGACCACGAGCGACGTGCCTATCACAACCACAATGTCGGCCTGCTTCACAATGTCGGCGGCTAAGGTTATATTCGGGACAGGCTCTTGGAAAAACACAATGTGCGGGCGCACAGGGTCGCCGTATGGGTCGCGTGTGTCGGGCGATGTCTCGATGTTGTCGGGCGTAAGGGTGTATACCCGGCTTTCGTCGCGCATCGAGCGTATTTTCATCAATTCTCCGTGTAGATGCAGCACATTTGTGCTTCCCGCTTTTTCATGCAGGTTGTCGACATTCTGCGTGATTATGTGTACGTCGTACCAGCGTTCCAATTCTTTCAGTCCGAGGTGTGCGGCGTTGGGCTGGCAAGATAGCAACTCCTTGCGCCGTTTGTTGTAGAATTTGTGGACAAGCGCCGGATTGCGCACGAAACCGTCGTGGCTCGCTACTTCCATTACAGGATATTCGTCCCACAAGCCTCCGGCGTCGCGGAAAGTGGAAATGCCACTTTCCGCGCTTATGCCGGCACCTGTTAAAACCGCTATCTTTTTCATGATTGCATATTATTTCAATACGTTCAGCTCTTTTCCGACTTTGATGAAAGCCGCAATGGCTTTGTCGAGGTGCTCCCGTTCGTGTCCGGCTGAAAGCTGTACGCGGATGCGCGCTTGTCCTTTCGGCACTACCGGGTAGTAGAAGCCGGTGACGTAGATGCCTTCTTCCTGCATCTTGGCGGCGAAGTCCTGTGAAAGTTTCGCGTCGTAGAGCATTACGGCGCAGATAGCCGATTGCGTAGGCTTGATGTCGAATCCGGCGGCAATCATTTTGTCACGGAAATAGTTGACGTTTTCCATCAATTTTGAATGAAGCGCGTCGCTTTCTTCCAGCATCTTGAACATTTCAAGGCTTGCCCCTACGATAGCCGGGGCTACGGAGTTGGAGAACAGGTAAGGACGCGAACGCTGGCGCAGCATGTCGATTATCTCTTTACGTCCTGTGGTGAATCCTCCCATTGCGCCTCCGAACGCTTTGCCGAGGGTGCCCGTGAAGATATCTATTCTTCCGTAGAGGTTGAATTGTTCGGCTACGCCGTGCCCTGTCGGGCCTACTACTCCGGCCGAATGCGATTCGTCGACCATAACGAGGGCGTCGTATTTTTCGGCGAGGTCGCAGATTTTATCCATCGGAGCTACGTTGCCGTCCATCGAGAATACTCCGTCGGTGGCAATTATGCGGAATCTTTGTGCCTGGGCCTCTTTCAGGCAACGTTCCAAATCCGCCATGTCGGCATTTGCATAGCGGTAGCGTTTTGCTTTGCAAAGACGTACGCCGTCGATGATTGAGGCGTGGTTGAGCGCGTCGGAGATTATTGCGTCGTCTTCGGTGAATAGCGGCTCGAAAAGCCCGCCGTTGGCATCGAAGCAGGCCGCATAAAGGATTGTGTCCTCAGTCTTGAAATATTTTGAGATGGCGGCTTCGAGTTGCTTGTGCAAGTCTTGAGTGCCGCAGATGAATCTTACCGACGACATACCGTATCCGTGGGTGTCCATCGCCCGCTTTGCGGCTTCGATTAGCCGGTTGTTGTCGGAAAGTCCGAGGTAGTTGTTCGCACAGAAGTTGAGCGC
>ULWB01047537.1_pt1 | contig 12857 bp, 7 predicted proteins | sample 1959891 | NCBI WGS metagenome assembly ULWB01 (sample SAMEA4835799, study PRJEB28245) | human gut metagenome | biome: gut microbiome; material: fecal sample | place: Denmark | collected 2008 | reverse complement strand
TTTTTTCCGGCCGTAACCAATACCACCAGCCTGCATGATCACCTTATCGTATCCGAACTTCTTTCCATTTTCGAAATGTTCGAAGGTGAGCAAACTACCGCAAATCAACGGCTGACCGAATTTGTTACCAAAATCCGATGCACCGTTCGACGCCTTGATCAAAATATCCTCCGGAGTCTGGTAGAGCCACTCGCGAGGAGTCGTGTTCTGTTCCCACTCCCGACCGCCATCCAAACGGGGATAGGCCGTCATATACACTGCTGTACCGGCCACCGGGAAGGCACCCTTACCACCGGCAATACGGTCACGAATCTCACCACCCGTACCGGTTGCCGCACCGTTGAACGGCTCTACGGTTGTAGGGAAGTTGTGGGTTTCGGCCTTCAACGAAATTACACTCTCGAAATCTTTGACCGTATAGTAATCGGACGTCTCGTGTGAGGCCGGTGCAAACTGCTCCACCACAGGACCCTGCAAGAATGCGCAGTTATCTTTGTAAGCCGATACGACACGACCCGGATTGGCCTTTGTAGTCTTTTTGATCAGCCCGAACAGCGTCGAAGGCATCTCCTCACCATCCACAATGAACAATCCGTTGAAGATCTTGTGACGGCAGTGCTCCGAGTTCACCTGCGAAAAACCAAACACCTCGCTATCGGTCAGCTTGCGACCAATTCGCTCCGAGAGGTTCTTCAAATAGGTCATCTCATCTTCGCTCAGCGCCAGACCCTCCTGCTGGTTGTAGGCAGCAATATCATCGATATAAATGACAGGATCGGGTTGCTTACGGATCGTGTAAACGTCCTGATCGATGGAACGATACAAACGACGCAGCATCGGATCGTAAGGGGTATCCTCGCTTTTGACAATTTCGAACTCCTCGATACGTGCAATACCCTCGATACCCATATTCTGGGTAATCTCGACGGCATTGGTACTCCAAGGGGTGATCATTTCACGGCGTGGGCCGATGAAGATGCCGTTGAGAACCTCGGCATCGAGTTGTTTCGCTTCACTGAAAAGCCAAGTCAACTTGGCAAGATCCGCCGCCGAAAGCTCCTTGCGCGCATCGACAGCATAAATGACATTTGCTTTTCTGAAAAAGAGTATCATTCCTGTTGGGATTGGTTTATTTGGACTATCAAATTTTATTATCACATTTTTACTGAGATCGGACATTGGCTGAAATGTGATCCTTAATTTATGTAACCTGTTCAAACCAAGTCAAGATTGTCACCTCAGCTCCACTCGCTCTCATCGACCGATCAGGATAGTTAATCCATTTTTTACGCTCTGCCTCTTCTTATTTCTTAGGCGCTACCTCGATCGCTGCCCCAGCACCTTCACACCCTGCGCCACAAAACGCCTTGACCTGCATCAGGTCACATATAGCCCTTCATGCAGGCCTCTGCGAGTCTGGCTTTTCATATCATACAGCCACACAATCTTCGTGTACCTGTGCACTCTCTCGACCAACGCACATAGCATCAAACGTCGTTATGCGAGTCAATCGCTAAGTCTTCTCTTCCCCCTTAAAGGGATCTCCCCCTCAACGCCACTGGTAGGGCTGTTTAACGCAACAGCGATTTCACCTGATCATAGGGCAGACTGTATGACAAAATGCCCATGGCGTACGGAGCTATTTCGTACTGGTTATACCGCATCACGACCCCTGTAGAGTCGAATCCGATATTCTTTGGCAAAGGTAGTTGATCCGGCGAAACAAACAAAGCCTGATCGACATCGGTAATTCCCTGTTCGGTCAAGTATTTTGCGAAGGCCTCACGATTCAACTGGCTCAATTGAGTAGTATCGTCAAAAATCTCAGCCACAGCGAGACGTTTGCCGCTATTGTAATCAAAGTTGTAAAACTCCGAAAGTGTCACACCGTGCGCTCCTCCGGTAAACAGATAGCGTTCGATCCAAACCGACACCACATCGCCGTAACGATAAGTCGCTCCGTTCGATACAAAGGTATAGGGGACCAGACGAGTCATATTCTCACGGTTTTTGCGTTGCAACATCGAATCGACGCTCTGTTCAAGCGTGTAGTTCCCCTGCAACGAATCCAACGCATCAAACGAAGAGCGGAGCACCTCCTCGACCGTCCGATTGACCGAATCGGCCAACACACTGCTATCCGTTAAAACCGGATAAACCAAATGAACCAGCAATGTACTATCGCTGGCGCGTTGCAACGAATCGGTTTTCCAGGCCAACTCGCCCTGCTGTTTTGCGCCTCCGCATGCCGTCAGCAAACCGAGGGCCATCACAACCAAATAGCGTTTCATATCATTGTTCTCTTTTCAGGGTTCGGATATGTTCCACATACAACATCACATGACGGGCCATATACTCATCACTGAGCCGATCTCCCTCCACAATCAACCGAGCCTGAGCGTAATATGGCTCGCGCTGTTGCAGATTATCCTGGATAAACGACACCAGTTCTTGTTGGCTTTTGCCACGAAGCAAAGGTCGTTTATTTTTCCCATATTCGAGCCGGGCCGCCAACTTTTCGGGAGACAGCTTAAAATAGATGGTAATTCCCGCCTCATTCATCAACGACATATTGTCGAAAAAACAGGGAACCCCACCCCCGGTGGCCACCACCGTATTCTCGGCCTTGGTCAACTCCTGGAGCACTTCATGCTCATAACGACGAAACTCCTGTTCGCCATGTGCCGCAAAAAAATCCCGGATACTCATGCCGCAACGCCGTTCGATCTCCGTGTCCATATCGATGAACTGCATCCCGAGCCTTTTGGCCAACGGCCGGCCAATCGAACTTTTGCCACACCCCATGTATCCCACCAAAAACAGCAACATAAACAGCTACCCCTTTCGGATCTATCGTCGAATCAGGCTACACCCAATCCGTCAAATTCTAAAATAACAAAATTTCTTCAAAGTGCCAACGCTCTGGCAGTTAAAACAGCTCCATCTGAGGTTGCTCCTCGGTGGGCTGCTGCTTTTCGTCGGTAAAATCAAACTCGACACTATCTCCGGCCACATACTCTCGCTTGGAAGCCTGACCAGCCGAAGAGCTGTTTGAAGCTGTTGGTTTAACCTCGCCAGCCGGGGTCTCATTCACTGGAGTACCGTTACCGCTCCCGGTCGAAGTCGCCTCAGCGCCAACCGAAGTACCTGCTTCGTTGTCAACGCCTTCACCAGCAGGTGACATTTCGCCACCCTCTGGATCAGAAGGGTCGCCTTCGTTGCCCTCTCCAGAGGTGTGCGGATCTTTATCCAGCGGCTCGACAAATTCGAGATGATCAACCGCAAAGGTGGTCACCCGTTTCCCTTTGGCACGGTGACTCTTCACGCCGATAAAGGCATCGACATCGATGCGCTCGGCAGGCCGCGAAGCGTGTGCACCTCCAAAGACAACCTCCAGCTGCGGATAGGGATCGATGCTGATGGCCACCACACGATCACCGGTAGCCGTCTCAACAAAGTTCTGCATCTTATCGCTCACCTCAGCCATAAAACGTTTGATGTAGTAGAACTGTTGTTCCGCATCGAAATAGACCACTGAATAGATCCGTCCCGACTCATACTTCTCCACCCGAACTGTATCCTCAGGGAAGTGCAACCCCAGATTATACGATGTGGTATAATACTGTCCCTTGTCATTCATCACGATCAGGTGGTCATCACCGGCAAATTCACCCAACAACACTCCACGTCCGTCGGTGTTGAGCCGACGGATCTCATCGTCGTACCAGATATTCTGACCTGCTAAGGTCGAAGTTCCCTTCTCTTTCAAGACAATCTTGTGAATTGCATACCGCGAGAAGAGATTACCCTGCGACTGACGCCCTTTGATGGCCAAATCACCGAAATTGAGATCGACAATCAGTTTCTTCAGACGGGGACGGGGCTTGAAATAGATCTTCAGCACCTCAGCTTCGCCGTTGGGATTGACGCTCATATAGAGAATTTCGCTCTTGGGGGTACCCTTTGTGAGATCATACTCCCGATCGCGCGTGATTCCCTTAATAGCACAACGTTTCATCATCAACGGACCGTTCCGCCCATCGCGATAAAGAACGTTGTAAATGGTCCGTTCGTCGTTGCGTTTGAATACGCCGATATAATAGATATTTTTGGCAAAGAAGGCTTTATCTGAGACTTTGGTAATGATATATTTACCCTCTTTGGTAATGACAATCACGTCATCAATATCCGAACAGTCGCAAACGAACTCATCCTTGCGCATGGCCGGTCCGATCCCAAAGAACCCTTCGGCACGATCCACATAGAGTTTGGCATTGGCTACCACCACTTTGGTCGCCTCAATCGAATCAAACTCCCGCAACTCGGTTTTACGATCACGCCCTTTACCATACTTCTCCTTGATACGCTGGAAATGGGCGATAGTATATTCGGTCAACGTGGCCAAATTGCGTTTTACCTCAGCTATGGCCTCCTCCACACCACGGATATGTTCATCGGCTTTGAAGCCGTCATACTTCGAAATTCGTTTGATCTTGATCTCGGTCAACCGAATAATATCGTCTTGGGTCACCTCCCGATGCAGGCGTGGTTTGAAAGGGGTCAACCCCTTGTCGATCGTCTCCAATACGCTCTCCCAAGTGGTACACTCCTCAATATCATGGAAAATCTTCTCCTCAATAAAGATCTTTTCGAGAGAAGACATGTGCCAATCATCCTCCAACTCACCCAAACGGATGTTCAGCTCGGCTTTCAACATCTCACGGGTATGATCGACATTGCGGCACAAGATCTCACGCACCCCCATGAAATGAGGCTTGTCATTCATAATGACACAAGCGTTCGGAGAGATCGAAACCTCGCAATCGGTAAAGGCATACAACGCATCGATCGTCTTGTCCGACGATTCGTCGTTGCTCACATGGATGATGATCTCCACCTTATCCGAGGTGTTATCATCCACCTTTTTAATCTTGATCTTGCCCTTATCGTTAGCCTTGATGATCGACTCTTTGATCGATTCTGTCGTCGTACCGTAAGGAATCTCCGTTATCGCCAGTGTCCGTTTATCGATCTTGTTGATTCGGGCACGCACCTTGACCGATCCGCCTCGCAAACCATCGTTGTATCGCGACACATCAGCCAAACCACCGGTCGGAAAATCTGGATAGAGTTCAAAACTCTCGCCCCGCAAATAGGCGATACAGGCATCCAACAGTTCGTTGAAGTTATGAGGCAGAATTTTCGAAGCCAATCCGACTGCAATACCCTCAACGCCCTGCGCCAACAACAACGGGAATTTGACCGGCAGGGTCACCGGCTCCTGATTTCGGCCGTCATAGGAGAGCATCCATTCGGTAATCTTCGGGCTAAAGGCTACATCCAGCGCAAATTTCGACAGACGCGCTTCGATATAACGGGGCGCTGCGGCACTATCACCGGTCAGGATATTTCCCCAATTACCCTGACAGTCGATCAACAGCTCTTTCTGCCCCAACTGCACCAGCGCGTCCCCAATCGAGGCATCACCATGCGGGTGATACTGCATGGTCGAACCGATGATGTTGGCCACCTTGTTATAGCGTCCGTCATCGAGCTTCTTCATGGCATGCAGGATGCGTCGCTGAACCGGTTTCAATCCATCCTCAACGTGAGGCACCGCACGCTCCAAAATCACATACGAGGCGTAGTCCAAAAACCACTCCTTGTACATGCCGGTCAACTTCTTCCGACCACCCTCTTCGTTGATGAGCCGTCCAAACTTGCCCTCACTGGCCGCGCGAATCTCCTTATTGCGCATCTCTTCGGCCGCTGCAGTCTCCTCCTCGACACTCAACGCCTCCATATGTTGCCGAGCTTTCTCTCCACCGGCGTCATCTTCTTGTTCTTGATCTGACAGTTCCGATCCGGTATCTTCCCCGGTCGTCTCCGTATAAGACGACTCCTCTTCGGAAAGGTGCTCTATATGATTATCGTTCAAATCCTCCTTCATAACCGTTACACTAAATCAAATCTTCCACATAATCGGCTTCGATTCGCAAATTGCCGATGATGAATCCCTGTCGTTCGTTGCTGTTCTTACCCATATAGAACTCCAACAGATCGTGAATCGGATCCTCTTTGGTGACACGTACCTTGTCAAGCCGCATGTTCTCTCCGATAAACTCCTTGAACTCATCTGCCGAAATCTCACCCAAACCTTTGAATCGAGTGATCTCCGGATTAGGGCCCAACGCATCGACCGCCTTCAACCGCTCCTCCTCGCTGTAACAGTACCGCGTCTCCTTCTTGTTACGCACCCGGAACAGCGGTGTCTGCAAAATATAGAGATGCCCCGAACGAATGACATCCGGGAAAAACTGCAGGAAAAAGGTCATCAACAACAGACGGATATGCATCCCGTCCACATCGGCATCGGTCGCAATGATAATCTTGTTGTAACGCAAGTTATCCATATCCTCCTCAATGTTGAGTGCAGCCTGCAACAGATTGAACTCTTCGTTCTCGTAAACGATCTTTTTGGTCAATCCGTAGCAGTTCAACGGTTTACCTCGCAGCGAGAAGACAGCCTGCGTATTGGCATCACGCGACTTGGTGATCGAGCCGCTGGCCGAATTACCCTCCGTAATAAAGATCATCGACTCTTCGGCCCGCTCGTTCTTATCCCCCAGATGAATACGGCAATCTCGCAGCTTCTTGTTGTTCAGGCTTACTTTTTTGGCAATCTCGCGAGCCTTCTTCTGCACCCCCGAAATCGCTTTACGCTCCTTCTCACTCTCAATGATCTTTTTATTGAGAATATCTGCCGTTTCGGGGTGTTTGTGCAGGTAGTTGTCGAGATGCTCCTTGAGGAAATCAACAATATAATTGCGAACCGTCGGGCTATCCGGGTTGGTCTTGTCCATCAGCTTCGAGCTGAGCTTGATCTTGGTCTGAGACTCAAACTCCGGATCGACAATCTTCACACTGATCGCCGCCACAATCGACGTCCGAATATCCGACGCATCGTAATCTTTGCGATAAAACTCCCGGATGGTCTTGGCAATCGCCTCCCGGAAAGCACTCTGATGAGTACCGCCCTGCGTCGTATGCTGACCGTTCACAAACGAAAAGTAACTCTCACCATAACCGGTGCCATGCGTGATGGCCACCTCAATATCCTTGCCGGAGAGATGGATCGGTTCATAAAGCGGCGTCTCGGTCATGTTTTCGTTCAACAGATCGAGCAGTCCGTTTTTCGAAGCATAGTTTTGCCCGTTGAACTTGATCGTCAGCCCAAGATTGAGGTAAGTATAGTTCTTGACCAGGTTCTCAACATACTCAAGATTGTAATGGTACTCACCGAAAACCGTCTCATCGACCACAAACTCGATCAACGTACCGTTGCGTTCGTTGACCCCGCTCTCCCAAACGTCATTCTGCTGAATGCCGGCCGCAAACCATACCATATGCGCCTCTCCATCCCGGATACTGCGGGCCATAAAGCTACTCGAAAGCATATTCACCGCCTTGACACCGACTCCGTTCAATCCAACCGTCTTGACAAAAGCCGAGGAACCGTACTTTCCACCGGTATTCATCACCGATACGGCCGTAGCCAGACTCTTCAACGGAATACCACGTCCGTAATCGCGAATCCTGACCGTCTTGTCCTCGACCGTGATCTCGATCAGCTTGCCGGCTCCCATGATGAACTCATCGATCGAGTTGTCCATCACCTCTTTGATCAGCACATAAATTCCATCATCGGCCGCCGATCCATCCCCCAATTTACCGATATACATCCCCGGTCGCAATCGAATATGCTCCCGCGGACTAAGGGTTTTGATATCGTCGTCCGTGTAATTCGCTATACCACTCATGTTATCTGTTCCTATTTTTTTTCTTTATCCAATGCTCCGGCACCCTCGGTTGATCCGTCCCCTTCGGTGTAATATTCCGGAGCCATCTGTCGGTGCAGATTCACCATCATCTGCTCCACCTCACGGGTCAACTGCTTCACATCGGTGGCCATCACCCGTTCGGGCGGAATCGGATCGAGCACCTGCACCCGAAACCGATGCGGCATTCGCAATTTCCAGCCATTGAGCACCTCATAATTACCGTCATGAACTACCGGCAAAACGCCCACGCCGGCACTCTGTGCCATCAGGAATCCACCCTCTTTGAAACGTCCCATACGTCCCGTCTTGGTGCGGGTTCCTTCCGGAAACAGAATCACCGAAGTACCCCGCCCCAAATATTCATCTGCCAACTTCATCATGTGGCGTGCACTACTGCTCGAACCCCGTTCGATCGCAATATCCCCGTGCATGCGCAACACCCAACCGAAAATCGGAAACTTCATCACCTCTCGCTTGGAGACCCATTTGAAATTGAGCGGCAACACATACATCAGCGGCACATCGAGCATTGACTGATGGTTCGTTACAATCACGTAAGGTTTGCTACGGTCAATCTTTTCACGTCCACTCACCTGAATTTTCCACAACGGACAGAGGCGATAGATTCCCAGCGACCAAAGTCGCGATGCACGGTGAAGAATCACCCGTTCCCGATCGAATCGCACCGTCAACAGGAACACCAGGGAAAAAGGAATGAAACAGACGACCGTAAACAGCAAAAAAAGGAAATAATAGAGCACTGAGGCCATCACACGACAGATTTTGCCATTATACATTGTGCAAGTTTAACACAAATTTTCGTTTTTTCCGCCCCTGTTCTGCACCATTTTATTAACATTTAATCACCCTTACCCCCCCTATTCACTCCACAAACACCTCGATACAACTCGTTCATTTTGACCCTGAAACAGTCAAAAATGATGTCCAAAATTCCAAACTGAGCACAATAACAAAAAATGTGTATATTTGCTCCGTTTATAGCACGTTCCTCCTTCTCGAATAAGGAGACCGTTTCTAAATGGAAATTCAACCTCAAAACAAAATAGCAATGAATGCATTTGTATTCCCCGGTCAGGGTGCCCAATTTGTCGGCATGGGCAAAGACCTGTACGACAACGTACCCGAAGCCAAGGAGATGTTCGAAAAAGCCAATCAGATTCTCGGCTTTTCGATCACTGACATTATGTTCGCCGGTACTGCCGAAGAACTCAAACAGACCAAAGTAACCCAACCGGCCATCTTCCTGCACTCGGTCATCCTGGCCAAAGCACTGGGTGATCAATTCAACCCACAGATGGTAGCAGGTCACTCGCTGGGTGAATTCAGCGCCCTGGTTGCAGCAGGCGCTCTCAGCTTCGAGGATGGCCTGACTCTCGTATCGAAACGTGCCATGGCCATGCAGAAAGCCTGCGAAATGAACCCTTCGACCATGGCAGCCATCATCGCACTGCCTGACAACGTAGTTGAAGAGGTATGCGCATCAATTCCCGGCGTGGTTGTTCCCGCCAACTACAACTGCCCCGGTCAGTTGGTTATCTCAGGTAGCAACGAGGCAATTGACGCCGCTTGCGCAAAATTGACCGAGGCCGGCGCAAAACGGGCCCTGAAGCTGAACGTGGGTGGCGCATTCCACTCGCCACTGATGGAGCCTGCCCGTGTTGAGCTCGAAGCTGCGATCAAAGCTGCTCCGTTCAAAGCCCCGATCTGCCCCATCTACCAGAATGTAGATGCCAAACCGCACACTGATCCTGCTGAAATCAAAACCAATCTGATCGCACAGTTGACCGCTCCGGTACGCTGGACTCAGATTGTGCAGAACATGATTGCTGACGGTGCGACTTCATTCACAGAGTTGGGCCCTGGCACCGTACTGCAGGGTTTGATCAAGAAAGTAGATCGCTCGGCTGTTGCCACATCAAAACAGTCTCTGTAATCTGTAAAACAAAATCACATTGCCCGCAAGACGTTATTTCCGTCTTGCGGGCATTTTTATTTATACAAACCTTAGTACAGAGAAGGGGCAAAGAAGAAAGAAGAAAGAAGAAAGAAAAAGAAGAAGAAGAAGAAAAGGAAGAGAAGTGAGGAGAAGTGAGGAGAAGAAAAAGGGGATGAGACGGAAAGTAAAAATACCTTCCAATTATTTCTACCACAACATGGCATCACAAATTTTCCATCGACCACACAAGTACATACAAAGAATGCTTCGGAAAGAAGAGCTCTGGATTACAATTTCTGCGGCATCGTCCCCCAAAACAGCCTCATCCGGACGTTCACACCAGTCTGTGAACGTCACAGCCTTTCACTCTGTAATAAACCACAACTCTGAACTATTAAATTAATAAGCTCGACATATAATCTTAGGCCCACTGCCATACGCTGCAACATCGAACGATAAACACGCCTCACAAAAATTATTCTACGACAATTGCAACATCAGACATCCATAAAGTTCCAAATACAAAGAAAACAGCCGTATGATTCCGTTCGTATCATACGGCTGCACTACTTGGGTCGAACACATTAAACTCTCACCTCAACCTTTACCTTTTATCAACCATGGTCCAACCCAAATCATTATAATAAATAAACTTACATCTATCCACCATCTTTTCTCCATCGAGGACATCCTCCAAAATACGGCCGAATGGCGTCACATCACAATACTCGATAATAATTTCAGCCTCGCCCTCTCCCTCTTCAAACATAGCTGGAGTACACCGCACATGACGCACTTTATTCACTTGCATTTTATACGCTTTCACATAAACCGTTTGCGTCGACACCTGTTGCAAAGCCTTTTCATATACGGTTAAATCAGCAGCAGGCTTATTATCTGAGTTGCCCGTATTTTCAGCAGCAGGCGCACTCTCCTTGGCAGGAGCATTGTTTTGTACCGGTGCAGACTCTGCCGTTGCAGGCGGATCATCCCGAACAATCTTTGTAATCACCTCTTCACCTACACTCGCTTCAGGATATTCCGTATCGGCATTCGGACACTCCAGATCTTTGCTCGCGCCTTTCTTTGCCTCTTCCAATGCCTCTTTATACTGTTCCACGTCGGCTTCACTCATCACATACTTCTCGCCTTCAGGTGTCAGCGCAACGGAAACAAAAACATGCTCTTTCTCCCCACGGTAATAATAATTATACACCTTCTCGATAACGATTTGTGCATCATAAGTAATCATACCGGCAGCGGCCAATTTACGCAATGCAGTACGAGCCCCCTCGCTATTCAACTCATAAAATCCGGTCTGAATAGACGTTGGTGCAAAATACTTTTCATGCGGCTCCATAAGCTCTTTAACCGCATTCTTCACATCACTTTCGGTCATCAGTTTCCCTTTTCCACAAGAGGTGGCCAGCAAAGCCGCCAAACCCACACAAAGAGTTACCCTTAGGGCATTCAAGTTTAGTTTCATTTTCATAACACAAAAAGATTAGGTCTAATATTTGAATTGTGCGATGTTTGATCGGATCCGCTTTTGCCAAATATATAACATTATATTTAAAAATACAGGATAGATCATTCATTTAAACAAATAATTTATTCACATAATCCTGAAATTATTATAATTATTTAACAATTAAGCAACCCTAAATAACAATAAAAACCACCTACTCTCTCAAACAAAATCTTGTCAGGTCAAGCCTATCAGAGTAATTACGTAGCTTACCTTACAACGTGCACATACACAACCTACTTGTTCACACCACGACCTTCAAAGTTTTATAGCGAATACCCGTTCAATTAATAAAAATCAACCCAGACGTTAAATTATTTTGAAAAATATTTAGAAAATCGCATATTTTTTATTTTCTTTGAGTAAGGAAATCGATTTAACACATTTGACATCGACCACTGTTTACCCATATTCTATAAACCCTATGAGTTCTCTACAAGATTTTTTCAACAACCCCGATCCAACTCACACCAAGGGTATTGTCCAGAAAAACAACATCATCAAACGTAATATTATCGCCCACATGGCCATTCAGGGCGACTGCACGTTGGCCGAACTGGCTCAAAAGCTTCATATCAGCATTCCAACCGTAACCAAGCTGATTGATGAATTGGTGCACGACAAGATTATCATCGACCGTGGTAAAATCTCTACCAGCGGCGGCCGACGTCCCAATATTTTCGGTTTAGCCAACTCCTCGATCTATTTTGCCGGGGCCGAAATAAGCCGCGATCAGATGGTACTGACCATCACTGACCTGCAAAACAACGTTATCACTACACAACGTAATGTTGATTTCGTTTTGGAAGATACCGACGAATGCCTCAACAAAATCTGTCAAGCTATCGAAAATTTCTTGACCGGCTGTTCAATCGACCGTTCGAAGTTATTAGGTGTAGGAGTCTGCATTGCCGGACGGGTCAATCCTGAAACTGGACGCAGTTACAAATATTTTACGTCTAATCCGCAATCGTTGGCCGAGATTCTCGAATCCTATACCGGCCATCCGGTACTGATCGAAAACGACACCCGCGCCAAATGTTACGGCGAATATGTCAAAGGGTGTACCGGTGATGAAAAAAACATCATCTACCTCAACCTCGGACGGGGAGTCGCCATCGGCATCATCGTGGACGGGAAAATTTATTATGGTCGTTCGGGCTTCGCCGGAGAGTTCGGCCACACCCCTTTCTTTGACAATGAGATCATCTGCGACTGCGGTAAAAAAGGGTGTTTGGAGACCGAGGTTTCGGGAATTGCCATTGAAAATAAGATGATTGCACAAATCCAGAAAGGACGCAATACAATCCTGATGGAAAAGTATAACCACACCGGCAAAATCCACATCACCGACATCATCAACGCTGCACGCAACGACGACAACCTCTCGATCGAACTGATTGAGGAGGCCGGGGAAAAGATCGGTAAGAGCATCGCCTTCCTGATCAACATCTTCAACCCCGAACAGGTCATTATCGGCGGTTATCTGGCCGGAGCGGGCGATTACCTGATGCTGCCACTCAAATCGGCT